>MDTC01025811.1_pt1 | contig 309926 bp, 323 predicted proteins | sample 811181 | NCBI WGS metagenome assembly MDTC01 (sample SAMN05326644, study PRJNA326480) | marine metagenome | isolation source: seawater | place: Pacific Ocean: North | collected 2011
ATCACTGGTGATATGGCGTAGCGTTTCAATCTGCTCTTGGTTCAAAGAGGCTTTGCCATTGGTTTCTTTTGCAAGCTTGGCATTCAGACTATACACCGCGCGATGCACCGCATGTTTGTTCATGGCGTGTGTTTTACTCTGCTCCATCATATGTGCCGTGCTGATCATATTCTGTTCAAGATCAATCATCTCTTGTGTGGCGTAAATGGGTGCGCCGTTACGCTCACCAATTTTAATTACATCGCCCGATTTTGTAATCTCGTCGATGATCTTTTTACGCAAAGATTCATGCGGGATTGCCTGTTTTAAGGTGCGCTCCATCATGGCAGATGTGAAGGCGGCATGATACCGCGTCACCAGTTTGAGTGCATCCTTGTAATCATAAAGCCGTTCGTCTTGTTCACGGCGTTGTTCGAGCAATACGAGGATATCGGCAACAGGTGTAAGCTCACTCTCATCACCGATCTTGGAGCGGACATGTTTTGTATTTATGCCCTTGGGCAGTTGTTTCGGCAGAGAATAAATCTCACCCTGCATATCAACGACAACAAAGCGGCCTGTATCACCTTGGGCGAGGAAATAGCCGCGCTCTGACAAAGCATGCTCAAAGGATAATCTGTTATCGGATATCGCCCAAGCTTGCTGAATGTCGGCCTTAATTTCTGCGGCATTTTTACCAATGCGCTGTGCTTGTTGGTGCTGCGCATGAGTGTAATTAAGCGGATCACGGTCGCCGCGCCGTTTTAAACCGTCCGGCATCTCCCAACCATATTCCAGAAAAAGCTCCCGCGAGAGGTCAGTGAGTTTGTGACGATCCTGATACATACTTACGGCTTTCATCTTCTCAAGATTGATCCGTGACCAGACAACATGACAGTGACGGCGCAACGTGCCATCCATGCCGATTTTTTCATGAAACACAATAGCGCGAGGTTGCCCGATCAGACCGAGGCGTTTTTCGGCTTCCTCTATAGTGCGTTCAAATTCCTCTACGGACACCGTTTCATCTTTGGGGGGATTGAGCGACAGCGAATACATGAATTGCGTACATTTCGTACCGCGACTGACCGCGTAAATTTCATTGAGTGCGCCCATCAAATCCTGCGAGATAAACCCGCGCAGTTCATGCAATTCAACGCGTTCATTCTCGGTCTTCATCAGATGAAGCGCCAAATCTTTTGCACCGCCGCGTTGATTGCCATTCAGGATCATGTTGTTTTACCTTGTGGCTTGATCCCCAGAGCCATGATCAAAGCGACTTTGATCTCATGAATATCATCACAAGCCTGTTCGAGCTTATCAGAGACTTCGGGCGTGACATCCAGATCACCCATCTGCGCCGCTAACGACAAGGCTAGCATAGAACGGCCTAATTCTGATTGCCCGAACATGCCGAGCAACCGCGCAATTTCTGTATGATCAATATGTGGCTGGCGTTGTTTTTTGGTATAGCGTTTTGGACGTTTGGCAACCTCATCACCTAGCAGGGTTTGACGAATAAAGGCGCTCACAGCCATCGCGCCCGCCATTTCCTGTAATAGTGCTTTTTCCTCTTCCGTCACACGAACAGAAATCGGGGGAACACGTTTGCGTTTTTTAGGCTTCGCCTTGGCAGATTTTGTGAAATCAGATGTGAGATTAATATCGGAAGGGCTACTCATAATTCGGCCCTCCAATCTCACCATCAAAGTCAAAATCTAAGTGCTTGAGCTGTTCTTCCCAATCTGCTAATTCTTCAAAAATGGCGTTTGAAAGAATTCGCTCTTTCTCCGCCACTTTTCCCTTATATTTTAAATTTGTTTTATTTTGTAAGTTTATCTGGTTTATGGTAAATTTATATTGTTGTTAATAATAAAAAATATTTAGGTGATAGTTAAGGGTAATGTCAGAGAATCGTTTTTCATTTAACGTTAATGTAAATATTGATTCACCGACTGCAGCAATTTGGTACAAGAAATATTCTGGTGGTGCAGATGTTAGTTGTGTTGAAAATTATTCCCGAGAAGTAGTTCTTGATGACAATCAAAAGGCTGAGTTTGAGAAAATAGCTCATGAGCTTTTGGAGGATAATGTTGAGTTGGTTTATAGTGATGATCCGGCAGGGGCTGGACATGCCGAGAGTGATGGTCAAACAATTAACCTTGATTCTGTTTATAGTGTAGGGCAGGGTCTATTAAGTATGGCAACAGGGTTTCAGCCATCTCTTCCTTCTTCTCTTACGCCTGAAATTGCTTTCTTAGGTGGGCTTGTGCACGAGGCAGAACATATTACGCAGGTAAGAACCAAAGGTGCAAAAATTGATAACTTTGATGTGCGTGTGCGTCAGGATCTGGAGAGTGATGGTGAATATGCTAAAATTCAATTTTTTAGAGGGCAAGACGGTGGTAACGAGATAGCTGAGGCCTTTTTGAATATCAGAGCTTTGAATGCATTAAATGAAGGTGTGATATTAGAACAGGTCAATCCGTTGGGAGCGGTAATGGGAAAGGATCATGATGTGTCTTTAGCAATTAGGCATTATGAAAGAACTAAAGAAGTCCTTGATTTTGATGATTTAGTGGAGGCTTATCGTGGTTTAAGTGAAAAAATGTCTGATTTAATTTCAGAAAAGAATGCCGGCATAACTGGGCGCACGGAATATCAGAATTTGTTAAAAGGTATTGTTGATGATTTTAGTTCTAGGCTGGAAGCGGGAATTAAAAAATTACCTTTGACTGAGAGGCAAGAATTAATGACTAAACTTAATATTGGTACTGAGAATGATTTAGGTAAAGAGCTTGATAAGAGGATTGAAAGCGCTGTTATTGATGATAATGAGTTTAATGCTTATCTTTTTGGTTCGGTTTATAACCCTGCTTTTCTTTTGACTGCTATGGAGAATGTAGTTGCTGCAAAAGATTTAAGTGAAACGGAAAGCATGATGATAGCAAATGCTATCGAATCTGTAAGATCTCTGGGATATAAACCACTTTCAGATTTATCTGAAAATGCCGATATTGTTGTAAAGACTGTTAATGAGGATAAAGGCAGGGTTTTTTCTATTTTATCGAGTGCATTGGATGATGTAATTCCTAAGGCTGCATGGATTATTGAACTTGGTGGTCCCAGTTTGGAGGAGGTAACGATGTCAGGAGAGGCTAACGTATCGAGAGTAGTAAGCCTTAAAACATTTTAGTGTAAAAATTACTTCATCAACTTATTCATCACCACACTGGCGGTCAGGTCGCCGGTAACATTGATTGTGGTGCGGCACATATCCAGAATACGATCAACGCCTAGAATAAACCCTATGGCAAGTGGGTTCAGGCCAATACCGGTCAAGATAGTTGCCAGCACAACTATGCCCACGCCCGGCGTGGCAGGTGTGCCGATAGAGGCGCCAACGGTTGTGATCATCAACAGGATCAGTTCAGTGGTTGTGAGTTCAACGCCAGACATGGTGCCAAAGACTTGCACTAGAAAAACAGCGGCAACAGTTTGATAGAGGGCTGTGCCATCCATATTGATAGTCGCGCCGAGTGGTACCATAAAGCGGCTAACTTTTGGATCAACGCCGAGCTTTTCTTCTGCGCAAGACAAAGTGAATGGCATTGTGGCGGCGGAAGAAGAGGTCGAGAAAGCCAAAAGCTGTGTTTCCTTAATGGCCTTGATAAATGCGAGCGGGTTTATTCTTCCGATGATGGCGGCGAGCAGGACATAGATCAGCATCATACATAATAAGCCGAGTATCACGGTAAGCATATACATGCCCATACCTGCCAGTGCATCAAAGCCAAGCTTTATGGTGATGTTGCATAAAAGACCGAAAACAGCATAAGGTGCAATTGCCATAGCCCAGCCGATGACAGTCATGGAGAGCATTTGCCCTGATGTACATAAATCCAGAATCGGTTTCGCGTTGATGGCTGGTATCATCAGCAGGGCGATGCCAAAAACCATTGAGGCGATGACAATTTGTAGCAAATTCTTTTCGACAACAGCGCTCGGGATATTGGTGGGAAGCATATTTTCTATGCGCTTCGGGATGGTTAGGTCATCAAATGTGCGCGTGCCTTCGGATGTTTCATTTTGCAAGCTTTGCTCTTGAAAGCCTTTGACCAATTCAGGATCAATATATGTGCCCGGCTTGATGATGTGGACCAGAGCCATGCCGATGGAAATCGAAACAAAGGTGGTCAGGACAAAGTACAAAACAGCGCGCAGACCAATTTTCTTTAGAAACCCTAAGTCCTTGCTTTGGGTGATGCCAAGGATGATAGAGCATAGAATAAGCGGTATAACCACCATCTGAATAAGGCCAAGAAAGAAGATGCCAGGAAGTTTAATCCATGAGGCTAGCATGCTGGCTAGATCGGGTTTTACGACTTGCATGCCGTGTTCTGAGAGCACCAGACCTGTAATGACACCAAGTACCATCCCGATAAGGATTTTAACCCAGAGGTTTTTATCAAAAGATGGAGCGAAGTCTTTATTCTGCGGTGGCATGGTTTCTCTTGCGTTTTGTGAGTTTCGAGATGCCAAAAATGACAAAGCCAATAGTCATACCGGGGATAATATCCATAAGCTCTTTGCTCCAGTCTAGCCCGTAGCGCCAGAATAGAGCTGTTGCGAGGCCTGTGAGCATCATGGTTATGGCGGTTCTTTGAGTGACAGCTTGGCCGAAAAGTTGTACGAGGATCAGGGGTACAAGTGCGGCGCCTAGGCAATTCCAAGCTACAATGACGAGTTTTAATACGCCACGATCAGCAACCATGGCGATGCTGATGGTTACAATGATGACAAAGACTGTTCCTAATCGTGCCAGCATATATGAGTCTCTCCATTTGGGGATGACGTGTTGTGTTAGGGCGGATGAAGCGGAAAGCAGGAGGGAGTCTGCTGTGGACATTGTCGCGGAAAATAATCCGGCAAGCAGAAAACCAACGAAGACTGGTGAGAGTAAATCTTGCCAAAGGGCTGGAATAGAAAGCTCGGGGTCAAAACTATCTCCGGCAGGGATCATCACGCGGGCGATCATGCCACTCAAGCAGGCCATCCCTAAAACTGTCCAGCGCCATGCGAAGTAAATGCGGCGGGCAGTTATAATGTCTTTTTCATCGCGTGCGACCATATGCCGGACCATAAGTTGGGGCTGGCCCAGTATAGCCACACCAAAAGCGAACCAGCCAATAATCGCAGGAATAAAGGCAAATTGGATCGGGTTGGTCAGGTTTGGATCATGTGCGGTGAGAGTTTGCCACATCGTTCCAAAGCCGCCAATTTCCTGTAGGCCTGCAATAATCAGAACTACGAGTGAGATCAAAATCATGATGGCTTGCACAGCATCGGTCCAGATTGAGGCGCGTATGCCACCGGACCAGCAATAAGCCAGCAGGACTAAAGCGCCGATAATAACGAAATAATTGAAGTTCCAGCCGAACAGGGCTTGCCCGATTTTTCCGCCTGCGACTAGCTGCGCTGAGCAATAAGTGCCAAGGAAAATGATAGTCAGAATGGCGGCAATCAAAGTGACATAAGGATGATCTTTTGAGCCAAGCTTGCCGATTAAAGATGGGTAGGTGTGTGCTTCACGTTCTTGAGCTTTTTTGCGGATTTTATCTCCTGCGATGCGCCAGCCGACATAATCGCCAATGGTCAAAGCCGAAACGGAAACAACAGCCAGAAGGCCGGAATGATAAGCGAGGCCCGCAAAACCTATAAAGGTTGCACCGCTGGAGATTGTTGCACCAAAGGATAAAGCCACCAGCCATGCCGGCACATTGCGGCTTGCGAGGAAGTAATCCTCGATGGTGTTCTTACGCCACAGAGAAGAGGCCATGCCTATACCAGTGAATAAGAAGAAGAAAAATAAAAAGCTGATCAGCATCTTTATGGTGCTTTAAATATGTGTATAAAGAAACCACAAATAGCAAAAATTAAAGGATAAATCCAGACGCGATGGATATTTACGCTTTTCTTATCTTGGTCATTGGCGCATTTTTTCATGCCTTTTACAACATGGCTATTAAGTTATCGGACAATAAGGTTGTGCAATTTGCGGGTATGAATGTTGTTTATATCATTGTTGCGCTGTTTTTTATTCCGTTTGTTCCTTTTCCCAGTTTTGAAGCATGGAAATTTTTATTTCTTGCGAGCTTTTTATACGTATTGGTTAGTATTTTTCTATCCTATGGCTATAAACGTTCAGATTTTTCTCTGGCTGTTCCGGTTTTGCAGGGTATGAAAGCCATTATGGTAGTGTTTTTGTCTTTTATGGTATTTTCCGAGTCCTTAAACTTTTGGGAATATATTGCAATATTGGGCGTTTTTGCGGGTATCTTTATTCAGGTGCGGTTTCATGAATTATTTAAAGCTGCACATATCAAAAGTTTGCTGATTTTGTCCTGTGCCGGGTGTATTGGTGCGATGCAATTTATTGTCGATATTTATGCCATTCGGGAAACAGAAAATCCGTTTACTTATTTTCTATATATTCATTTTATGGGATTTCCGATTGTTTTATATGCGCTTGCCCGGCACAGGAGCGAGCTATTTAGTTTATTGAAAAATAAATCACGTTTAATAGGGCTTGGCGCGGTTAGCGATACAGTGGGATATAGTGCGGTGCTTTATGTTTCTTATGGCATTCAAATTCTCTATGTTTTGCCTGTTACGCATTTAAGTATGGTTTTTACGACGCTGATCGGGGTTTTTTATATGAAGGAAAGTTATGGTTGGCGACGGATTACTGCGGCATGTATCATTGCAATAAGTGTTGTCTTAATGAAAATCGTTTCTGGTTCCTGAAATCTTTGGATAAGGTCTGGATTGCCTGTGTTTATGGTTTAACCGACTCGCGGGGGCTTGTTACCTTAGCCTTATGAATGATGCAGAAGTTATGGAAGTCGCGCAGCAAGCTTTGTTAATATCAGTGCAAGTTAGCTTGCCTATATTACTGGTGGGCCTTGTCGTGGGGGTTGCGATTGCGCTTGTACAGGCTTTGACGCAAATTCAGGAAATTACACTGGTTTTCGTGCCAAAAATCGTAGCGATTTTTATGGCTATGTTTTTCTTTATGCCAATTATGATGAAAACACTTGTTGTTTTTATGGAATCGCTAGCCGAGCGCATTATTACAGGTGGCGGGGGCTAGGTGTGAGATGCAAGGGGCCCTTGAAACTTTCCTAAGTGGCATGGCCTTGGCCTATATGCTGACTTTTGCGCGCATAGGTACGGCAGCGATGATTATGCCGGGGATTGGTGATAGCTTTGTTTCCGAGCGCGTCAGGTTGCATTTTTCCTTGGGGCTTTCCTTTGTTTTGTTTCCTATTGTCTGGCAGTTTTTACCTGATCCCGTTCCAGGTGGTGCAGAGCTTATGGCTTTGGTTTTGATGGAGGTTATAATTGGCTTGATGATTGGCACGGTAGCGCGGATTTTTATGACTGCACTGGACACGGCCGGTATGGCGATTGCTATGCAATCAGGCTTGGCTAATGCTCAAGTGTTTAACCCTTCTCTGGCGCAGCAAGGCTCGATTATTGGTGCATTTTTATCTGTAACTGGTGTGGTGTTGCTGTTTTCCTTGAATATGCACCATATGTTGATTATGGGGGTAATGGATAGTTATATACAATTTCCCATCGGAGAGCTTCCCGATACAGGTAGTATGGCTGAGGTTATTGCAATGTCAGTAGCTGCTGCCTTTGCAGTAGGGGTGCAGCTTGCCGCGCCGTTTCTGGTTTTGACTTTGTTGATGTATGTTGGGATGGGAGTGCTATCGCGTCTAATGCCGCAAGTGCAGGTGTTCTTGCTGGTGCTTCCCTTGCAGATTATTTTATCAATTTCATTACTCGGCATTGTAATGTTGGCCATCTTTTATCACTGGGCAGGCTGGTTCGAGGATTCTTTTGTGTTCTTCTTGTCAGGTAATAGGGGCGGGTAGCTATGGCTGAAGACGACCAGACCGATGACAGTCAGAAGACCGAAGATCCCACTCCCAAGAAACTTGAAGAAGCGCGGAAGAAGGGGCAGGTGGCGCTGTCCCGTGAGGTTAATAACTGGGTGATGCTTATGGCTGGAACATTGATTATTGGGGTGTTTTTAGGACAGCTTTTTATGAGTCTGACCAATTTGATGACGACTTTCATTGAGCAGGCACACCTCTTGCCCGGAGCGCCGGGGGGAATTGGGGGGGTGCTCTCTGCAACTTTGCTGCATGTCTTGTTTATTCTGGCGCTGCCGATGTTTATTTTGATTTTAGCTGCTTTTTTTGCGCCTTTTCTGCAAGTCGGGCCTTTGTTCGCGCCGGAAGTGATAAAGCCTGATATTAGTAAGATATCGATCTTCAAAGGGTTTCAGCGTTTATTTTCTATGCGCTCTCTGATGGAATTTGCCAAGGGGCTTTTGAAGATCGGACTGATTGGTCTGGTTGGTGTGATTATCCTTTATCCCTATGTCGATAAATTCGAGCATATGATTGATATGCCGATGGCTTCGGTTTTAGATGAGTTGCGCTTTCTGGTTTTACGGCTGATGGTAGGGGTTCTGATTGCCTTGATGATTATCGCTGTGGCGGATTTGGTGTATCAGCATTATGAATATAACAAGAAAATGCGGATGAGCCGTCAGGAGATCAAGGATGAATACAAGCAATCAGAAGGTGATCCTCAAATGCGGGCACGCTTGCGGCAACTCAGGATGGAGCGCTCGCGCCAGCGTATGATGCAATCTGTGCCGAGTGCCGATGTTGTTATCACAAACCCGACCCACTATTCGATTGCGTTGAAATATAATCCTGATGAAATGCCTGCACCGATTGTAGTGGCCAAAGGGGTCGATCAGGTTGCTTTGCGCATTCGGGAAGTGGCAAAGGAAAATGATATAGTTTTGTATGAGAATAAGCCTTTGGCACGTATCTTATATGATACGGTAGAAATTGATGAGACTATTCCGGCGGAGCATTTTAAAGCGGTGGCCGAGATAATTTCCTATGTATTCAAATTAAAAGGTAAGTTAAACTAAGCACATGATTCATGGGATTATACATGGTTGTTCAGTTGATGGTGATGGTTCTGGTCATTTGCTGGAGGGGGAAGAGCTTTCGCGTCTGATTAAGGATGATCAGCTGGCTTGGGTGCATCTGGATGCGAATGATCCAGCATCCGAAGTTTGGCTTAAGCGTGAGGTTTCGTATCTTGATGAGATCATTATAGATGCTTTGCTAGAGGATGAAACGCGGCCTCGTATTCTTGAACATGGGGACGGGGTCTTGATGATTTTGCGTGGCGTAAATCTTAATGAAAACGCGCAGCCAGAAGATATGGTTTCGATCCGCATGTGGATTGACAAGAATCGTATTATTAGTATTCAGCGTCGCAATCTTAAGGCTACCAAGGATATTCAAACTAAGCTGCTGGAGGGTACAGGGCCTAAGAATTCAGGTGAATTTGCTGTCATGTTGATTGGACGTTTGATTGAACGTATGGAACCTGTTTTTGTTGGGCTTGATGAAGTGCTGGACGATATCGAAGAGGATATGGTCGATGGTACATCTAGTGATCAACGTTATGTGATTGCCAATATCCGTAAGCAAGCCATTATCTTTAAACGTTATATCACCCCGCAGCGTGATGTGATTGCACAGCTCAGGCGTGATGAATTTGATTGGCTTGATGAAACCCATAAGCGTAAATTGCAGGAAATTCTGGATCGTATCATACGCTATACTGAGGATCTGGATATGATCCGTGAGCGCGCTCAGATTATCAAGGATGAGATTGCCAATATTTATGCAGATCGTATGAACCGGAATATGTATGTTCTTTCTGTGATAGCGGCTATCTTCTTGCCTCTCGGGTTTTTAACGGGATTGCTTGGTATTAATGTGGGTGGTATACCAGGGGCAGATAACTCGAACTCTTTTCTTATATTCTGCGGGATATTAATTGCCATTGTTATTGGGCAAATAGCTTTGTTTAAGAAAATGAAGTGGTTTTAGCCATGTCGTCACCCCCGCGATGAGCGGAGCGAATTAAAACGGCTGGAGCCTGTAATGTGCGTAAGCATTGCTTATGCGCTTTATTTTGCCGGATGCCCGCCTTCGCGGGCATGACATAAAGTTTTAGCTATCAAATTCTTTCAATTCTTTAAGCTCTTTTCTCAAATTAGCTTTGCGTAAGCGTTTTTGCAATTTGCGTTCCTCTGGGTCGCCCCCTTTTAAGATCATTAAAAGAGAAAGCAGCGCTGGGATAGCTAGAAGCAAGGCGAAGTGACGACCACTGCCATAGGGTTGAGCAAACACAAAAAGGGCGAATAAGAGTAAACCTAAATTGGCCAGTATGGTCAGATAGTAAAGAATGCAGGTTTTCATAGCTTTTTCCAAATAATGTTTGTTACGCTCAGGAGCAGTTGTTATAACTTAAGTCTATCACATCCTTAAGATGAGGGCTAGAATATGAACCGCTTCGCGCTTTGCTTTTTACTAACTATATTTTTCTTTCCTGTTGCTATGGCACATGCCGAGGATATAGAGGTTGAAAGCAAAATTATTGCGGCAACTTTGTATAATGATAGAGGCGAGATCACGCGTGAGGGTAAAGCTAAAATTCCGGCGGGTTCTCATAATATTATCTTCAAAGGCCTGCCTGTGATTATCTATCCTGATTCTCTTCGGGTTGATGGCAAGAGTGTTGCTGATGTGGTTTTCGGGGCAGTTTCCCACAAAATGGAAAGCTTCGAGGATTATATCGTACCGCGTGAGAAAGAGCTATATGACAAGCTCAAGACCTTGCAGGATAAACGCCGTTTGGAACAGGCCGAGAAACAGGCTTTGGCTTCGGAGAAAAACTTTCTTGAAAATCTTTCTAAACAAGCTTCTTTGCGGGAGAATGAAGAAATTGCCAAGATGGAGTTGAATACAGAAAGCTGGAGCGGGGCGGCAGATGTTATTCGCACCAAAGTTTCCGAAAACCTGAAAGCCTCTATCGGTCAGGATATCAAAATTCGTGATATCGATGACGAGATTAACAAAATCAATAATGAGCTGAACCAGCTTCGCACAGGGCAAAAGCAATCTTATGAGGTGGTTGTGCCTTATGAATCCAATAAAGAGGCGGAGCTTACCGTGAGTTTGATTTATCAGATTCCAAATGTTAGCTGGCAGCCTGTTTATGATGCGCGTCTTGATGTCAAAAGCGGCGAGTTGCAATTGGTGCAATATGGTTCGGTCTGGCAGCGTACAGGCGAAGACTGGGAAGATGTCGCTTTGACATTGTCAACGGCTCGTCCGAGCCGCGGTGCTGGTTTGCCGGATTTGAATACGCATTGGGTTTCTTTATATTCAAACCATGCCAGAGGAAATTCATTTTCTGATGTTGCAGGTGCAAGTCCTGCTTATATCACGGCGGTTGAGGAAAGAAATGAAGAAGTTTTATTAGAACGAGCTATTGCAACAGGGCAATCGGCTATCCCAGTTCCTATAGAAACCCCAAGAGCGAAAGCAGCCCGTTTCCAAGCAGCACAAATTGATGCTGGCGGGTTGGTCGCTGAATATAAAATTACCGGTCTCAGTACTGTGAAATCTGATGGGACTAAGGCCAAGCTTTTGGTCGGTGGTTTTGAGGTCGATAATAAGCTGCAGATTCAGGTTAAACCAAAATTTGGTACAGAGGCTTATCTTGTTGCGCTTGCAACATTAAAGGGTGAAGCGCCGATCTTGCCCGGACAGGTAAATCTATTCCGTGATGGTGCCTATATCGGACAGAGCTATACTCAGATGCTACGCCCAGGTGATGAGACAAATCTGGCCTTTGGGATTGATGATAATGTTATCGTCACGCGCAATATGTTGAAAGATGAGCGTAGTGAAGCTGGTTTGATTTCCAAAGAAAGTCAGATTACGCGCCATTATATGACAGAGATCAAAAACCTGCATAAAGAGCCTGTTGAGATTGCGGTGCTTGAAGCTGTGCCTGTTTCTAAAGATGAGCGCATACGTGTTGAAATTCTTAAAGAGGTGAGCAGTCAGGGGTATCAATCAGATGTTGATGATAAGAAGGGTGTGTTGCGCTGGGTTAAATCATATGAGCCATCAGAAAGTGTCAATATTAGTCTGGGGTGGCGTGTGAGCTGGCCGAAAGATATGATGATATCTGGTCTGTAAAGCTCGGTTTTACAGGCTTTTCGGGGCTTGTCGGGCGTATATCTTTATGTCATGATCTTAGCGCATGAAAATAGATTATACAGATTTCATAGAAAAGCATCATAAAACAACGTCGTCGCGTCATCAACAGGATGAAAAGAGCAAGGCGCTGAACATGACTGTGGTTCTGCTGATTCTGGCGCTTTATTTTGTTGTGATGATCTTTGTTGTACATATGGCCAGTGTCGATGTAACAACTATTTTTGTTTCTATTCTTGTATTCTTTACGGCAACATTAGTGGCTTTTGCCGCCAAGCGTGCGCAATACCTTCAGGCCAAGCAGGAAGGCGAACTTATCTTGCTGAAAGAGGTTCTGGAAGGAAGCCGCGGCGGGCGCATGATCACTGATGAGGTTGATAACCCCTTATATTATAATCAGAATTTTATTGATATTGTCGGGCCGGAGGCAAATTTTACTACGCTGCTCTCTATGTTTGACGGGAATGAGGAGGCAAGAGCCTTATTCAATACATTATCCGATCAGGCTCATCGTGGTTTGACTGACTCTATCGAGCTTTATTGTGATAAGCCTAAGCAAGAAGGTTGGTATCAGGTTACCGCACAGCCAGTTACGGGGCATGCCGGTTATATTCACTGGCGCGTGGATAATATTACCAAGACGCGCATTGCCAGCCGCGCAGTTGTCGAGGAAAGGGAAAAACTTACTGACTTTACCGATAATGCACCAGTCGGGTTTTTCTCGGTGGATGAGAATGGTCATTTTGTTTTTGCGAATGCCACATTCGCACGTTGGCTGGGTGAGGACTTATCTAAATTACTTGAAAGCGGTAAGCTTCATACTTATATCGAGACACCGCCGAAGAAGGTTGCGCCTTATGATATTGTTGAGGGTGGTGGAGCCAAGCAGATCGCCGAATTAAATATGAAAGGGGCTGCTGGCAAAACTTTTCTGGCCTCCATCAATCAAAGTGTTGTTTTTGACGCGCGAGGAGCTGTACGAACACGGGCTGTGGTGCATGATCTGACCTCCGAGCGGGAAATGCGCAAGGCCTTGCAGGCTTCGGAAGATCGTTTTCGTCGTTTCTATGAAGAAGCACCCTTGGGAATTGTTCTGGTTAATCAGGATGGCTTGATCGAGGATTGTAACAGTGAATTTGCCCGTATGATGGGCCAGAGCACTGATGATTTGCTAGATAAGCATTTTAAGTTACTGATTGAAGATAGTGCGCGGGATGCTGTGATTAGTGCCATGAAGGCCATGCAGCAGGGCGAACATATGGAAGAAGCCTTGGAGGTACCTTTGAATGGAAAAGAAGGGCAAGTCTCTGCGCAGCTTCATGCGCGCCGTTTTAAGGGCAGTGATAATATTGTGCTTCACTTTATTGATATTACCGAGAAGAAGTCTTTGGAAGAGCAGTTTGTGCAATCTCAAAAGATGCAGGCCATTGGACAATTGGCTGGTGGGGTTGCACATGACTTTAACAATTTGTTGACTGCTATAATAGGGTTTTGTGACTTGTTGCTTCTACGGCATAAGCCTGGTGATCCGTCTTTTGGTGATATAATGCAGATCAAGCAGAATTCTAATCGTGCAGCGAACCTTGTGCGTCAGTTGCTGGCCTTTTCCCGTCAGCAAACGTTGCGGCAGAAGGTGCATGATATTACCGATATACTAACTGAACTCTCTCATTTATTACGGCGCTTAATTGGTGCAGATATCGAGCTTGAGATTATTCATGGCGATGATTTGGGGCTTGTTAAAGTCGATGAAGGGCAGATGGAGCAAGTGCTGATCAATCTGGCGGTCAATGCCCGCGATGCAATGGAAGGAAAAGGCGGTAATGGCCGTTTGGTCATCAGAACGGAAAATTACACCAATAAGAAAAAGCGAAAAATCAGTAATGAAGATATGCCAGCCGGGCATTGGGTTTTAATCAAGGTCGAGGATAATGGCTGCGGAATTTCGGAGGAGAATCTGGATCGCATTCTTGAGCCGTTCTTTACGACCAAGGATGTTGGGCAAGGGACGGGGTTGGGGCTGTCTACCGTTTTCGGGATTATTCGCCAAAGTGATGGTTTCCTTGATATCAGCAGTAAATTAGGCAAGGGAACGACATTCTCGATTTATCTGCCGCGTGTGAATGAGCTTGAGGAGGAAGATGAAGAGACCAAGGAAGAGGTCGAAAACGTTGCAAAAGATCTGACCGGATCGGAATGTATTCTACTGGTTGAGGATGAGGATGCCGTGCGCACCTTCTCGCAGCGCGCTTTGGTGAATAAGGGGTATCAGGTTTTGACGGCGGTGGATGGTGAAAATGCACTTGAGGTTTTTGAAGAAAATGAAGCTGATAGTATTGATTTGTTGATTACAGATGTTGTGATGCCTGGGATTGATGGCCCGACTGTTGCACGCAAAATTCGTGAAACCAGCCCGAATTTAAAAATTATCTTTATGTCTGGTTATACAGAAGAAAAGTTGAAAGATGAAATGGGTGAGCGTATTTGGTTCTTGCCTAAGCCCTTTACCCTGAAGCAGTTGGCTGCCAAGGTTAAAGAGGTTCTAGGGGACTAAATGCGATGATCGAAAGTATCACAGCAGGTTACGCTCTGGTTTTGATTGTTATCATTTTTATTATACAAATTTATATAGAATCGGTTTTGTGGCAGATATTCAAGGAGCTTGATATAAAGAAAAAGCCACACTGGTTTTATGCACAAATTAAATATTTGAAAGAGCGCTATCATGAGTTACCCAACCATATTCAGGGTAAGGTCGATGAAATTTTGACCTGTCAGATGATTATTGGGGGGCTTATTGGTTTGTGCATTATTCTCTATCTGATGGGTAATTTTTACAAATAAGTTCATATTTTGTTCTTTTTAGTCTTGACTTAAAAACAAAACAGGAACATTGTGTTGTGCATAAGCTGTTATAAGCTGCTTCAATTCATTGCATCCACTGTGTGATTATGCCAATAAGGAAAGGATAAGCCGATGACTGTTACTGCGCTTCGCAAAGATTCACTAACGAGTAAGGATGATATTATGACACAGAGTTCACAAGCTTCTACCGAGAAACAAAAAGCTCTTGATGCGGCGCTGTCGCAGATTGAGCGCGCTTTTGGTAAGGGTTCTATCATGAAGCTGAATGACGGGCACAACCCGATTGAGGTTGAATCCGTTTCGACTGGTTCTTTGGGATTGGATATTGCGCTCGGGATTGGTGGTTTGCCACGTGGTCGGATTATCGAGGTTTATGGGCCGGAGAGTTCCGGTAAGACAACGCTGGCACTTCATGTAATAGCCGAGGCGCAGAAAACTGGCGGGACATGTGCGATTGTTGATGCTGAGCATGCGCTTGATCCGGTTTATGCCCGTAAACTTGGTGTGGATGTTGATAATCTGTTGATCTCTCAGCCTGACGCTGGAGAGCAAGCTCTTGAGATTGCCGATACGCTTGTGCGTTCGGGCGCGCTGGATGTGCTGGTGGTTGACTCTGTGGCGGCGCTTGTGCCACGCGCCGAGCTTGAGGGAGAGATGGGGGATACTCATGTTGGTTTGCAGGCAAGGCTAATGTCGCAGGCCTTAAGAAAGCTGACAGGCTCTATTTCCAGATCACGTACAATTGTGATCTTTATCAACCAGATTCGTATGAAAATCGGTGTGATGTTTGGTTCACCCGAGACTACAACAGGTGGTAATGCACTGAAATTCTATTCTTCTGTTCGTCTGGATATTCGTCGAATTGGGGCGATCAAGGATAAGGACGAGATTGTTGGGAACCAGACCAAGATCAAGGTGGTTAAGAACAAGATGGCACCGCCATTCCGGCAGGTGGAATTTGATATTATGTATGGTGAAGGGATATCCAAGCTTGGTGAATTGCTTGATCTCGGGGTTAAGGCCAATCTTGTCGAGAAATCCGGTTCATGGTTTTCCTATGATGGGCAGCGCATCGGGCAGGGGCGTGAGAACTCCAAGAATTTCTTGCGTGAACATCCTGAGCTTGCGGCAAAGCTAGAAAAGCAAATTCGCGCTAATGCTGGGTTGATTGCCGATGATATGCTGACAGGGCCGGATGCGGCCGGAGAGGCCGCAGAGGAAGCCGCTGAAAACGTGGCGAATGACAAGGAATAGATTTATCTGATTTGCGTGAACGCCTGAGGGAATTATTAAAGGCCGGTATGCTTTATCGGCCTTTTTGGTTTTTTTGTATTATTTGGGCCCGTATCTCACAGTATTTTTCATCTTATATTAATTAAGTCTATCATTCAGTTTTTGCCACGTAACAAACGTTGTTTTTGTTTGTTCCAGTCGCGTTCCTTGATGGTTTCGCGCTTATCATGACTTTTCTTACCCTTGGCCAGAGCAATTTCCAACTTCACGCGGCCGTTTTTGTCAAAATAGATTTTCTTGGCAACCATGGTCAGGCCTTGGCGAGTGACCGAGCCTAGGAGTTTATCAATCTCGCGTTTGTGCAAAAGTAATTTGCGCGGGCGTTGTGGTTCATGCTGGAGATGGCTTCCGGCCTGCATATATTCAGGGATATTCAAATTAAATATCCAGATTTCACCGTTTTTTGGGCCGACAAAGGATTCAACGATGTTGCAATGACCAAGACGCAGGGATTTGACCTCCGTGCCTTTGAGCACGATTCCGGCCTCGAATTCTTCAAGGAATTCATAGTCAAAGCGTGCCTTGCGGTTTTCTGCAACAACTTTGTCTTTTGAGATCATCCCTGTTTTTTTATCATTTTTTTTAGACATGGTAAAAACCCTATTCAGCAAATTCTTCCAGAACTTTTATCGCAAGCTTAGCTTTTTCTTCGGGCACAAAAAGATGGTCATGGTAATGAGCCGAGATTGAATTAACGCTGATGTTATTATCTGCTAATTTGCGTGTGATTGCCGCTAGAAAACCAATAGCATTCAGAGATGAATGAATATTTAAAGTTATCATTTTGGATGGGTATGTGTAATCTAGAGCATGTTTCTTAGCAGTTTCTTTTTGTATAATCAGTGCTGTGCCTTCAACCTCACGAAAAATCAGGATTGGGTTAAATTGTACAGCCTCATTAAAAGAGATATTCGAAGAATGAAACACATAGATATCCTCATGCAAAACAGGTTGCATGTTTTTTAGTAGAATATCTAAATTGGTTTCGCCATTCATTTTCTATACTCTAAAACTCTATACCCGCATGTTTCATAGCGGCTTCGACTTTTGCCTTTGACGCATCACAGGGTGGCAGGATTGGTAGGCGCACTTCATCACTGCATAAGCCTAGTAAGCTGGCAGCGTATTTGGTTGGGCCGGGGCTGGTGTCGCTAAAGAGATCGCGGCCCAAAGGCATAAGAGCATCACGTAGCGTTGTGAATGTATCCATATCACCGGAAACCCACGCATCTTGCATGTCAGCACATTGTTTTGGAGCGATATTTGCCGCCACAGAAATAACGCCGTGACCACCTTGGGCTAGGAATGCCGCAGCTGTTGGATCATCACCGGAAAGCTGGCAGAATTCATCGCCAATCGCAAGTCGCGTTTCAAGTGGACGCAAGAGATCTCCTGTTGCATCCTTAACGCCAACGATATGTGGTAATTTAGCCAGTTTTTCCATGGTTTCAACGTTCATATCTACCACGGAGCGTCCCGGAATATTATATAAAATAATCGGCAGGTCGCAGGCATCGTGAATGGCCTTGAAATGCTCATACATGCCATTTTGCGAGGGTTTGTTGTAGTATGGCGTGACAATCAGAGCGCCATCTGCTCCTGCTTCTTTGGCTGAAACCGTCAGGTCTATGGCTTCTTTTGTAGAGTTCGAACCACTTCCTGCAATTACTGGAATTCTTCCCTTGACCACGTCGATACATCGTTTAACAATATCCATGTGTTCATCATGAGACAGAGTTGGAGATTCACCCGTTGTACCACAAGGAACCAGCCCATGCGTGCCGTTTTCAATTTGCCATTCAATAAGCTTATCAAAAGCAGGCCAATCAACTTCGCCGTTTTTAAACGGTGTGATCAGTGCTGTGATAGAACCGCGAAACATCATAATGCTCTCTTTTCTCAAAAGGTTAATCTCGTAAAAATGGGGCTCAATTTATATCTTAATTTGGTTTTACGCAAGAAAGCCCTTGGGAGTTTCTTGTTTTTTATGTCTTTGGTGTGCTTTTTAAGCCCTGCTTTGGCCAGAGAGCGTAGTGTCAATCAATTACAAAGTAAGAAAGCGCAAAGCCTTAGCGTGGAAGCTCTTAATCATATTGCTGAGAATGATTGGGATAATGCAACACAGAAAATAGCTCAAAGCAAAGACCCTTTAGCTTCGAAACTATATTACTGGATGATGTTTTCCCATGTGGATGCGAAGGATGTTGATCCAAAGCTTTTTTTGAAGCTGGTTGATTTCATCAGGAAAAACCCAGACTGGCCACGTATGAAAAAAATAACATCGGTTGTCGAGACAATTATGCCGAATGATCTGCCGTCCGAGGAGGTCAAAATATGGTTTGAAGAGTTCGAGCCACAGACCTCGGAGGGGATGGGGCGTTATATGGATGCTCTGGTGGCTTTAAAGCAAGATGATTTGGCTAGGCAAACCTTGATGGAATGGTGGGCATCAACGCTTGTTTCCCGAGATCAGCAACGCCAGATATTTTCAAAATACGGACAGTTCTTAACTTTGGATGCCCATAAAAGGCGTCTTGAGGCGTTGTTATATGCGGGGCATTACGAAAATGCCAAAGCTATTGCCTCTGTACTTGGACAGGGGTATTTGGCTTTTGCAGAGGCTAGAATTGCTTTGGCAAAAGGACAAAAGAACGGACTTACTCAATTGATTGATAAAGTGCCGTCCTATTTGCAGGAAGACCCTGGCTTACTTTATGAGAGGCTACGCTGGCGGCGTAAAAACAAGCTTTATGAAGGTGCGTTAGAAATCTTGCAAAAAGATATTGACCCGCAGCGCGTGTATAATCCGAAAGACTGGTGGGCGGAGCGCCATTTGATTGTCCGTGAATTAATAGCAGAAAAAAAATATGAGCAAGCTTATCAGTTATTAACAAAACATATGCAAAAAGACGGTTTTTCTTTTGCGCAAGCAGAGTGGCTGGCTGGTTGGCTGTCTTTACGGTTTTTGAATCAACCCCGTGAAGCTTATGATCATTTTACAAAATTATATGAGCAAGTCAGTATGCCGATCAGTAAAGGGCGTGCGGCTTATTGGTCAGGGCGTGCGGCTCTGGCCAAGGGAGAAGAGCAAATGGCACGCGTATGGATGAAGCGCGCCGCGGAATTCTCGACAAGTTTTTACGGGCAGATGGCTATGGGCTATCTTTCTATGAAGAATGACTTGCCGACAGGTCAGACTTATAGACTTTCCAAGAGTGACAAGGCGGTATTTGATAAGAATGATTTGGTTCAAGTGGCCTCTATCTTAAGAAAAACCGGTATGAAGAAAATGTCTCTTGAGTTTTATAAGGCTTTTATTAAGCAGCAAAACTCGCCGAAAGCTTATCGTTATGTTGTTGATGTTCTGGTGAAGAAGGGGGATGTTCCCAATGCCGTGGTTATTGCCAAAAAAGCGTCTCGCGAGGGGTTTTTGATGACGAGACAGGCTTATCCGGTTATCTCAGATTGGGTCAAGCATGATAATGGTGTCGAGCAGGCTTTGATTCATAGCATTGTTCGTCAGGAAAGTATTTTTGATGTAAAAGCCAAAAGCCATGCCGGAGCGAGGGGGCTAATGCAGTTGATGCCGGATACTGCGCGTGATGTGGCCCGTAATAATGGTCTGTCATATAGAGCATCATGGCTGACTTCGAGGCCTGAATATAATATTCGTTTGGGCAGTTCTTATCTGGCAGAACTTTTAAAGAAATATGATGGGAGTTATCCTCTGGCGATTGCTGCTTATAATGCCGGACCAGCGCGCGTGAATAGCTGGCTTAAGATTAACGGTGATCCCAGAAAAGGTGGTATTGATTTTATAGACTGGATAGAACTTATTCCTATTTATGAGACTCGCAATTATGTTCAGCGTGTTATGGAGAATGTTTATGTTTATCGTTTGCGTTTAAAGGGCATACAGACGCACTCTTTGCCATTGATACATGTTGCTTTCCATCAGGAAAAATAGCACTATATAAGCAGTTTAAGCGTTTTTTCCTATAAAAGCCTTCTATTTTATACTATACTAAAGAATATGTGTGTTGTTTCAGTTCTATTTTTTAAAATCGATTTTGGGGGAATTCAATGAAACTGTTGATTGCAGATGATCATACTCTGTTTAGAGATGCGCTTGTGCAATATATAGAGCGTTCAAATCCTGATATTTCTGTAACTTTGGCTAAGGATTTTTATGGTGCCATAAGTCTTCTGGAATGCGATGACCGTCAGGATTTGGTTTTGCTGGATCTCAGAATGCCGGGTATGGATGGCATAGAAGGGTTTAAACGTATAAGGCAGAAATTTCCTGATGTGCGTGTTGCTTTGATGTCCGGTATAGCAGAACCAAATGATGTAAAAGCCGTATTGGAATTAGGGGCAGTTGGTTATTTCCCGAAGACCTTATCAGGTAAGGCTTTGTTGCAAGCAATTCATTGTGTTCTGGAAGGGGATACTTTTATTCCAGAGGATGTCAAAACTGGTAAGATTATGCCATCTTATTATACAGATGATTTGTCCAAGACAAATGAAAATGAACAAAATGTTGATGAGTTGAATCTAACACCCCGTGAAAAAGATGTTTTAGCTTTTTTGGTTGAAGGAGCTTCCAATAAAGAAATTGCACGTGAACTAGATTTGCAAGTTGTTACAGTTAAGCTCCATGTTCGTGGGATTTGTAGAAAGCTTAATGCTAAAAATAGAACCCAAGCAGCCTTAAGGGCACAGGAACTCGGCTTAAAGCCTCTATGTGCAGCTGGAAGCTAATTACTATTTCTATTGTTATCATTATCAATTTGATGGAAATATAGTGATCAAGAATTTCAATTACGTATCCAGACGTCTTTTGGACTTCATACCTAGCGTTGTTATGCTTATGCTGAGTATGCTTGCTATTCATTATACTGTAAAATTAATCAATATTAATGATGAGCTTTACTCTGATTACCAGGCTAAAATTGAGGATGTTATCCAATTACAGAATTATTATAATGATTTTCAAATCGTTTTAAATAAACATGCGCAAGGCAATACTGTTGAGGATATCCGCCCGTCTTTAAAGGTTGTGGCTAATACATTCGTTATTTTTAGTGATTATTACGGTGAAATTCTTTTTAAGAAGTATAATAATGCATCTGTAATTTTTACGGATAATATTTTTGTTCTGAATGATCATATACAAAAGATTCAATATGTTTTGGCTGGTATGGTTTCTGGAGAAAAGCCGCAAAGTATAAATGAGCTAATAATAAAATCTAGGAACCTTGGTATAGCAATTAGCGATCTGGAGCATGTACTTCTGCTTGATCAAGTAGAGTTAAATCAGGATTTTATAGGGCTGAAGGTTAGTGAAAGCTGGTTATATTGGGTGGTGACGGCAATGGGGCTTTGTGGGTTTGTTCTGATTCTGCTTAATGGTGATAAAATCAGGCGATTACGACAGTATAATGAAGAGCGTCAATCAACATTTCTTGTCTTGGAAAGCCGTTTGGCGGCTATGGAAGCCGCGTGTGAAGGAATTATGATTGTCGATGATCAGGGTATGCTTAGCTATATGAATGGTGCTATGTGTACTATATGTATGATTGAGGGTAAAGAGAAATTTATTGATCAGGAATGGATTAGTATTTTTTCTGAAAATGATCTGGATTTTATTGCAACTGAAGTTCTACCAGAATTGGAAGAAGTAGGCTTTTGGATTGGTGAGTTTCCTCTTCTACGTCATGATGGAAGCGTTGTTTATACTGAATTTTCTATGACAAAATTGCCTGATGGCGGGTTAATTGGAACGGCTCAGGATATAACATCAAGGCATTTAATGGAGAAAGAAAAAAAGGATTTGGAAGACCAGTTTTATCAGTCACAGAAAATGGAGGCTATTGGGCGGTTAGCAGGTGGGGTTGCACATGATTTTAATAATATTTTGGCGGCTATAAATGGCTATTCCGAATTTCTTGTCGAGGATTTGAAAGATGGTTCTGATGAGAAGAAACATGCGGTTAATATCATTCAGGCCTGTAATCAAGCCAAAGACCTTGTTGATCAGATGTTGACTTTTTCACGTCATAATCACGGCGCCAAGCAATCTGTCGATCTTAAGCATTCAGTTGAGGAAATTCAAAATATGATCTCGGCAAGTTTTCCGAAGACTGTTGAGATTAAAACAGATTTATGCGAGATGCCTGTGATTGTAGATGCCAATGCAACGCAGCTTTCGCAGATGATTATGAATCTATGTGTGAATGCAAATGATGCTATGGAAGGGTATCACGGCAAGTTAAAAATTGCTCTGGATTATTGTTGTGTGAATGATGCTTTTGAGATTATGGACGCTGTGCAAAATGATTTGCCAGACCCACAAGAACAGCCTTTTCTGAAGATTGATGATCTGACGGCATCTCGTACGAGGCTTATGCTCGGAAGTCTGCAGAGCGGTAGACAATATGCGAAGCTTTGTATTTCTGATACTGGGGAGGGTATGGGGCGTACGGTTATGGAGCATGTCTTTGAGCCGTTCTTTACAACGAAAGATGTTGATAAGGGAACGGGTTTGGGATTGTCTACTGTGCATGGTGTGGTTATAGGGCATCAAGGTGCTATGGTCATTGATAGTGAAATCATGAAGGGTACCTGCTTTACGATCTATTTGCCTCTGTCAGAAGAGCATATAATTACAGAGAGTGGTTTACTTGAGAGAAAGGATGATGTTTTTATCATTGAGCCTGAAAACTATACGATTTTGCTGGTCGAAGATCAGGATAATGTTCGTGATATGCTTGAAAAAATGATATCACGTTTGGGTTACAAAGTTGATGTTTGTAGGAACGGGTTGGAAGGGCGGAAACTTATCAAAGAGAATGCCTATATGTATGATCTGGTTGTTACAGATTATAATATGCCCAAAATGACTGGTTTAGAAATGCTGGAGAGTATTCATGCCGAAGTTCCAGATTTGCCGTTTATTTTTATATCCGGCTATAGCGAAGAAGAGATGCAAAAGCGGATTAATAATCATCCGGCAATTAAGGCGATTATTAAAAAGCCTGTAGGAAAAAAGATTGTTTCAGAGAAAATATGGGCAACGTTGAAGGCTGGCACGCCGTTAAAGCAGAAAAAGCTTGCTGTTGCCGGTGCAGGTTACGGGATTTAAAAACAGTTTATTCCTTACCTTCTCTCCACCAGATAAAGGGCAGGAAGAGAAGGAGCGCTAATAATTGTAGCCAGCTTGGGAAAAGTGGCGTGTTTTTTGTGCTGGTGACGGTGTAGTGGTCATTGCGTTTTAGCCCTAACCAGTTCGAGCCGCTATGAGACTTTGTATTGGCTCTTGTTCTTTTTAAGGATGGGGTAGGCTTATTCTCCAGCCACATAACATTCCCGCCTGTTTTTTGTGCTATGTTTTTGATCTTGTTTTCAGTAGAAATAATATCGGTAAATTCCGGAGCATTCAGGTCGCCAATGATCGCAAATTTCCGGCTACCATGCGTGTCTTCAAAGGCATAAATACCGTAATCCTCAACGGTCATTTTGGTGCGCAAGACCAGATCATCGGGATTATCTTTTTTTAATGTAATGGTTTTAAAGTCACCATTGGGTTGGGTCATGGCAATTGTTTCCTCGTCTTTGCCATAGGCATTTTTTTCAATGGTGATGGTCTTTTTATGCACTGTGATATTCATTGCATGTTCATCAAGTTCAGGTTCTTTCATCAGCCAGTGGACAATGCGGCGCATCAACTCTGCATGCGGGCCGCCGCCATCATAACCCCGAGACCAGAGCCAGATATGTTCGCTGGCGATATGGGCAACGCGTCCGTCTTGCATGCGATCAAGGATGAGGAGTGGTTTATCCTGATAGCCATTCATCAGTATATCGCCTTGCTTAACATTGATGCCGATTTGTTGAATCCAGTTGCCCCAAACCGGATCTTGTCCTTTTAGATGGGCTGTGTTTTTCCAGATTAGGTTTCTTGTAACAGGGTGTTTGAAGCCCATATCCGTTATTTCAGGTTTAAAGAAGGCATTGTAAACATCTCCAGTTGGCTCGGAAGGCAAGATGTCTTTCATGGCGGTGTTATAAATTGAATGTTGATGCGCATAGACATCACCGCTGACTTCCAGAAAGGCACCGCCTTCTTTTACATAGTTTGCGATATTCCTGAAATAGCGGGAGGGGAGTATATTATTGACTTTATATTGATCGAAAATAATCAGATCAAAATCATAGAGCTTGATTTCGAATAACTCACGAAACGGGAAGGCAATCAGGGAAAGTTCGTTTTGCGGGGTGAAGTCCAGCTTTTGTGGTTCACGCAAAATAGTAAAGTGGACCAAATCTACACCAGGATCGGATTTCAGCAAATCCCGCCATGTTCTGGTACCTGCATGTGGCTTTCCTGAAACCAGCAGAACCTTCAGGCGGTCTCTTACGCCGTTTATGATTAAGGGTGCTTTGTTATTGGCCAGTGTTAGTTCATCATCGATGCTTTCGACTTCGAGGGTAAAAATATTTTGTCCTGCGTGCTCGATAGGGATATTAAGGCTTTGTTCTTCGCCAACAGGTACAAAGAAAGTTTTGATGCGTCCATCATGCTGGGTCAGGGTAACAGTAACATTGTTTGCGCGAATATTATCAGTGTCCAGAATTTTGTATTTAACGATAATATCTTGCCCTGTGACACCATAGGCTGGCGCATTTGTTACGGCGATGCGGCGGTCTTTTTCATTTTTACTGCCCGTCAGTAAAGTATGCACCGGACCATAATTTTCCATGATTTCTGGATTATCCGGTACGTCGTGGATTTGGCCATCACTTAAGAAGATAACACCTGCGCGCAGTGGTTTAGGCGTGTCGGACAGGGCTGTGTCAAGTGAGCGGAATAAGAGCGTTTCTCTGGCTTCTTCGCCGCTTTCGGGTGCATTGATAATGCGCAAATCAAGTTCGGGATATTTTTGTGCCTCTGCCTTCAGGTGTTCAAGGGCAGCTTCAGTTCGCGCGCTTCGTTTGCCGTATTTCTGGCTGGCACTATCATCTACGACGATTACAGCAACATCGTTAATTGATTGCCGTTTTTCCTGAAGCACGGAAGGGTTTAGCAAGATCAGAAGCAGCAAGGCAATGCCGAGCACTCTCACGAGGCGGATATCTTTTTTGCGCCAAAAGCAAAAGGCCAGAATAAGGGCTGCTATAGCGCAGAGAGGTAATATCCATGAATAGGATAAAAGAGGTGATAAATGCATACTCATTGCTGGTGAATTCATGTCATAGCCTCCTATTGTCCTAAGCGTTTCAAAATATGGGGGATATGCACCTGATCGGTTTTGTAATTGCCTGTCAGGCTGTACATGACCAGATTAACGCCAAAGCGGATTGCCAGCTCATTTTGGCGTGTGAGGATGCTGCGTGTTACGCGGCTGCGGCTATTGGGCGTTCGCGCTGCCGCTGCCCAAGCGGCTGCCCAGTCATTGCTGCCGATGATAACGGGGGATACACCGTCGCGGTTATTGGTTATATCCTGTTGCAGCCATAATGTGCCGTCCTTCAAACGACCGGGGAAATCCGAGAGCAGGTAAAAAGCACGGCCGAGTACATGGTCATCTTTGATTGGCTCTAAGGGCGGAATATTCAAGGAGGCTGTGAGCTTGCGTAAGGCTTTGGCGGCGGGGCTGTTGGCAAGGTTATCCTTGCGGGTGCTTTGATCCCGAAGGTCGAAAAAGATTGTGCCGCCGTGATTTAGATAAGACTGGATATTCTCGAAAGATTTGCTGTCTATGCTGTCTTGAGTTGGAGAGACGGCCCAGTAGATAATCGGGAAAAATGTCAGCGGGTCTGTTGCAGGGTTAAGGGCAATGACACCCTCGGGTTCGACTGAAGTTCTGGTTTTTAGCGCTTCGGCTAAGGCTTCCAGTCCTTTATATGTTTTCTGGTCCAGTGCTTGGTCACCTGTTCTGATATAAGCAAGGTGAAAGCCTTTGGCATAGCGCAGATCATCTTCGCTTTGGGCGTAAGCATTGTTTGCGGGTAAGAGGATAAGAGCGACCAAGGCAATTGAGGCTGGACGTTTAAGATTTAAACCTGATAACAGGCCGGAGATTGCCAGCACAACAACCCAGTCAACCAAGAACAGGAGCAGGGCGGCATAAAGCAAATAAGGCATCAGGTCTATTTCATAGTCCGATTCGTAATAATCAAGTCCTACGCCCACGGGTAGGTTTTTGATGGTCTTTAAGGGTGGCAGATTTACGCCGATATTAAAGGCAAAACTCTGGGCACCTTTCCCGTAAATGCCGGGGGGATGTAATGAATCGGGCAGTTTTTTCTGCGCATTTTTAACAGGTAGAGGTTTTACGGTTGCGGGCGCGGGGATCAGTCCGCCAGTCTTGCCGTCTATAATCAAGAAGGGATCAAGGTTTTCGTAATTGGTATTGGTTTGACCAATGGCGCTGCTGGATAAGTGGCTAAGGCGTTTGAGTAAATTTACATACAGACCGGAGATTGGCAGATTTGACCAATCCGGTGTGGCGCTGGTGTGGATCAGGACAATCATGCCGCGCTCTAGGGCGGATGCGGTTATAAGAGGTGTGCCGTCTTCCAGTGTTGCCCAGATTTTGCCTTCCAAATCCTGTGCGGGGTCAGCAAGGAGTTGTTGCTTGATAATGATGTCGCTTGGGATATCAATGTTGAAAAACGGGCTGGTATTGGGGAAGGGCGATATTTTTTGTGGCTCATCCCATGATAAAGAGCCGGATAGGGCGCGTTCACCTGCTCTTAGCTGGACGGGTAGTAAATGTCCGCTATTAATACTTTCTGCCATTTTAGGGCCGGAGAATCGCAAGAGAACGCCGCCGTTTTTTACCCAGTTTTCCAGAGCATTCAGGGAAGCGCTGCTCATTGCAGCGACATCAGGCAGGATGATCATGCTGTTATCACCTTCTGTAAGCTCTTTGACCGTGCCCAGTGATAAATTGGCATGTGGTTCCAAGGCACGTTTCAGGTAATATCCTGCATCGACCAAGGGCGCTGTTTCAACATTTTCTTCGGATGAGACTATGCCGATATTGCGCTTTTTCGAGCCTGCATCCAGCAAAAACACGGCGCCAGCGCCTTTGCGGTTCATTAGCTTGTAGGATTCGACTGTATTTTTCAGGTGATCTGGAATATCGAAACTTACATCTTGCCGTGCCTTGGATGGGGTAAGTTCTACGGTTTGAACATCCAGCGTAATGCCGTTTTCACCGAGTGCTTTCACGCTGGTGGCAAAGTTCTGGGGAATTGTGCTCGGGACTTCTATTGAAATAGCCGCATCATTTAGCTCCATGCTAACCGCACCAGTGGAAAGGGGCGGCCTTATAACTTGCGGCAAGTTCTCGGGTGTTGGCACAATAAAGGTTAGACTGCCTTGTCTTTGGAGTTCACTTATTAAAGGTGATATGGGTTGCTCGGCCAGTCCATGAGAGAGCCAGATCGTATCAAGGGAATTGTCTGTTTTCTTATCTTTTACAACGTTTAGTAAGACCTCGTAATTGGCTGGCCATGAGACAGGGGATAGGCCTTTGACAATTGCCAAGGCCTCATTATGCACCATAGGGCCGTAGGTTCGTGGCTTTTCTTCACCCAAAGGGGCCGTCGTTGTATAGATATAAATTTCACGATTTTGGCGATCAGCTTGCGCTAGAAGTTCTTGGGCTGCGCGTTGTTGCTTGTCCCAATTTTGTGCGCCAGCCCAGCTATTATCCATGATCAGGCGCACTGCGCCGCGACCTTGCAGACCTTCGGCAGGGTTTAGGACGGGACGGGCAAGGGCTGTGATAATCAGGGCAATGATCAAAAGCCTGAGCAGTAGAATCCACCAAGGCGTTTTACTGGGGACGTTCTTTTCAGGGACAAGACCATGAAGGAAACGCGTGGCGGCAAAGGCAATTTTGCGCGGCGCAGGGGGCATAACCCGCATCAAATACCACAGCACCGGAAGCAGGGCGAGGGCTGCTAAAAAGACGGGATTTAGAAAAGCCAGCGTTGATAGCATTTACCTTACTCCTTTAACTCGATCAGGGGTTTGATCGTCTGGAGTGTTCGCGAAATATCGCCATCGGTGCGGTGCAAAACATATGACCAGTCATTTTGAAGGCATAGGGCTTTTAGCTTTTCATTATGCTCTTTGATGCGGGCTTTATAGGCTTCCTGTACGGAAGGGATATGATCGATCAGCTCGGAATCGGAGTGATCGAAATTTTCGAACTGAACACGGCCTGAAAATTCCAGCTCTATTTCATCGGGATCTAGAACCTGAATGATAAGCGCGTCGTGGACGCTGGCTTTCAGGTCATTAAAGCGATGTTCTATGTCTTTAAGATCGGATAAGAAATCTCCGGCGGCGATCAGGATGCTGCCTTTGGGCGGAATGAAGCCTTGTGTGTCAGGAAGTTCCAGATGGTGTTTGTCATTCAGGATATGCTCACCGATGCGCAGGACTGACTGGTCGCTGCGGCCTGTGCGCCTTTGACTGTAAAGCCCGATTTGCTCATCGGCATTGATCATCGCAAAGGCCAAAGAAAGCAATAAAATCGAAGCCGCTTCGCGTTTGCTGTGCTCTGTGCGGTTGGATTTGTAATCCATGCCGTTATAACTGGCGCACCAGAAGAAATTCTTTTGGGCTTTTTGCCATTCTTTCTGGCGGATAAAGACATGATCTGTTTTGGCGGATTGTCGCCAGTCAATATCCTGTGGACGGTCACTGGGCGAGTATTCCTTGAACTGCCAGAAATTTTCGCCCATACCGGATTTGCGGCTGGCATGTCCGCCCGAGATGATATGATCGGCGTGGTGTCTGGCCTTGAACATGATTGATGAGAGTGTGCCAGCCTCTCCTTCAGCTTTACTATATAGCTTTGAAAGCATTTAGAGCCAAACCTTAAAATGTGTCCGTGATCGAGGTGATGATATCTTCAATCGTGATGTTTTCGGCGCGTGCCTTGTAATTCAGAGCCATACGGTGGCGCAAGACAGGGGCGGCCAGATCAATAACGTCACCAACCACAGGCGCTTCGCGGCCATCTAATAAAGCTTTGGCGCGGGTGGCCAGAATAAGGCTTTGAGAGCCACGTGGACCCGGTGCCCAAGTGACATAATCATTGACCATATTGTTAGCATTTTCATCCGGTCTTAGGCTACGGACAAGCTGGAGGATGGTTTCCACAACGTTTTCTCCGATGGGCATATCTCTGACGAGGATTTGAGCATCAAGTAAGTCCTGTTTTTCGACCACTTGTTTGATGTCTTCAGCCTTGTTCTTTGTCGTCTCGATAATGATTTGTTTTTCACTTTCAAGGTCGGGGTAATCTACCATGATCTGGAGCATGAAGCGATCAAGCTGCGCTTCGGGGAGGGGGTAAGTGCCTTCTTGTTCGATCGGGTTTTGCGTGGCCAGAACATGAAAAGGCTGTGGGAGTGGATGAGGTTGTCCACTGACTGAAACTTCCTTTTCCTGCATAGCTTGCAGCAGGGCAGATTGTGTTCTGGGGCTGGCGCGGTTGATCTCGTCAGCCATTAGAAATTCACAGAAAACAGGGCCGGGGACAAAACGAAAAGAACGTTTACCCTTTGCGCCTTCTTCTAAAACTTCGGAGCCGATAATATCGGCAGGCATAAGGTCCGGCGTACATTGTATCCGGTTGGCGTGCATGCCTGTGGTTCTGGCGATGGTTTCCACAAGCAAGGTTTTGGCCAGACCCGGAACGCCGACCAGCAAAGCATGTCCACCAGAGATAAGTGTAATCAGGGTTTGTTCAATGACTTTATCCTGACCGATAACGGTTTTAGATATTTCCTTCTTCAAGTTTGAAAGCTTCTTATGAAGCTCTTTGAATTCGGCTGTAATATCTTTTGGGGCTTGTGTGCCAGCCATGATTAAACTCCTTCCTTATGGATTCTCTTGCGCTATAATAGACAAAATAAAAGCGATGCGAAGTATAAATTATAAAAATCAGGAGCAAATTTTCCATGCACAGCGCTAAAACGATTTCTCCCATGCCTTGGATGAGCGAGGAAGAACTTGCTGGTCTATTCGAAGCTTTGCAAGGTGATGTTGCGCAGCCAGCGGTTTTGCTGGTGGGCGGATGTGTGCGTAATATCCTGATGGGGGTTGAGGTCGAGGATATCGATCTGGCGATAGTTCATAAGCCAGAGAAGGTTATGAAATTGCTGAAAGAGGCCGGTTATTCGGTTATTCCGACGGGGCTACAACATGGCACTGTGACGGCGGTGATGAATGGTAAGGCGTTCGAGATTACAACGCTTCGTCATGACAAGGAAACGGATGGTCGCAGGGCGACTGTCGAGTTCACGCATGACTGGCTGGAAGATGCCAAGAGGCGGGATTTTACGATTAATGCGCTGTATATGGATTTATCGGGCAATGTCTATGATCCGCTGGGGCAGGGGCTTGGTGATATAGAGGATAAAACGATCCGCTTTGTCGGGGAGGCCGCGCAGCGCATTGAGGAAGACCATTTAAGGATTTTACGTTTCTTTCGTTTTCATGCGCTTTATGGCGGGCAGGATTATGATGCGGAAGGTTTAAAAGCCTGTGAAGCGGGGGCGGATAAGATCAAGACTCTCTCGCGGGAGCGCATCACGCAGGAATTTCTAAAGATTTTGGCTTCGGATGATCCGCAAGATATTCTGGATATTATGTTCGAGCGTAATATTTTGAAGGACCTGGATTTTTCTGCTTCATACCCTGAGAAAGATTTTTTCCGGTATTTTTGTAATTTTCAGAAAAAATACAGGCTTTCTGCTCTGTCGGCGCGGATATTTGTGATGGCGGGTTTGAGTATGGAAAATATGAAGGAGCTGGAGGAATATTTACTGCTTCCCAAAGTTTTTTTGAAGGATGCGATAGCCCTTGAAGGTGCATTGAACCTTTCTGACCTCTCTTGCGACTCCGCGGTAAGGGAGAGTGTATACAGGTTCGGGCGTAGTACGACGGCGCAGGCGATCATGGTTGAGCTGGTGCAGGATCGGGTCATGAACTCTTATGCGTCAAAGGCGCTGGAGATTGTGCAGAAATGGGATGTGCCTGATTTTCCGGTCTCTGGCGAGGATATTATGAATGCCGGATACGAAAAAGGACCGGAAATCGGTGAAGCGCTCCGATCCTTGGAAAATTGGTGGATCGAGCAGGATTTTAAACCTGATCGAGATGCTTGTTTGGAAAAATGTGTCTGTAAATTTAAGTAAGATTTTTCTTTATTAGTCCGTGATAATTATTTTACTATAATAGTGTTAAGCGTAAATATAACGAGACGGGTTGATGATTAAAAGTTTACGAGAAGATGCTTTTCCTACAGATGAGCCTATTACTAGGGAAAACAGATTTCATGTTAGGTCTAAATATGAAGAATCTGATGAAGTGAGGGTGTTTTCTAGCCATTATTGTTCTGAAAAACCTAGCGTTGATCATCTTGAGGGAAATTCTAGCCAATTGCACGCTATGCGAGATGGTTTTAGTATTAATGATTATTCTTTGTTAGAGCCTAATGACAGGACAATTCATTTTTTACGTCAATATGCAAAAAAGGGAAAATACCCGGATGGTTCGTTTACAGTCGACCCAAGGTTCTCTGCAAATGATGAAATTATAGAAGACAGAATTATCGCGGCAAAGTGGGTTGTTGATCAGTTATTAACTGATCAACATGTCAGAGAATTAGCAGAACATATTCACGATAGTCTAAAGGGGCGGAAAGATCAGAGCGTGGTTATCTTGAGAAATCAAGTCGCTCAAGGTGCAGATATATCTTATAATTTTCTTAGCCCCACTTATGATCAGGTTTTAATTGATAGGCTTGATAATTATTTTGCAGAAAATTATCCCGAAGATCAGGTGAATTTCGAGATGAAAACGGCTTTGAGACTTAATGATACACTTCGTGTTTATAGCGGTCCAATAGGTAGATTAGCGCGTTTGCCTTTTATTGACTTGGAAGATCTTAAGCCAAAAGTTGATGGAAAAATGATTCTTGTTGCGGATGAGCATATACAAGCCGCAGGTATGGCGAGCACTTTGTATTCTCTATCAAAGCAATTGGGGGGGGAGGTAATAGGTGTTACGACTTTGACGTCTCACCCAACGACAAAGTCTTTAAAGCTTTCTGGTGATGTGTGTAATATGGTTCTTGAATATGCTGATAAAAGTTCTCAGGATAATATGAACGGAAGTGATTTGCTGGAAGATACACTTAATAGTTTGGGGTTAAGTATTGAGACTATTACAAATCGAGAAGGTTTGTATATTCTTGCGCTTCTCATGGATGGCGAGGATGACCAACAATTTCATAGTTTCCTTGATCTAGAGAAAAAGTTGTCTGGTGGCTTGCAGGTCATTGAAGGTGTTGAAGATAACGTCCGTAAGGTTCTGTTTGATCCGCCATTAAGTGTTCAAGAGTTGCAAGAAAAAATACAAAATCATATTGCTCATAGGGCAGACCATTTCTATAATCCGCAATTTTCGCCTTAGGAGAAAAAATGTTAGACTATAAAAAGACCGAAAAAGCATCTGCTTATCCTGAGGATTGGCTTGTTTCCAAGAGAGAAGCTCGGGAAATGGAAAGAATAGATGATGAGATGCGGTTGAAAGTTAAAGAAGTTTTGGAAAAGTTGAAGGAGTAAGTAACACTATTTTATGCAGCCAAGAGCAATAGATATATATGATTATGATGGAACATTATGCGATAGTCAGGAATATGTAGACAGACTATCGGCTGCTCTTTTGCAGCTTATTATTCAGGATCAATCTGAGGTGAAGTTATCTGAGGAGCAAAGAGAGAATATAAACTTTTTATCGTCTGTCGAGTATACGGGTTATTTTTGGGAAACCAAGGCTGAAGCAATATTAAAGGAGTATTCTATAGACTATAACGCTCTTGATACTGAATACTTAGGTGACCTAAATAAGGTTAGAAAAAGCATTCGGGGCGAGTTTTACGGTAATAGTAGTCAGTCTTTTTTGTTGGATAATGGGAAAGATACATTAGCAGGGCAGATAAAAGCTGACCTTAACCGTTATTATATTAAGAACAAGGGTTCTTCCCCGTTTTACAGACTTTTTCCGGATATAGATCAAGTGCTGGATAATCCTATGACAATCAAGGCAATATCTACACAACGTAGTCATCATGATATGAGCGGAGAATTAAAGCGGTTTCCTCAAATAGGTGAAAGTATAGGTAAGAATTATACTGGTATGGGGTATGTTGACCCAGTTTTAGGGGAATGTGTTGTGGCAAAACCTGACCCGTCACTCATTTTGACGCAATACAATAGATTGATTGATGAGTATGCAAAAAAAGGCGCGGATATTAGTGGTTTGCCTTTGAGAATGACTGGAGATTCTTTTGTTGATGTCGAGGCTATGAGAAATGCTCAGAAAGTGATTAATGATGGTCGTTCTCAAGATCAAAAGCTGGAATGTGTTGCTATTGGTGTTGTTCGATCCGGACCAAATTCTCATATTTTAGCTGATAAGATGCGCTTAGCTGCTAGGGATTTATCTGATCCTTCTGGAGCAGGTGATATAAAAATTCATATAGTCGAGAACTTTTCCCAGCATAGAGTGCTTACAGATAGTTTAGATTCTTATTCCCCTAAACAGCCCCAATATACATTATAGTTATATTGAGACTGTCTAGCATAATGTTTTTTATGGCCATTTGACCTCGGGGGGCATGGACATCAGGATGGCTTCTGTATTTCCGCCGGTTCTCAGGCCGAAAACAGTGCCGCGGTCATGGAGTAGATTAAACTCGACATAGCGCCCACGTTTCACAAGCTGATGTTCGCGCTGTTCGTCTGTCCATTCCTTATTGATAGATTTGCGTACGATATCACAATATATATCCTTAAAGGTCTTGCCGACATCTTGGGTGAAGGCAAAGTCGGCGCCCCAGCCCTTGCGGTCTAGATTATCATAGAAGATACCACCTATGCCGCGTGGTTCATTCCGGTGTGGCAGGAAGAAATATTCGTCACACCATTTTTTGAATTCGGGGTAGTAGTTTGGATCATGGCGATCACAGCACTCTTTAAATGCGCCGTGGAATTCTGCGGTATCTGACTCATCTGGGTACATCGGTGTTAAATCCGCACCGCCGCCAAACCAGTGCTTGGAGGTTACAATCATGCGCGTATTCATATGCACGGCAGGCACAAGAGGGGATTGCATATGTGCGACAAGTGAGACTCCTGAAGCCCAGAATTCACCGTTACTTTCCTTGGCTCCGGGGATTTTTGTGGCGAAGTCCTCTGAAAATGTGCCGTGGACTTCGGAGAAATTAACGCCGACTTTTTCAAAAACACGCCCGCGCATCACGGTCATCGTGCCGCCGCCATGAAGATCAGAGCCGGAATTGTTAGGTTGATCAAGTTCATCACGGTCCCAAGGTGTTTTTTCGAATTTTCCTGCCGTAAGGTCTGCTTTAGGTCCAGTACTGAGTTCTGTTTCAAGCTCTTCAAAGGCATCGCATATCATGCTTTGCAATTCTGTGAACCATTTTGCGGCTATTTTTTTCTTTTCTTCCATTGTTCTACTCTTTCCACTTCGTTTGTCTTAAGGCTTCACCAAGGATCATTGCTGTAGCATTGACTATATTAAGTGAGCGAAACCCTTCTGCCATGGGAATGTTGATACGCGCATCGGCGGCATCATGTATCTCATCCGGTACACCAGAGCTTTCACGCCCCGCAAGTAATATATCATCTGCCTGAAATTTGAAATCCGTGTAAGCCTTGTCTGTTTTTGTTGTCATCAGGATAATACGCCTAGGGGCATTTGTGTTTCTTTGATATTGGTCAAGAAACGACTCCCAGCTTATGTGCCGTTTTACATCAAGTTTTTCTTTATAATCCATGGCGGCTTGCTTGATTTTCCGGTCATCCAGCAAAAATCCGCACGGCTCGATGACATCCAGCGAAATACCAAGGCAACCACATAGCCGGATCATCGATCCAAAATTTTGTGGGATATCCGGTTGATATAATGCAATTTTTAGTGTTTTATGGCTCATGTCTTTTTCGGGTTTTCTTTATTTATGGATAAAAAAAATAAAATTCTTTGCAAACTATAGCAAGCTAGGGCTTGATCATTTATAAAGAGAGTTCTAAAAGACTTCTCGAAAAAGTTCATCAAGTATTTAATTTTTACGTTAAGAGGTTTAGGCACTATGTCAGCCGAAACAAAAACTGGAAATAATGAAGACCATGCTCATGAGGGCGGAACTCGCCGTGATTTTATGCAATTGACGGCTGCGGCTTTTGGGGCAGTTGGTCTTGGTTTTTTTGTTAAACCCGTTATCGATTCACTTCGACCAGCTAAGGATACGCAGGCTTTGGCTTCGATAGAGGTTGATTTAAGCGGTATTCCCGAAGGGGAATCCAAGACTGAAATGTGGCGTGGTAAGCCTGTTTTTATCCGTCATCGTACGAAGAAGGAAATTGAAGCGGCTAAGGCCGTGGATGTTCAGTCCCTGACCGATAAGCAATCTGATGATGATCGCGTTAAAAAGGGTAAGGAGCAATGGCTTGTTACTGTTGGTTTGTGCACGCATCTGGGCTGTGTTCCGCAAGGGCAGAAGCCGACGGATAATCGCGGTGGGTATGATGGCTGGTTTTGCTCATGCCATGGGTCTGAATATGATACGTCAGGGCGCATCCGAAAAGGGCCTGCCCCGAAGAATCTGGCTGTACCGCCTTATGAATTTATCAGTGATACAAAGATTAAAATTGGATAAGTAAAAGAGAAGAAATATGGGAAGCGCTAATCGTGAAAGCTTTGATAATGTGGTCGTAGAATGGATTGATTCCCGTCTGCCGATTTTTACGATTCTAAATAAGGAATATGGTGTTTTTCCAACGCCGAGGAATTTTAATTATTTCTGGAATTTCGGGGCGATTGCCTTTTTCATGCTGGCGACGATGATTGTCACAGGCATTATTCTGGCGATGCATTACACGGCGGATACGAAGCTGGCCTTTGATAGTGTCGAGCGGATTATGCGTGATGTAAACGGTGGCTGGCTGTTGCGTTATATCCATATGAATGGCGCGTCTTTCTTCTTTATTGCGGTATATATCCATATTTATCGCGGCCTTTATTACGGGTCCTATAAGCAGCCGCGTGAGCTGCTCTGGATTTTGGGTGTGATCATATTCTTGTTGATGATGGCCACAGCCTTTATCGGCTATGTTCTTCCTTGGGGGCAGATGAGCCTTTGGGGTGCGACCGTTATCACCAATCTGTTTTCTGCTATTCCCTTTGTCGGTGAGTGGCTGGTGCAGACGATGTGGGGCGGGGATTCCGTTGATAATCCAACACTGACAAGGTTTTTTGCGCTTCACTATTTATTGCCCTTTGTGATTTTTGCAGTTGTTTTCTTACATATCTGGGCGCTGCATGTGACCGGATCTAACAACCCGCTCGGGATCGAGCCTAAGGGGCCGCAAGATACGCTTCCTTTTAATCCTTATTATACGGCGAAGGACTCCTTTGGGCTTATTGTCTTTATTATTTTTTATGCGTTCTTCATTTTCTTTGCGCCGGATTCACTCGGGCATCCTGATAATTATATTCCGGCTAATCCGCTGGTGACACCTGCGCATATCGTGCCTGAGTGGTACTTCCTGCCATTTTATGCGATTTTGCGCGCTGTGACGTTTAATATGAATGTTTACATGATTGCTGGCGGTGTAATTCTGTTGGTCTTAATGAGCGAATTTATTTGGCGCAAAAAGCCTGCTTATCTCTCATCCAAGGCAGGCGTGGTATTGTTTATCATTGGTGGTGGTTTAGCACTTTTTGGTCTTATCGGAGATGCTTTACAAGTTATCGAGATTGCTGAGGGGGTGAATGTGCCCTTTATCTCAGCCGAGGCAGCTCCTATCTCTGCCAAGCTTGGCGGTGTGTTGGCGATGTTTGGGTCTATTGCCTTGCTGATTGTATTACCTTGGCTGGATGGTCATCCTGTGCGTTCGGCTAGATTTAGACCGTTATTCAGAATTTTTGTGATCTTGTTTACTGTCAGTGTATTTATTCTTGGGTATGCCGGATCTCAGGCAGCGGACAAAGTTTATTGGTCAACATGCTTGGGTGATGCGCAGGCTTGTGAGGCTTTGGCCCATGGTGGTCATGGCGCAGAGGCGCACGCTGAAGATGGACATGGAGATCATGGCACAGAAGAAAAGCCGGCACCAACTGTGATCAAGTTTGACAATACAATGTTGGCGCAAGCCTTTACCGGATTTTATTTCGCATTCTTCTTGATCATCGTGCCTCTATTGGGCCGTTTCGAGAAAGCGCGGGCTTTACCAAACTCAATTCATGAAGCTGTACTGGCGAAAAAACAGTAAGCAGGAGCAAAAGATAAGATGTTCATTCGACTACTCACACTTTCATTTCTTTTTCTGAGCTTATCTGTCCAGAATGGTCATGCGGCGGGAGATCAGGTTAAGCCCCCTTCCCAAGCGTGGAGCTTTTACAACGGGCCAGCAGGCATGTTTGGTTATTATGATCAGGCATCAATGCAGCGCGGGCTTAAGGTTTATCGAGAGGTTTGCGCAGCTTGTCACGGATTAAAACGTGTTTACTTCCGTAACCTTGAGGCTTTGGGGTATAACGAAGCGCAAATTAAGAATATTGCGGCGGAATATACTATTACCAAAGGTAAGCTGAATGAGGAAGGTGAGTGGGAAGAAAGACCTGGTGAGCCTAAGGACAAATTTGTTTCACCTTTTGCCAATGATCAGCAAGCAAAATATGCGAATGGCGGTGCTATGCCTCCCGATCTATCTTTGATTACCAAGGCGCGTGCCAATGGTCCTGATTATGTTTATGCGCTTCTTACTGGTTATAAACAGCCACCAGCAGGTGAAATACTCTCTGATACACAATATTGGAATACATACTTCCCCGGTCATAAGTTATCTATGGCACCGCCGCTTAGTGACGGTCAAGTGGGCTATGAGGATGGTTCACCTGAAACACTGGATCAATATGCACGTGATGTTACACATTTCTTAACTTGGGCAGCGGACCCTTATATGGAGGAGCGCAAGAAAACCGGCCTTAAGGTTATTCTGTTCTTGATTGTCTTTGCAGGCGTTATGTATTCTGTGAAGAAGAAAATCTGGAAAAGCGCACATTAATGTTATGCGGGATACGCGTCACGAAGTTTTAAGTTTTTGGTTTGAGGAAACCCAGCCTGCGCAATGGTTTCAAAAAAATGAAGCTTTTGATGCCGATATCAAAGACCGGTTTCAAGTCAGTTATGAAATGGCCGCGAAAGGGTTGTGTCAGGAATGGACAAAGGAAGCAGATGGTGTGCTGGCGCTTTGTCTTTTGCTCGACCAGTTTCCCCGTAATATGTTTCGTGATACGCCAAAGGCTTTTGAGACAGATGGTAAAGCTCTGTTGATTGCGAAGGAAGCCATTCATAAGGGGCTGGATTTGTTGCTTGTCCCAATTAAACGCCGTTTTCTTTATCTTCCGTTTGAGCATAGTGAAAATCTGGCCGATCAAAAACGTTCGGTGCAGTTATTTGAAACTATGAAAGATGATGATCCTTTGGGGTATGATTATGCACTGAAACATTATGAAGTTATCGAGAAATTTGGGCGTTTCCCGCATAGAAATAAAATATTGGGGCGTGAAAGTACCGAAGAGGAGCTTAAATATCTCGAATTGCCCGGTGCAGGATTCTAACGAATCACTATTGGATGATTTTCTCCATATTTTGTCTTATGTGAATATTTTTATCTTTTTCGTATCGCCTTGCAAGGTTTTGAAATCATATTCGAAAAACACTTTTCTTAAAAATAACTTTGCATTTGGTTTGTTTTTTTGTCTAAGCTTTGCACATACGCTAACCCAAACGCCAAAGGAGGAACGTATGTTGGTTCACACGCAAACGGATTCGCAAAATCCAAGAATTGAGGCGCTCAGGCGTAAGCATGAACATCTTTCAAGTGAACTTGAGAACGAGCGTAAAAAACTCTCTTCTTCAGATTTGTATATTACTCGCCTTAAAAAGGAGAAGTTACAAATCAAAGAGGAGATGTCTGGACTACTTCACTATCAGGACCAGAAATCTGTTGCATCTTGATTTTGGAAAATCTGCGTATGTAAAACTCTCCTAACCTAGATACGCGAAAGCCGGGATAAATTTATCCCGGCTTTTTTACATCTGTTTGGTTGCTAGCCTTATGAAGACAGGAAGTTCGAGAAGTCGAAGCCACCAGAAGTTGACTTGTCTTCACTGTTATCTTCGTCAGTTTCTTCTTCAATCTGATTTGGTGTAGGCATTGGGGCATCTGGATCTTTACCAGCGGCTTTTAGGCCTTTGCGGTAGGCTGCTTCAAATTCAGTATAGCTACATAGACCTAATTCAGCAGGATGGCGCGGTTTCAGATTTGGTGTATTCGGGTGTGTACGGTCGCGAATGGCGGCAATTGTCGGCTTGGTTGTTCCAACAAGTTTACAAATCTGCGCGTCTGAAATTTCTGAATGGTGCTTAAGGATATACGCAATCGCATCTGGCTTGTCACCGCGTTTTGATACAGGTGTATATCTCGGGCCTTTTGATCTGGCTTGAACAGGCGGTAGATCACGTTTTGCAATTTTAAGTGCAGCCGCAGGATCAGATTCACAGCGTTCCAATTCTTCTTTGGTTAGCTCGCCATGCTCAACAGGATTACGACCGACAATACCTTTGCCGATTTCTTCATTAGCCAAAGCCTCGATTTCGATTTCTGTAAGGTCTGTGAAACCTGCGATCTGACCGAATGTCAGCGCTGTGTTCTCGATCAGCCAAACGGCTGTTGCTTTTGGCATCAATAAAGTTGGGGCTTGTGCTTTTAATGGCTTCGCCATTTTTATCTCCTTAGAAATATTTATATTTTACAAATAAAATCACTGTGCCGAACCCGTCCCGGTAGGTTCCAGCTTCGTTAAATAACTGCTTTTATGTAGGGAACACAGCACTTATAAGGAATTTTTTGCATTTTTTCCAGTTTTTTTTGCAGATTTTTTTATGGCCATCCACATTCAGGCTTAATGGCACTTGCGTTTTGCTGTGTGGGAGCTTAATTTATCTAACGTTTTTTACGCGAGAGAAAAGCCATGTTCGACGATGACCTTCCTAAAAAGCATTCCGGCGAATTTCCTAGAAATCTCGAGAGCTTGTCTGTTGATGAGTTGAAAAACTATATTACAGAGCTTAAAGCCGAGATTCAACGTGTTGAACAAAACATCAAAGCCAAAGAAGAATCCCAAAATGCTGCCGATTCTTTTTTTAAATTATAAACACCAGAAAGTCATAAAGGATTATTCATGCGGATAGAAGAAGATATAAAACTGGATTTCAAAGATGTTCTGATCAGGCCAAAGCGCTCCACGCTTTCCAGCCGTAAGGAAGTCGATATCTCGCGCGAATTTACCTTTAAGTGGAGCGGTAAGAGTTTTAATGGTATTCCTATTATCGCCGCCAATATGGATGGTGTTGGTACGTTTGCTATGGCCAAGAAATTGGGCGAAAGCAAAGTTGGTGTGGCTGTGCATAAGCATTATCCGCTGGATGATTTGCTGTCTTTTTATGATAAGGAAAATACAGAATTTGTCTGGTATAGCATTGGTATGGCGAAGGATGATGATGCGAAGCTGGATGCTTTCCTCAAGAAAAAGCCGGAGAGTATAGAGCGCATTTGTTTGGACGTTGCTAATGGCTATAGCGAGCATTTCGTTGATTTTGTCAAAAGAACACGTGACAAATTGCCAGAGGTGACAATTATGGCGGGGAATGTTGTGACAGGAGAAATGGTCGAAGAGTTGATCTTGTCCGGTGTGGATGTTGTCAAAGTCGGGATCGGTCCGGGGAGCGTTTGTACAACGCGTAAGAAAACCGGTGTGGGATATCCACAGCTTTCCGCGATAATCGAATGTGCTGATGCAGCGCATGGCTTGGGTGGTTTGATCTGTGCTGATGGTGGGTGTACGTCGTCGGGTGATATTGCCAAGGCTTTTGGAGCTGGTGCTGATTTTGTAATGTTAGGCGGGATGCTGGCTGGACACACGGAATCCGAGCAGGAAATCATAGAGGAAGATGGCAAGCAGTTTCTCTTATTCTATGGTATGAGCAGTGATACAGCCATGAATAAGCATAAGGGTGGTGTGGCTGAATATCGTGCGAGTGAAGGCAAGACTGTGCGCATTCCATACCGTGGTCACGTTGAAGAGACTATACAGGATATTTTGGGTGGTGTGCGATCAACTTGTACCTATGTCGGGGCAAAACGTCTGAAGGAACTATCCAAGCGGACAAGTTTTGTTCGGGTGACGCAGCAACTCAATACGGTCTTTGGTAATGAACAATAATAATATTATTACATGCCACAATTTTACCACAATGATTAACTTGAGTGTTTTGATGTGAAAATATAAAGTGTGTTTCTATAATTTTAGAAGTTACTTATTTATTTAAACTAGGAGCCTATTCATGGATGAAATTCAGCAGCGCTTGCAAGACACCTCTAAAAATTGCCTTGATGCATATGGGGAATGGGTTACAAAAAAGAATGATACAAAAAAGCAGGAAGACCTTCATAGTGCTATCCATGAATTGCGTAAAGTTTCTTCTCGTCTTGAGATAGAATTGGCAATTAGTGAGCGCGATGAAATGGCGTCAAAGCCTCTGCCAATTCCACCGCATCGTTCTTCGAAGAGAAGTAAAGGCGCTTCTGATGAAGGTAATAATGGTGATCATAATAAAGCTGGCGATGACAAACCGAAGGCTCGACGTAAGCCAGGTAAAAAGACAATCACGATTGATAGCGGTAATGGTGGCGAGTAGGTTTTTTAAAAACTGTTCTTGGCTTTTCTTATCTTTGCAAATTCATCTTCTGTTTCAGCCATCAAAAATAAATTGGTTTTTTTCTCCAGATCAATTGTCGTTGGGATGGTTGGCTTGTCTTCCTGACGAAGGCCGATAACATCTTTTAGCCGTTTTTCAATATGGGCATTATCCGGGGCATAATCGTTGCAAAATCTTGCATTGCTTAGTGTATATTCATGGCCGCAATAGATTTTTGTTTCATCTGGTAATTCTTTGAGCTTTTGCATGGATATAAACATATCTTCATAGCTGCCTTCGAACAGGCGGCCGCATCCCATGGCAAAAAGTGTATCTCCGGTAAATATGGCTTTGCTGCCTTCGAAGTAAAAACAGATTTCACCCATAGTATGGCCCGGTGTTGCAATGATTTTGGCGGTTTCTGATCCCAGTTCAAAAATATCGCCATCTTTTAAGGTGTGGTCATATATCTTGATTTTTTTTGCATCGCCTTCGGGAACGTAAACTTGCGCGCCGTATTTATCTTTTATGCCCTTAATACCATTGACGTGATCCCAGTGATGATGGGTAATCAGGATATAATCCGGCTGCCATCCAGCATTTTCAAGCAAGTTAATGACGGGCTTTTCGTCGCCGGGGTCTAAAACGGCGCATGGGCCGTCGGGGCTTTTGAGGATATAGCAATAATTATCTTCGAGGATGGGAAGCATTATAATTTCCAGCATAATTATTCCTTTGGTTCTGGATTATTCAAGGCTTGCTCAAGACTATATTCTGCGCTGCCGGGCTGTAAAGGTTTTTGCTGGGAAGAATGGGGGGCCCATCCCGCCATGTATATAATTTCAAAGCTGGCTTCGATTTTGTTTTTATTATCAGGCGCAGGGAAGTTTTCTTGATAATATTTTGCGGCTTCTAGAAAAAGTGATTTACCAGCATAGCTCTTATTTCGTTTGCTTATGATATTGCCTTCGCCCATACCGCGAATATCCTTAATCAGGTCAAACATGGAATTATAGCTGACTTTGATGATATCAGAGTCGATTACTGGTAGAGCAAATCCAGCACGCTGGAGCAAGCTGCCGATTTGCATTTTATCGGCAAAGGGGAAGATGCGTGGCGATACGCCGCCATGGATCTCTATTTCTGAATGTGTCAGGCTTTGCCGAAATTCGTGTAAGGTTTCACCGCCAAAAAGACAGGCCATAAACAGCCCGTCAGGTTTCAGAACATTGCGAATTTGTATAAGCGCGCCTGGTAAGTCGTTGACACTGTGCAGGTTTAGAATGCTTAGGGCTAAATCCAGGCTTTGGGATTTAATCGGCAGAAGCTCCTCATCGCCTTGAATGTAGGGGGGCGCAGCGGTGATGGGTTTGGGGGTTATATCCATGGTCACTAGATCATCAATTTGGGGATGATCTGGTGTCATTACGCCGCGAGAGCCTATCTGAAGGGTATTGGCAAAATGACGATTTACATCCATTAGGCGTTCAGATATTTCCTTGGCGGCCAAGTCAAAGAGGAAGTTATAGTTTGCAAAATCTCTGGAGCAGTTTTCCTTTTTGAGGCGTAAAGTCTCACGGTCAAAAATTTGGACGCTCTCGGGGTAAGACGATTTTATCATTTTAGATCAAAGTTCGTTTTTAGGACCGTTGTCGTCATCGTCAATCAAGTCGCGTATGGCATCGATTTCGCGCTCGAATTCTTCGACCAGATCAAGTTTGGTCTCATTTTCGTCATCTTCGTCATCATCTGGCGCTTCTGTGGCATCGGTTGTGGCCTTTGTCTTGGCTTTGGTGCGTGCATTGGTTTTTGCATCCAGTGTCTCACCGCGTTTACGACGTCTTTTCTTTTCTTTCTTTTTCTTATCTGGATCACTATTAAGGAAGTCTGATGATGGCTTCAGATCCTTATCGCCGCTTTTGCCATCTTTTTTATCTTTGTCTTTTGCATCTGGTAAAAGGCGCGCTTCTGGTGAATGACCTAATAATTTTTCTGTTGGCTGGGCCGTTACTGGCAGAGACCAGTCCGGTTGGGCTGATTTGAATTTTTCTTCCAGAATATGTTTAACATCCAGCTTGGCTTGCGTTTTGATATGGGCTGGTAAATATCTATAAGCACGCGCCAGCGTAGCCATGAAGTGCGTTTCCTTGGAAAGTGACTTCCAGAGCAGCATATATTGATAGATAGGGATAAACTTTGTATCAGGATCGCGGAACGTCTTGGGCGGCGCAGCAATCGCGAAAGGGTGGATTCTCTGTGGGGTCATGCCGATATGGGTGTGGTAGCTTTCGCCTAGTTTAATGACCATATCGGGCGTAACGCCAAATTTCTCGGCAATAAATTGCTTGAGCATCCTATAATTGATGATCTCTTTCGGGATATTGAATTGTGGTGCGCTTACCGTTAGTCCGTTGGCTTCGTATCTTTCGGGTACTGGCATATGCTTGATTAAAAAGCCTGCGTGAATATCGCCTTTTGCGCTTTTGGTTAAGGGGATAACCACAGCTGTGTTGATTGTTTTGTCATTTGAAATTACAAAATCCAGATTTTCCGAAGACAAGCCTGTATATCCACCCTGAGAATGACCTTCTTCAACGAAAATAGAGTTAATTGCACGCAAGTCCCCGACTGGGTTTTTAACTTCCTTGAAGCGTTTATCGGAGTTGCTGACCTGACGGAGGAATTCCCGGATTTTAAAGGCTTTATCGTCAAGAGTTCCTGCTACAATCGAGATATCCTTGCTGATCCAGTTTTCGGCCTTGATGTCCAGATGTTGCATCAAGGACAGGATTTGCAGTTCCAGACGCGCATTAGGGATGAGGCCCACTGCAATAGCATCCAGAATGGTTTGTGCATTGAATTTACGGATAACACCTTTGGCGTGAAATTGATGGTTACGTAAAATTTTGCTTTTGACTTTGATATTTTTTTCCGCGTCTTTCACATGCAGATAATGTGTATGGACACGTTCATCGATATAATTAGGCTCGGGGTAGTAATTCGGGCCGGCTTCTATTACGGCATCGTCTTCTGCTTCAAGACCAAGATAGGTTTTGGCGAAATCTGCGGAGTTTTCTTTATCAAAATCCCCTAGGTCTGTGACTTTTTCGTAATCAAGGGCTATGGGTTCAACCATGTGGCCTGACCATTCACGCTCATCAATATTGCTGCCGGCTCTGGAAACGGCATTGACCAGTCCGCGCGCTATGCCGTCATGCAAATAAACATAAAGCCGCCCATCTTCATCAGTTAGATAGGGCAGCATTTCGGATATTTCTTCATCGCGCGTTACAACATCTACGGCTTTGCCGGAATGCTCATCACGCAAAGTTCTGATTTTCAAGTGGCTGTCTTCTGAAGAAATACGACGCTCCATGATCCGCAAGGATGTGCGTTCCGGCTCTTTTTTGGAGACTGAAATAAAGCTTGTTGCCGGATCACCCAACGTTTCACCATTCGTATGGAGTAAGCGGAAATGCCCCAGAAAGTTCTGGCGGATGTAATCTTCGTCCCAGTGGGGCGCTGAATATTCAACGCGCGCGCCGAGAGATTTTAGTTCTTGGCGAAATTCATCGACCGTGAAGAATGTATATTCAAAGGGTAATTCATCATTCCAAAGATCACGGTTATCTTTACGCATGATAAATTCATAGGCCCATTTATAAGGCAGGCGAAAGAGGCGTGTTTTTGGAAAACGCGGTTCGAGTTCCTCAAGGAAAAAGCCGCCGCAGCCCGGATCTTGTTTGGGGCGTGCATGTTCGGAATACCAGACCAGAAGATCGGCTTCTGACAGATCGGCTAGCTCTTCACTTTCGCTCTCGTCATCATGCATTTCCATCAGGACATATTGATCATGAGGCGGCTTCGCATAGTCACGAATATACATGATGCCATCATCTTTCAGCATGGCAAATTGCTTTCGCAGCGTATCCGAGACGATTTGCTCGTTATAACGTGAGTCTGAAAAGACGCGGTGCAAGATATAATTATTCAAAATACAATCAATGCTCTGGGGTTCAAAAAGGTCACTGGAGACATCGCCGATCTGAAATTCCAGATTGTGGAGTTTATAAGTCTCACGCGCCTTGTTGATGATGCGTTTGCTTTTGTCTATGCCGATAAAACGCACCTTGGGATTCAGGGCTGCCATTGTATAGGTCAGGATGCCATCGCCACAGCCCATATCCAGAACGCGCGCGCCATCATCCAGCAATAAATGCGATAGAGTAAACCATGCGCGTCGCACAGTGGTATATGGGATATCCTTTAAAAGATAATTCCGCTCTTCGATATATTCAATTGTGCCATCCGCGCTATCGGAGACTATATCATCGTCTTCTTGTGCCATTACGTATTTGAAAACCCAATTTGTTTTTTATTATGTGTATCTTATACGGGGTTTTGTTTTAAGATACAAAAAGAATAATCACTAGATCCTAAGCTTAGGGGTAATTATGCAGAATAAAGCCAAAGCAGTACTGGTCAAGACTCTGGATGCACTTTTGCCGCCGCGCTGTGCCGTGAGTGGTGAAGTGATTGAGGCGCAAGGTATGCTCTCGGCTAGGGGCTGGGCGGGGTTAGAGTTTATAGCTGATCCCTATTGCCGGATTTGTGGGATTCCCTTTGATTATACGGATGGGGTAGAGGATCAGGGCGCGATGATGTGCATGTCCTGTATGGATAAGCCGCCCTTATTCCGCGCTGCCAGAGCCAGTGTGATGTATAATGATACTAGTCGTGATCTTATTTTAGGCTTCAAACATGGGGATAAGGCCGAGCTTGTCCCTGTTTTCGTGCAGTGGCTTATGCGCTCAGGAACCGAGTTTTTAGGCGAGATTGATTATATCATTCCTGTGCCGCTGCATTATTTGCGTCTGGTTAAGCGGCGCTATAATCAGGCGGCGTTGCTGGCGCATGGTTTGACGAAGGAAGCGGGGATCAAGACTTTACCGCTGACCCTGAAGCGTGTGCGCTCCACCGCTAGCCAAGGGCATTTAAGCGGGAAGGAGCGGCACGACAATGTCAAAGGGGCGTTTGCTGTTGATGATAAGCATAAGGATATGTTGCCGAAGAAGAATGTTTTGCTAATCGATGATGTATACACCAGCGGCGCAACCATCAAGGAATGCACAAAGGCCTTGAAGAAAGCAGGTGTGAACGGGGTTTATGTTTTAACGCTGGCGCGTGTGGCGCGCGGGGATTTTTGATTATCTTTAATCACTATCGCTGAATAGATGAAAAATGTTATAACATCGAGAAATAAAAAAATAATAACATACGGATATAGGGAAAATGGTAGTCTCAGAATTGATTTCCATATTGGCAATTATTATGTCAGTCATAACTTTTTTTTTGGGGTTTTCAAAAAATAAGAAATTAAATGCTGAAATTGAGTGGCGTAAGGTCTGGGCTTCTGATTTTCTTGAAAAGGCAAATAAATTCAACTGCCTTGCAAGTAGTATTGTTGTGGGTATTAATTTATAGAAAAGTGAGCATCAGATAAATAATAAGTTGGAGGCCAAAAAAATAGAAGAAGACATAAGGAATTCAGTAAATGAACTACGTTTTTATGAATGGGAATTGCAAAAATTTAGTCAATTTTCTTCTTATAATAAGAAAAGCTTTTCTGACGATACGCAGCGCCTATTTCAGCTTTTGAGTGAATTAATTGCATATTGCAAAGACCCACCTGAAGATTGCTCTTTTGATTTAGAAAAAATAAGAGAAGCTCAATTTGTATTCAGCAAATCTTCGCGTGAGATGCATAAAGAATTGCTTGGGTTGTAGTACGCTATTTTTATTGTTCCCCTCTCCCTTAATCCCTCTCCCCAATGGGGAGAGGGAAAGATGCGGAGCATCAGGGTGAGAGTATATATTGACAAGTTAGGAATAAATTACTATTAATATCGACATGTTTATGTCATTCAAACACCCCACCCCGAACCCGTCATTCCCGACAAGTGAAGCGAAGCTGAATGCTGATCGGGAATCCAGCATAAAAAGCGTGCAAGCTTTGCTTGCACATCTTTACTGGCCCCCCGCCGTTTTAATTCACTACGTTCATCGCGGGGGTGACGAAAGATTTTTAAAACGTGCAAACAAACTATACAGAATGGTTTTTTATAGGGATTTTCCTGCCATTAATCTTCCTGTGTCCAATGTTGGGGCGAGGCCGTGTTTCATGGCAAAGGTCTTGATCGGTGTGACGCGATCCACTAACTTTAGGGCGTTGCGGCGCAAATCCTTGAGCGGTTTGATGTCGTTGCTGACGATCGAGTTCATTTTATCCACTCCGAAGAAGCGCGTCTGGATATCCAGTGAACGGCGGGAAGCATAAGATTTCAGGATTGTTTCACTGCCGTAATCTTGTCCGAGACGATAAGCATCAATAATGGTTTCGGCGAGGCTGGCGACATCGCGCAAAGACAGGTTCAGTCCTTGGGCGGTGATGGGCGACATGACATGGGCGGCTTCAGCGATCAGGGCGGTGCGTGGTGCGGTGAGGCTTTTGGCTTTGATTGCGCAAAGCGGCCACATCTCAGGATTGGTCTCCAGCGTGATCCCGCCGAGGATATTATTGGTCTTGTTCTGTAGGGCCTCGGTGAAGTCCTGCTTTTTGAGTTTGATCAGCTCTTCGGCTCTTTCGTGGCTTTCGACCCAGACGACCGCGGATTGATTGCCTTGCAGGGGTACGAGAGCAAACGGGCCGGATGGTCTGTGGAATTCGGTCGAGGTGTTCTCATGGCTGCGGGAGTGATTGATGATGCAGGTAATGGCGCTCTGGCCATATTTCTTCTGGCTGGCTTTGATGCCGGAGAGTTTTCTAACCAGTGAGCCTCTCCCGTCCGCGCCGATAATCAAGGGCGTTTTGATGGTCTTGCCCGAAGACAGCGTGGCTAAGACGCGCAGACCTTGTTCAACAGTGAAATCCTCAAGAGACTCGCCTTCGTGGATGGTGATGTTTTTATGCTTTTTGGCGGCGGCGTAAGCGTGGCTGCGCAAGGGGCAATTGGGGATGTTCTTGCTGAAATACTCAAGGCCGATATCGCTGGCTTCAAATTCTGATTCAATAACGGGCTGGTCGCTGATGCTGTCATCAATGATACGCATCTTTTTCATCTTGGTGCCGTGCTGCTCTAGGAACTCTGACAGGCCGGCGGCTTTGAGCACATTCAGGCTGGTTTGCATCAGGGCGACTGTGCGGCCTGTGAGTTTGGTCTTGGCCGGGCTTTCCGGTGGGTAGGGGTCGACGAGATCAATGCTCATACCCTTATCGGCGAGTAACAAGGCTAGGGTCGTCCCGGCTATGCCTGCGCCGATGATTAAAATTTGTGTCTTTAGGGGCTTGTCGCTCTGGTTTTTTCCGGCCATCGTGCTACAGTCTTGCTCTAGAAATTCATAGGAAAACCTAGTCCTATTTCAGGTAATAGGCAAGGGGTTATAGCGTTAGGAGAATATAGATGGCTAAGATCGAGATTTATACTTGGGCAACCTGCCCTTATTGTGCGAAGGCCAAGGGGTTGTTGCAGTCCAAGGGTGTGGAGTATACCGAGTATGATATTACGGGTGATGATGCCGCGCGTGCCAAGATGATCGAGCGTACAGGCGGGCCGAAATCCGTGCCGCAAATCTTTATTGATGACAAGCATTATGGTGGCTGTGATGACCTTCATGAATTGGAATGGGATGGTAAGCTGGACAAGATTTTGAACGGGTAGATCCAGATGAAAGTTGCTTGTGTCCAAATGAATAGCGGTGCGGATATCCAGAAAAATCTGGATGTTGCGTCTGATCTTATCCGTGAGGCGGCATCTAGCGGGGCCGAATTTATCCTTACCCCCGAGGTGACAGATCAGGTTGTCTCGCATCGCGCGGAGAAGCTGGATGAGACTTACACCCAAGAGGATCACCCTTGCGTCAGCGCTTTTGCTGATCTTGCTAAGGAGCTTTCCGTGCATTTGGCGATTGGGTCAATGTGTATCAAGGTCGCAGAGGACAAAGTTGCTAATCGTAGCTTTTTGTTTGGCTTTGATGGAGCGTTGCAAGAGACCTATGATAAAATCCATCTTTATGATGTGGACTTGCCGACGGGGGAAAGTCACCGCGAGAGTAAGTTGTTTATCTCTGGTGAGAGGGCTGTGATCTCAGATATGAACGATGATTTCACTCTGGGGATGAGTATTTGTTATGATGTGCGCTTTGCGTATCTTTATCGGGATTTGGCAAAAGCTGGCGCGAATATATTGAGCATTCCTGCGGCGTTTACTGTGCCGACGGGAAAGGCGCATTGGGAGGTATTGCTACGGGCGCGGGCGATCGAGACGGGATCATATGTCATGGCGGCGGCGCAGAGCGGGGATCATGACGGCGCGCGCAATACTTACGGGCATTCGATGATTATTGATCCTTGGGGGGAGGTGCTGTCCGATGCGGGGCAGGGGGTGAACATAATTTATGCAGATATTGATCTGGAGGCTGTGACAAAGGCCAGAAATGCGATACCGTGCTTACAACATGATAGAGAATACGAGAAACCATAAATGAGCAAGAAAGATTACAAGCAAGCCACAAAACTCATGCATGCGGGGCGTCATCCCGAGGACTATTTTGGCGTGGTAAACCCGCCGATTAGCCGTGTGTCTACGATCTTGTATAAAGACTTGGCGGCGTATATGGATCCGAATACGAAGTTCCGTTATGGGCGGGTGGGTAATCCGTTAAGTGCGAATTTTGAGGAAGCATTAGCCGAGCTTGAAAACGGGCATAATGCGGTGAGTACTTGTTCCGGCATGGCGGCAATTACAACGGCAATGTTCAGCTTTTTGAAAAGCGGGGATCATGTTCTGATCACGGATGCTTGTTATCCGCCGACGCGGTTCTTTGCCAGAAAGCAACTTGCTAAAATGGGTGTAGAGGTTCAGTTCTATGAGCCTACGATTGGCGCGGGGATTGCTGAGTTGGTGAAAGATAACACGGCGCTGATCTATCTGGAATCCCCAGGCTCGGCGACGATGGAGGTGCAGGATGTGCCTGCGATTGTAAAGGTTGCAAAGGATAAAGATATTATCACTATGATGGATAATACATGGTCAGCGGGTGTGAATTTTAAGCCGCTGGATCATGGCGTGGATGTGGTGTTGCAATCTGGCGCGAAATATATTGGCGGGCATTCGGATACGAATTTTGGCGTCATTGTTGCGAAAACGCCGGAGCATTATAAGAAGCTGAAATCGACTTCTATTGATTTGGGGCAATGCGCCGCGGCGGAGGATTTATATCTGGCGCTGCGTGGGCTTCGGACGTTGGAGATGCGCCTGAAATACGCCGCCGAGAATATGCGCCCTGTGCTGGATTGGTTTTGTGGCCGTGATGAGGTGCAAGAGATTTACTGTCCTGTGCTTGAAAGTCATGAAACACATGATCTGTGGAAGCGGGATTATACAGGCTCTAACGGGGTGTTTAGTGTGCTGTTTAAGCCTGAATATAGCTTTGAGCAGATTGCGAAATTCGTGGACTCGCTGGAGCTGATTCCAGTGGGGAGTTCATGGGGCGGGTATGAGAGCTTGATCCAGCCGCAAGATATGAAAGCCTATCGTGATGACTGGCAGAAGGATGGTGTATTCTTACGCTTCCAGATAGGCTTTGAAGACCCCGCAGATTTAATCGCTGATCTTGAGCAGGGTATTGAGAATTTGAAATAAAAGGAACAAATCCATGACCAATTTAAGAGATGATGCGATTTATATCGGGCGTTCGGTGGGCGCGGAACCTGCGGCGCAGTATTTGCCCCTCAAATGGGGAAACAGGCACGGGCTGGTGGCTGGGGCGACCGGAACGGGGAAGACTGTGACGCTCCAGAACCTTGCCGAAGGGTTTGCGGATGCTGGTGTTCCGGTGTTTATGGCAGATATTAAGGGCGATCTTTCGGGGATGTGTAGCCCGTCCGATATGCAGGATTTTCTGGTTAAGCGCGCCGATATAATCGAGTTTTCCGAGGAGTATAAGGGCAAGGCCTATACGACCGTGTTTTGGGATATGTTCGGGGAGCAGGGACATCCTGTGCGTACGACGGTCTCCGAGATTGGTCCATTATTGCTGGCGCGGATGTTGGAGCTGAATGATACGCAGGAAGGTGTCCTGAATATTGTGTTCCGTGTGGCGGATGAGCAAGGGCTTTTGTTGTTGGATTTAAAAGATTTACGGGCGCTTCTTAATACGGTGCATGAACAACGCGCAGAGATTTCCAAAGAATACGGAAATGTATCTCCGCAAAGTATCGGCGCGATCCAGCGTTCACTGCTTCGCCTAGAAGATCAGGGGGCAGATAAGTTCTTCGGTGAGCCTGCGCTGGACCTCAAGGATTTTATCCGTACCGATCTGGACGGGCGTGGCAATGTAAATATATTAGCTGCTGATAAGCTGATGAACTCGCCGCGGCTTTATGCGACGTTTTTGCTCTGGATGCTCTCGGAGTTATTCGAGGAATTGCCAGAGGCCGGAGACCAAGACCGCCCGAAATTTGTGTTCTTTTTTGATGAGGCGCATTTGCTGTTTAATGATGCGCCCAAGGCGTTGCTGGAGAAGGTGGAGCAAGTTGTAAGGCTGATCAGATCAAAAGGTGTGGGCGTGTTCTTTATCACGCAAAGCCCCGATGATGTGCCGGATAGTGTTCTGGGGCAGCTGGGTAACCGCATACAACATGCACTGCGTGCCTTTACCCCGAAACAGCAAAAGGCGATCAGGCTAGCGGCGCAGACCTATCGTCCGAACCCCGAGTTTAAGGTCGAGGATGCTATTCGCGATGTCGGAGTCGGAGAAGCTCTGGTCTCGACACTGGAAGGCAAGGGCCAGCCCTCCATGGTGCAGCGTGTTCTGATCCGCCCGCCATCCTCCAAGGTTGGTCCTGCTAGTGAAAGCACCAAGGAAATGCTGCTCAAGGCTAGTGTGTTTGGCGTGAAATATGATAAGGCGGTGGATAATGAATCGGCTTATGAGATTTTGCAGAAGCGCGCCGCGGAAGCCGCGAAGAAAGCCGAAGCCGCACAAGAATCTGCCGAAGTGGCCAAGAGCAAAAAACGCTCTTCGAACCGTCAGAGTGTTGGCGAAGCGGCTGTGAAATCGCTCGTGCGCTCAATGAGTTCATCGCTGGGGCGTACAATCACGCGGGAAATTGTCCGCGGGATTATGGGCGCGTTTAAGCGTTGAGGGTTAGCAGCCTAATTTGTTTGTTGATACTGACTTTAATTTTTCTTCTTTTTGATAGGATTCAATTACTTTTTCTAACGGTTCAGAACAATTGGTGATCGAAGGAAAATGGGAGATTATTAGATTTTTTGAATCATCTATTGAAATACCAAAGCCATAACTACAGCTAGAGTTATCTGTGGGTTTTGCCTTATATAGCAGTTTACTTTTTGTCATGTCCTCAAGTTTAGTGACGCTAAACTCATAATTATTTTCTAAATATTCTGCAAACTGAGCCATATCGGCTTCAGAGCTATTTTTTTGAACTATAAAAACTTGTTCTTCTATGCAGGCGTGTGAGTAAGGATTAAAAAACAAAACGCTTAGCAGTGTTATAAACAAAAAATAAGTATGTTTTTTAATTTCTATCATTTAAGTCACCTAAACCAGAACACCCATATCGACATTCAGGGCGTTGGCGAGGGCTTTGATGGCGCGAAGGGAGCCGTCTTTTTTGCCGGTTTCGATTTCGGTCAGATAGGGGCGGGAGATTCCGGAGGATTTGGCCAGTTCGGCCTGTGTCATGCCGCGGTGTGTACGGATGATTTTGACGGGGTGATCTTGCGCCGCCGAGAGGGCATCAAGGACATTCTCCGGCAGGTCTGCATTTGCGTTTTTACCTGTCAAATCGCGGTAATCGTGCAGGGGCACCAGAACATAAGGTTTGCCTTGGATATGTAATAAGTCGTACTTCATTACCGTCTTCCTCTCTTCATCCGGACATCGTTATTCGCTCCTCAGGTATGTCTATACCTTTCGTCGCTCATGCTTTGTCAGGATAAAGATATGATTGACGGGCGAATCTCCATAGTGATGCGACATTGTATCGCCTATGGTGGGAGAGTCTAGTGTGTATTTGTGAGCATGTTCTTCGTCATTCCCCGAATGCTTAAAAAGCCATTCTAGGGGAATCTATGGATCGCCCTAGAATCTGCTTGCAGATTCGGGCGATGACGATTTTCTAATTAAGCAGCGATAGAAGCAACTTTTTCAACGATGCCGCGTTGCTCCAGCTTGCGCGTCACGGAAAGCGGTTTGAAAACTTCTTTCAAGTGCTCCAGCGCTATATCAGGATTGCAATCGCCACACATAAAGATGTCAAGTGCTGCGAAGTTACGCTCCGGCCATGTGTGAATGCTGATATGGCTTTCGGCCAGCACGGTTACGCCGCTCACGCCGCATCCTTCCCCGAAATGGTGGTAATGGGAATACAAGATGGTTGCGCCAGCTTTGATTGCGCTGTCCTCAATGGCTTTTTGAATAAAGGCATCATCGCCCATATTTTCTACACCCCAGAAATCAGCCAGAACGTGACGGCCTGCATATTGATTTCCCGTTTTCTCACACGTAGAGAAATAGTCTGTGTCATGTGTGTTCATTTTATGCGGCCTCCTTCCGGTCGTTTTGTTTTTGGCCTTCAATGTCTTGCTTGATCCATGGTGGAAGCACAAATGATGCAAGGTGCATTTCGGGGCTGTAATGTTTCGTGGCAAAGCCTTCTTTAGCGTAGGCTTCTTTTAGTGTTTCGATATTTGGCAGTAGCTCTTCGCGCTTTGTATTCGAGGCAAAGCCCAAAGTCATATATCCGCCGTAATATGTTGGCACAGCGGCAATGTAGCAGCTCTCACGCAGGCCTGCCTTGTTCAGGCTGGCTAGAGTTCCTGCGGCTTCTCCCGGTTGGAAGAATGGCACGCCGCCTTGTGTCGCGATAAAGGCGTCTTCGGTCAAGATCTTTGACAGATTGCGGTAGAACTCATCTGAAAACAGCTTCTCGCCCGGGCCTATGGGGTCGGTGGAGTCAATGATTACCGCATCAAATTTGATATCTGTCTTGCGGACATAATCAAAAGCATCGCCAACAATCAATTCGGCTTTGGGGTCTTCGTAGACCTTGCCGCCATTATTGATTTCAGGCATGTGCCGGGTGCAGGCATCAATCACCATCTGATCGATTTCAGCCATAACAGCTTTCTTTACAGAATTATGACGCAGAACTTCACGCAGGATTCCGCCATCTCCACCGCCGATGATCAGGACGTTTTTGTCCTCATTCGGGCAAGAGAATACTGGTACGTGTGCCATCATTTCCTGATAGACGAATTCATCAGCAGTCGTGATCTGAACGATGCCATCAAGGACAAGAACCTTGCCCAGTGCATCATTTGTGTAGATCGCGACATCCTGATAGGGGCTTTTGCCTTGGAATAGGGTTTCGTTAATCTCGAAGCCCTGATAGGCTTTTGTTCCCTTGGCAGGATAAATGCTGTGTGCGTCCTCTGTGAAGTTAGGCCGCCCGTACATTTTTGACCTCTTGTGTTTCATCGAGTTGCTTTGGCTCTTCGAAGCGTCCACGGATCAGGGCTGTCTGGCGGATTTCTTCCGGCTGGAAGTATTTCGCGCAGATATCAATAGCAACCTGATTTTCATATGGCTTGCAAGAGAAGATATCGATGTACACCTGACCGATATTTTCGGCAAAGTGCGCGGCGATGGCCGAGGTTTCAATCATCTGGAGCAATGTAAAACCAGCAGCCTCGTGTGAGTGCGTGGCGAAATGCTCAATGATCGGCTCGCCATAAGCGATCATGTTAATTGCTTCTACAAGTTCTTTTGTCCATGCGCGAATGTTTTCTTCGCTGGACAATAGCTCGAAAGGGCACCCGTTAAAATCAAGAACGAGGTGTTGGCCCCATGGTTTTGTGTTTGTTGCTGTATTCAACATAACTTTTCCTTTCATAGTACTGCGTAAATCCGATCAATGAAAAGATGTGTTGTTATGAATATAAATAGAATTATGGCCCATATGTTACGCACATGGGTTTCATGCATCTAGGTTGAGCTACAGCTATTTAGGATAATACGCCCTTAGATGCTGCAACATCAGGTTTCATAACGTGTAAACCTTTTCAAATCTCGGCGGTTGGGGTGATAATTACTTATAACCCGCCCCGGTCCAAAAACGTTCACGCCGTTGCATAACCATGACTGAATCTACAGAAGGGCCAGAGACACGTGCGCAAGCACCTTATATATTTTTTTGAAATAAAAATAAATAAAAAAATGTATCGGATATTAAAATTTTTGCGTCAGAGTTAGGGAACCGAAAATACTGTTTTCGCTTTGGCTTTGGAATTCTTTGGTTCTGGCGTTTAGCGTATAGGAAAGACGGGTATTACCAAAGACTAATGAAAAGCCTGCATTGGCATCACCGACAAGATATTTTTTATCAACACTATGGCTGTCGGAGAAGGTATTGCCATCTAGAAAGATGTTTCGTCCGATCAAGCGTCCATCCAGTCCGGCAAAGATTTGCCAGTCAAAAAGGTTGGTGTTATCGGCAAAGACACCTGTACCGGGCAGAGCAGGGCGCACACGTGGCGGTGTGTCTTGATATTTCTGGGAGCTTAGAATAAAGGTCGCGCCTGTTCCGGCATAGGTATAGACATTCCCTAGCGAGATTGCAAAATTGGGCTCTATGCGGGCATGGACCAAATCGTCATAGCTGTAATGCCATGCATAGGGCATGCGGCGGCGCCATGAGACAACCACACCGGGCTCGAAATCAAGTTGATTCTTCCAGCCGCGCGGAGATGGGCTGTCCGATAGATATTTATGAACGAATCGTTGCACAGGTTTACCCATAGCCTCCGGCCCAACGACCCCTAAGGTAAATTCCAGTTCATCCACATGACCGATTTTTTCGCTTTGATATTCTGTGGCTGTGGTTAGACCGACAGAGCCATACAGGAAGGCTGCCCATGGACGGTCATCAAGGGGCTGGTCTTCGAGGGTGATGTCTGCAGGTGTATATAAATTGTGACCGAGTGTATAAAAGACGCTGGTGGTGTCGTTTAAATCAAAAGTCGGGATTTTATCTGCGAGTTTATCAATGCCGGGGGGCACTTCGATGGATTCGTTGAACCACGTTAGTCTGCTACCGCTTGTGTAGTAGCGATCCGAGTTACCTCCGAAATTATCATTTTCGTGAGAGATGCTGATATAGTCATCGTCTGCTGTGGCCAAGTTAATCGGCAGAGATAAAAAACAGAGTAGAAAAATTATAATTCTTTTCATCGCTCTTTCTTACGACAAGTGGATGTGCTAGGTCAATTGATTATGAGTATTAGCAATTATTACGAACATGCCCCTCAGGGAGGTTTCCCGAAATCTATCGTGATTATGCTTCACGGTGTGGGATCGAACGGGCAGGATCTGATTTCACTGGCGCCTATGTTGGCGAAGTATGTGCCGGAGGCTGTGTTTATTTCACCCGATGCGCCGTTTCATTGCGATATGGTGCCGGAAGGGTATCCGAATTCTTATCAATGGTTTTCATTGCAAGATCGCGATCCTGATAAGATGCTGGCGGGGGTGCAGAGTGTTATGCCTTTGGTCGAGCATTTTATTGAGGGTATGCTTGAGAAATACGGGCTGGAGCATAAGAATCTTGTCTTGCTTGGATTTTCTCAAGGGACGATGACGTCACTTTATGTTGCGCCACGGCTTAAGGAAAAGATTGCTGGTGTGCTGGGGTATTCCGGTGCGATGCTCGGCGGGGATGTGAGTGAGGTCAAGCAGAAGATGCCGATTCATCTTGTGCATGGTGAAGCTGATGATGTGGTCACTGTCGAGGCATGGGGCGCAGCAAAGCAAGCCTTGATGGGATTAGGCTTTCCGTTTAGCGGTCATACGACTGCTGGCCTGACGCATAGCATCGATATGGCAGGCATTCAAAGTGGTGGAGATTTCCTAAAAGAAGTGCTAAAAGTTTAGTGTTTTCATAATAAATTTTATGCTGCATTGCGGCATCGCTGTTAAGGTGCTGTTATCTAAAGAATAATGTGTTATGTGAAATAATGCTGCGCTACAAAAAATTGTGGAATGCAGCATAGATTTTACAGATTTTATACACGGTTTACCCACATTTTATGTTATAATAAAATTACAAAATGCAGGATTTGTGCGGCTTATACGAAGTTCTTTTCTGCCCCTAAATCCTCACCGGCGCATAGTTTTCTTATTGGCACTAAGGGAGCTTACAGCGGAAGCACGAAAGGAGTTAGGTATGAGTGCAGCAATGCCACTGGAGAAATGTACGGCTTTGGTTTTGAATGCGGATTTTAGACCGCTGAGCTATTTTCCTTTATCTGTCGTATCGTGGCAAGATGCCATGCGGGCGGTTTTTAGGGAAACAGTGACTGTGGTCTCGGAATATGAGCGCACGGTAAGATCGCCGACTAGAGAATATAAATTGCCTAGTGTGCTGGCGCTTAAGGAATATGTGCGGACATCGGCTTCTCCGGCCTTTACAAGGTTTAATGTGTTCCTGCGGGATCAATGGAGTTGCCAATATTGCGGGGACAAGTTTAAAACCCATGAATTGACCTTTGATCATGTGGTTCCAAGGTCAAGGGGCGGGAGGACGAATTGGGAAAATATCGTAGCGGCGTGCAGACCGTGTAATACGATGAAAGGGAGCAGGTTGCCGGATGATATAGGAATGTATCCCATAATAAAACCCAGGCGACCCTCGGTCCATCAGTTACAAGAACATGGACGTAAATTCCCTCCAAATTTTCTGCACGAAAGTTGGAGGGATTTTTTATACTGGGATACGGAATTGGACGACGATTAAAAGTCGTTGTTGTGAGAACAAAATGAACCGAGCAAGCGCGAGGCGGACGATAGTCCGGAGCATGTTCGGCGTATGAGAACCCAATTTGATTTCTTTAGAAACAAATTGGAAAGATACAAAAGAATTGGCATGCCACGGAGAGCGGTTTTTTGTGGCCTCTGCCGATAGGAGAGCATCTTTAATGCTCAATAACCACAGGGCAAAGAGAGTTTTGCCTGAATAAGGAACAAGGAACAAAGCGTATTGCTAATACGTGAGTGACGAGTGACGATAATCAGGTGAAATAATCAAGGTTCCTGTAACGTGCAAAGAAAGGAGGCTGTTATGTTTACACATATCACTAATCTTGCACATGGACGCTCACTCATGGAAGCTGTAGGATTTTTTCTGTTCTACACAATTCTGCTAGTTGGGCTGTCAACGTTCCTTGGCCACTATATGGGGACATTCGGCATGATCGATGTTACGACTGTCGGTAGTTTCTTTGATGGCGGCCACTGGCATACGCTGGTTGGAACAGGATGGGTTCTTATCCTGTCCAGTATGATATTGACTGGCAAGAAACTGACGAATGACATGATGTCAGTGATTATTGCTCTGGTTGGTATCTATTTGGCACACACAGTTGATGTTGTTTTGGGTATGGTTGTTGTATCTTACCTGACAACTGTGGATACCAAAAAGTTAGTATAATGACCTCCTGATCTAACAGGAGCGCTAACTCCCCCCACTAAAGCCGGACTTTATGGTTCGGCTTTTTTTTATTGTTGCTGTTGAAGTTTTTCAAGAAACTTGGTTTTAGTGTTCTCGTAAATTTTATCGAAGATATCTTTGACTTCTTCGAAAGACTGACCGCTTTTGAATTCAGGTTGGTAGAGTAGAAATAATAGAAATTTATCTAACTTGGTGAATTTTATATTTGTTTTGGTTTTATCAGAAAGCAAGCTAAAAGGTTGATCTTCTAGATATCCCCCTAAACCAAAAGCACTATAATATTCCATGGCAGTTATATGTTTAGCGGCAGGATGATTAATGTCTATTAAGGTAAGTACAGCCCCTAAGTTTTTCAGATTACTGCCATCGCTTAGAACTAAACCAACTGCGCCTTCAGCACGACTTTTTATCTCCTCATACCATTTTCTTATGCTACCTTTGGTTGCCATGTTTTGCTCAAGATGTGGTTCAATGTTTGCAAAGGTTTTATCTATGTCATCAGTATAAATAATTCTGAAATTTGATTCATGATTTACATTTATATTAATAGGAATAAAAGGCGCTAATTGTTTTGATACATCAACAATAAGTGGTAAGAATTTTTGTGCATTTTTTCCTCTAACAGAAAACTTGATAGATTTGTTCCACTTCAAGATATAATTTCTTTTGTAAATACCTGTAGCTTCTGAATCGGCCCGTAATTGTTTTTCAAAAGCAAACCAAACACATTCCTTTTCCTGAATACATTCATCAACGGTGGTGGCTTTGTATGGTTTTTCCTGCGCATAAACAGAGGCCGGAAAAACAAGTAATACAATCAAAATTAAAAAACGGAGCATGATGTTTCTTTCGTCATTCCCTGAATTTCCGGTTAGGAAATTCTAAGGGAATCTATATTTAAAATGGATCGCCCTAGAATTGGTATATCAATTCGGGCGATGACGCAAAAGGCTATAAACAAAAACGCCCTTTCAAGCAAAAGGGCGTCTTAAGAATGCTGTTGCGTATGAAGGTGGAAGAATTATTTCTTCTCTTCTTCTTTTTTGTCGCCAGTACCGCCAGCAGACATGAAGTTTCCGAAACGGCTCTGGAATTTATCAAGCTGACCTTTTTCGATAACCTTACCTGTACCGCCTTGCCATGCAGGGTGTGTCAAAGGATCAACGTCCAGACGAAGCACATCGCCTTCTTTGCCGTAGGTGCTGCGTGTTTTATATTCTGTTCCATCTGTCTGTACGACAGTAATTTCATGGTAATCTGGATGTATATCTGCTTTCATAGCAATTCTCTTTTCAAATCGTAAATTCTTAATTCTCGGCTCAATAGCCCCTTGAATAGGGCGCATTTTTAACGTTAACTTCGTTGAAATGCAAGAGTTTTTTATAACAAGGTTTAAATATGTCTTGGTGGTTGCCGCATAATTTTGAAAAAAGCCGTGAAAATCTGGAGAAACGGGCGCAAATCTTCAAGGCTTTGCGCGGGTTTTTTGATGGAAGAGGCTATGTTGAGGTGCAGACTCCGGCGTTGCAGGTTTGTCCGGTGATGGAGGCGCATATTCACGGTTTTGCCACGCGTTTCGAGAATAAGGCCTCTGGTGTGTCTCAAGAGCTTTATTTACACACCAGCCCTGAATTTGACATGAAGAAGCTGCTGGTGGCGGGGATGGAGGCGATATACTCTCTTGGGCCTGTCTTTCGTAATGGGGATTACAGTGCGTGTCACAGGCCGGAATTTACATTGCTGGAGTGGTATAGGGTTGGTGAGGATTATCGCTATCTTATGGATGAAACTGTGGATTTATTGCGGGAAGTGGCTAAGGCTCTTGGGGTGGAAACTTATACACATGAGGCGATAGAATGTGATCCCTTTGGTCAGCTCCAGAAAATCAGCGTGGTGGAGGCGTTTAAAACCTATGCGCATATGGATATCAGCGCCATTTTGGAAGATGTGGAAGGTTTTCGGATTATGGCGCAGGGGCAGGGGATTCGTACTACGGATTCGGATGAGTGGGATGATATATTTCATGCGATCATGGCGGAGAGAATTGAGCCGAATTTAGGGCAGGGCGCACCGACAATCCTTTATGATTATCCGGTGTCTATGGCGGCGCTATCGCGTAAGAAACCGGATGATCTGCGTTTTGCCGAGCGTTTCGAGCTTTATGTGTGTGGGGTAGAGCTAGCCAATGCCTATTCCGAGCTGTGTGATGCAACGGAGCAGCGTGCACGTTATGAGACAGAAATGGCACTTAAGAAAAAGCTTTATGGTGAAATCTATCCGCCGGACGAAGAGTTTTTTAAGGCGCTGGAGCATGGTTTGCTGGACTGCGCGGGGATTGCTCTGGGTGTGGATCGTTTGGTGATGCTGGCATGTGGGACAGGCGATATAGGCGATGTGCTCTGGGCACCTGTGGCAATAGGTGCTGACTAGCGGCTAATCAGCTGGATGTTTCTGGCCTTTTGAATTTTGAATTCATCACTAACCTGAACGAGTGTAATGAAATCAGCTTTTTGCAAGTGTGACTTGGCGCTGTTTTGTATCTCTAGGCCTGAGTCTTGGACGCGGCCCATCTCGTCCAGAAAGCTCAAAGTGTTCATTTCGGCATCAAATTCTGCATATTCTGGCTCAGCGGAGAGTTGCTTGGTGTAGAATAAATAGACCTGACCGCTTTTATTTACGGCTATGTCGAATTGAGAAATATCTTTTAGATTCGGTAAAACAAATGAGGACATATCATCGTTTATGTCTGATGTCATAGTGATATGTCCTCATGAATATTATGTATAGATAGAAATGTGTTTGTCTCGGAGGAGGCTTATGAATGTAATTCTATACCACCGATTTCCAATACAGGATTATCGCCAGTAAGATCATTGATATTTGTCCATCCGCCTTCGGCCGCACCAGTGTTTAATAAAACGCCATCGCCAGTGCCGGCGATTGGTTGCCAGCCTGTCGGGTCTATCAATTGATTAATTATGTCCTGAATTATGTCAGGGGCGATGGGCTCTTCAGGCATAACGGGTTGGCCTATGATGTTATCTCCTCCGTCAAAACCAGGCGGAATTACAACAGGCTCTTCGGGCATAACGGGTTGGCCTATGATGTTATCTCCTCCGTCAAAACCAGGCGGAATCACGACAGGCTCTTCTGGCAGAGTTGTGGTTATATCAGGGTTTTCGTCAAGGAATTGTTTTATGGCATCTGAAAACGAGGGATCGTCAAGATCTATTTGATCAATTTCTATGCCTAAGTCTTCAACGGTTAGCGTTGGTAATTCGTTTTCTTCTATTTCTGCCATTTTAGTCACCCTTTAATTTTTAAATCTAGAATATTGTCACTATAGCATGTAAAGATAAAAAAAATCAAATAAGAGTTAGTTGTTATTGGCAGGGCAGGGATTGGCTTGTGTGTTGGTGGGGTAGGCCGTGATGATGCGGGTTTTGCTCTGATTCAGGACGACACGGACTTTGATGTTTTCCTTCATGGTTTCTGCGACGAAATAGTCATTATTCTCTTTTCTCCACGGTAGATTATCATTGGCAGCGATTGTCTGCACGGTTGTGATAATATCTTCTTCGCTCCAATCAAGGGGGAATTCACTTTTGCAAGGCTTTCCAGCTCCGAATTTATGGCCGCCGCCGTGTTCATCCCCGTAAAGGATATGGGTGATGCTTTGTTCTGTCAGGATAGGGTGGGGGCGAGGTTTGTCTTTTAATGCTGAATAATCAATTGTGCCGGGTGTGTGGTCAAAAACAAAAAGGGCTATGGCATAAAGAAGCGCAAAAGCCAGAATGAATTTTCCGGTCGATCGCGCTCCTGATTTATTTTTAGTCATGAATTATCTTTGTTACGCTTTGTAGATATCCATGATCTTGCTGAGCATATCCAGCGCATCACTGTTTTCACGTTGGAAGGAGTTACGGCCGATGATTGAGCCGTTACCGCCGCCATCACGGATGTCTTTGGCATCTTGGTAAACGGCATCCGCACCTTTGGCAGCGCCACCGGAAAAGACCACAATGCGGCGGCCATTATAGCAAGAGCGTACAACTTCCTTCACGCGGGCTGCTTGGCTTGAGATATCAATGTTGTTTTCTTCAAAGACTTTTTTGGCTTCGGCTTGCATGATGTGATCAGTTGGTAGCTTTACCTTCACGATATGCGCGCCAAGCAAGCAAGCCATATGCGCGGCATAAGCGATGACGTCCATAGCGGTTTCGCCTTCTTTGGTAACACCTTCACCGCGTGCGTAGGACCAGACCACAGAGGCTAGGCCTACGTCTTTGGCTTCGCGGATCATGTCACGGACTTCTTCCATCATGTCGAATTGGTTGTCAGAGCCTGGGTAGATTGTAAATCCAACAGCGCTACAGCCTAGTTCAAGGGCGTCTTGTATGCTGCCTGTGATGGCTTGGTTGGCATCTTGATTTTTGCCAGAGGCCAGAGAGTTTGAGCTGTTATATTTTAAAATTGTCGGGATTTGTCCTGCGAATGTATCAGCGCCGGCTTGAAGTGACCCTAATGGCGCAGCGTAAGCATTGCAGCCGGAATCAATAGCAAGTTGGTAGTGATAATGTGGGTCATAACCAGCAGGGTTTTTGGCGAAGGATCTGGCTGGGCCATGTTCGAAACCTTGATCAACCGGCAGAATTACCATTTTACCTGTGCCGGCTAGTGCGCCAGTGTTGAGCATGCGTACAAGGTTGCCCTTAACGCCGGCATTTTCATTCTCGTAACAATCAATAATCTTTTTAACTTCTGATGTTAAACCCATTCTCTTTTTCCTCAAATATTCTAGAGCTTTGATCGTTTAGCTTGAATGGCTTTGCTCGTCACTTATGTACCATACGTACATTACGCTTCTCGTTCATAATTCAATCTAAACGTTCTTTGCTCTTAGTGTTAGTAAAATTACCTAATAAAAACAAAGGCCTTGAATAGTATCCAAGACCTTTATTGGTATATAGAATGTTGCTTAGCAGCACAAGATTTTATTTCTATGCATCCAAAGTTGGATTTGTAAATGTGGTTTCAGCTTCTGCAGTATTGCCAAAAGTTTTACCAGCTTTAAGTCCAATGCTTTCGGGCTCAGGATTTGTCTGCATAAGTGCACGATTTAATATCGCAAATGTGTCAGTACCTAAAGTATCGCTAATTGCCATCTTCTTTTATCACTCCATCTTCTTTTAGTTTGTTATAAGCTCTGTTATCCGTTGATGCAGGTCCGCCGTAGAGCTGTCCTATAACATCGGCTTTTGGAGCCTTTCCTTTTTCGTATAGTGTCGAAACAATCCGAGCATCCCGCAATGTCGGTCGTTCCTGCTTTAATGCCTTTATATACAATTCCAGCATATTTTGCAAGCCTTCATGTTTTTTAGGAAAATAATCCAGTGCGGCATCCAGAGCGCGCTTCGAATAACCACAGGTCTCCAAGGTTTTCGCACGGCCATCATCCTCAGAGTTCTGAACACGTATGCAGCCATAGTTAAAAAGCCATTCAATCTCGCGATTCATTGCTGATTTATGGATATCAAGGCGGCGCATAATTTCGGTTTGAGTTGTGCCGGGGTTCTGGTCGATATCCACTAGAATCATAGCGCGGCGCAAGGAGCAGGCTGGCTCGTTTCCTAAGGCTTCGACTAAATGATCAATAATGAAGCAACCTCGTTGCCCCATTGTTGTCATTGCGCGTTTGGCTTGTTGTCTGAACATATTTTATTTTAACCTATTGAGACGTGTCTTTCAAATATTTGGATGGCGTTTTTATAACAAAATCAACAAATTATAAAAAGAAAAAAGCTGACCCAAGTTTTAAGGCTTGAGCCAGCTTTGCTACGGAGAACGGTTTAGAATTCAAAATATAGGTATGAACCCTTATATTGTCAACCGCTTAATTATAAAATTGTGATGCTTTGCAGCATTTTTCGGTAATATTATTACTTAGTATCCCGTTTTATGCATGGCTAGTGCGGTGTCTAGCATGCGGCATGAGAAGCCCCATTCATTGTCGTACCATGACATAACGCGTACAAAATCCTCGTCTATGACCTTTGTTCCATTCAGATTGAAGATAGAAGAGCGCGAATCATGGTTAAAATCACTTGAGACGCATGGGTCCGTGTAAGCGCCAAGAACGCCTTTGAGTTCGCCTTCTGCATATGTCTTGATGGCATTGTTAATATCTTCTTCTGTGACTTTTTTCGAGGGAATGAATTTTAGGTCAACGAGAGAAACATTAGGTGTTGGTACCCGAATCGCTACGCCATCAAGTTTTCCATTAAGCTCAGGTAGAACTTTGCCAACGGCTTTAGCGGCACCTGTTGATGTCGGGATCATATTTACGGCTGCTGCGCGCGCGCGAAACGGATCTTTGTGGGACGCATCGACTGTGTTTTGATCACCTGTGTAAGCGTGAATTGTCGTCATAAAGCCTTTTTCAATGCCGATTTCTTTATTCAGGACATATGCAACAGGCGCAAGGCAGTTGGTAGTGCATGATGCATTGGATACAATTTTGTGATCTTTTTCCAGCTTATCATGGTTAACACCGTAGACTACGGTTAAGTCTTCGTCTTTGGCCGGAGCAGAAATCAGGACTTTTTTTGCGCCTGAATCAAGATGGAGCTGTGCGCCTTCGCGATCATTAAAGCGTCCAGTACATTCCAGAAGGATGTCAACATCTTCTTCGCCCCAATGTAGATTTTTAGGATCACGGTTACGGAAGCGTCTGATTTTTTTACCATCAACGATAATCGCATCATCGCCATCACGCTCTACATCAAATGGTGCGCGTCCATGTACGGAATCATACTTTAGCAGGGGAAAGAAGTTTCCACCCGGATCGTTGATTGCTACTAGGTCAATATCCTTGTAATTTTCTTCGATGATTGCACGTGCGACTAAGCGCCCGATACGTCCAAAACCGTTAATCGCAACTTTGACTGCCATAAATTTTGCTCCATTAAAGTGACTACTAAAAAAATTCGTAGTCTCTTTAGCCTAAAAACCTATGAATTATCAAGCTTTTATTGCTTAAAGACGATCAGGAACGTTTGGATAAAGCGTTTTCAATCTTCTCGATTGTGGCTTCTGCCGTTATGCCAAAATGTTTGTAAAGTACATCAGCAGGGGCTGAAGCGCCAAAATCATCCATGCCGATAAAAATATGCTTGCCGCGTAACATGCGGTCCCAGCTTTGACGTATGCCGGCTTCGATTACAACTTTTAAACTGTTATTGCCGATGATCTCTTTGATGTATTTAGCATCTTGTTCCCAGAAGAGGTCAAGACATGGACAGGAAACCAGACGAACAGCTTTGCCTTCTTTTTCGTAATGTTCAAAGACTTTATTCGCTATAGAAACTTCAGAGCCACTAGCAAGTAATGTGATATCTGGTGCACTGCTTCCTTCAGTTTCTCTCAGAATGTAAGCACCTTTGGCAACCATGTTGTCTTCACGGTCTTCGCATAATGTGGGTAAGCCCTGACGTGTTAATGCCAGAACAGAAGGTGCGTTTCTTGTCTCTATAGCGAGCTGCCAGCTTTCTGCGGTTTCAATGCCGTCACATGGGCGGTAGACATAGCAATTCGGAATAGCTCTGAGAGCAGAAAGATGTTCGACTGGTTGGTGAGTCGGGCCATCTTCGCCAAGGCCGATCGAATCATGTGTCAGAACATGAATGACGCGTTGTTTCATGAGTGCAGCTAAACGAATTGATGGGCGTGAGTAATCGGAAAATTGCAGGAATGTTCCTGAATAAGGCACGAGGCCACCATGAAGTGCCAAGCCATTCATAACCGCGGCCATGCCGTGTTCTCTTACGCCGTAATAAATGTAATTACCATCGTAGTCTTCTTTGCTAATAGTTTTTGAGGCTGCGACACGCGTGTTGACGGATCCGGTCAAATCAGCCGAGCCGCCAATAAGAGCTGGAATTGCAGATACAAGCTTTTCAAGGCATATACCGGAAGTTTGGCGCGTGGCTTTTGCGGGTTTTTCTGCGGCAAAGGATTTTTTAAGATCTCTTGTATTGGCGACTGTTTCAATTTTGAAATCACCATCAATATAGACTTTGAAGTCTTCGGCTTTTTCGCTGTTTTCTGTGCGTTCTTCCCATGCTTTTTTGTCTTCTGTACCTTTTTTGCCTATTTCACGCCAGTTGGCCAGAATTTCATCAGGGATTTCAAAAGGTTCATACGGCCAGTCAAGAATTTCACGTGTACCTTTAATTTCATCTTCACCCAGAGGAGCACCATGCGCAGCGCTCGTGTTTTCCTTTGTGGGTGCACCAAAACCAATTTTGGTTTTACAGCAAATAATGCTTGGCTTTGGTGTTTTTTGGGCCCGGTAAATGGCTTTTTCAATGGCGTTATGGTCATGGCCGTCGATTTCCATGACATCCCATCCATAGGAAACAAAACGGTATTTTGTGTTGTCACTGACGGTCATATCTGTTTTACCGTCAATGCAAATACCATTATCGTCAAAAAGAACGATGAGTTTGGATAGGTCTAGCTGTCCGGCCAGAGAGCATGCTTCGTGGCTGATGCCTTCCATAAGGTCACCATCGCCGCACATGACATATGTATAATGCGAAACCAGATCATCGCCGAAACGGGCATTCAAGATGCGTTCTGCCAGAGCCATACCAACACCATTACCAATACCCTGACCTAATGGGCCGGTTGTTGTTTCAATGCCGGCATCTTGTTCGACTTCGGGGTGTCCGGCCGTGATTGCGCCTAATTGACGGAAATTTTTAATTTCATCCAAAGTCATTTTTTTATAGCCTGTCAGGTAATTTACTGCATAAAGCAGCATTGAGCCATGACCACCTGATAGGACAAAGCGGTCACGATCCGGCCATTCGGGATTTTTAGGATCAAATTTCAGAAACTTGGAATATAAAACTGTGGCAACATCGGCCATGCCCATTGGCATGCCAGGGTGACCTGAATTTGCCTTTTGTACCGCGTCCATAGACAGGGCGCGTATGGCATTGGCCATTTTCTTTAAATCGTAATCTGTTTTAGCGGGCGGTTTAATTGCGGCAGCAGCTTTATTCATGGTGTATTTTACCTGTTTATGCATATTAGTGAAACTTGGCATAACATGCCTTCGAATGCCGTGTTGGTCAAGCGCTAGGTGTAAAATCTTGTGGTTTAATCCATGAAGCGGTCAAACTCTGGTTGACCCAAAAACACATCGTTTCATAATCAGACATAAGAAGTTTTTGTGTTCCAAGATTTCAAAGGGAAGGTTCATTTATATGTCGTCGGTTCGATTTGCGCTTGAAAAACTTAATAATGCCGTGGAAAAGCTTGATCATTCTTTGGTGGCGCAAGAGGGCGGAGGTATGTCAGATGGCGATATTAATGTTGATTTTATTGCACAACGTCTGGATCGAGCCATTCATACGGTTGAAACTTTATTGAAAGAATAAGAGGGAGAGATTTATGTCCGAAGTTACTGTACAGATTAACAACCGAGGCTATGGCTTGTCATGTGATGACGGGCAAGAAGGTCGCCTGGAGAGTATTGGTGAATATGTAGATCTTCGTGCCAAGGATATTTCGGCTTCGGGTGCAGCTAATAATGAAAACCATTTGCTGGTTTTGACGTCTCTGGTTTTGGCTGATGAAATTTTTGATATGAAAGATGATATTGCGCATCTGCAAGAGCAGGTCAGAATGCTTCGTGATTATGCACAAGAGAGCGGAAATGTTCCTTCGACTGATGATCTTATGGTGGCTGAAGTGATTGAGCATCTTGCTAATAAAATTGAAAATATTAATGGTCGCATCAGTAATGCTGCTTAATTTCCTTTATTAACCCCCATATTCCATGTTATGACCTTTTTCTTATCGTGCTGCGGTGCGCGTGAGATGGCTTTATCTCGGAGGTCGATGCTTTTTTCGCATAGGGAGCTGTCCCTGTCCTTGTTCAACGGTTTGCCCGGGGGGCTTGGATACTTACGGCACCCACCTGGTTATTCCGGACCCGCGAAGATACTATACGTCCACGGCTCTCGCGGCACACTTGAACTTCCATTGTTTAACTCTGGTTGCGTTGTTTTCTCGTTTGTCTAGCTTTACTAGGCATCACTCCTTACGCCTGACCATAGTTAAACACTGTGTGTTCATTTTTGGAGAAGAGGGCTTTTGATTGTCAGAAAAAATTAAAGATCAAAAAGAATCAGTGCGCAGTGAAGCCAAGCGTGTGCGGGATGTGCTTTCTTTGGATGCGGATGAGTATGACCGTTTTGAAGAGCTTTTTTATAAAACAATTCCTTTAGATCAAAAAAGTGTGGTTGGCGCATATTGGCCGAAGGGGCGGGAATTTGATGTGCGTATGCTCATAGATGATATGCTTAAGAAAAATCATGTTGTTGCTTTGCCTGTTATGGAAGATGATAGCAGGGTTCTCAAATTTATCCGCTGTAGCGCAGATATGGAGCTAAAAGCTGGAAAATATGGAATCATGCAGCCTGAGATAAATGAGGATACAGAATATCTAGAGCCGGATATTTTTATTGTGCCGATGCTGGCCTTTGATCGGCAAGGAAACCGGATGGGATATGGGGGTGGTTATTATGATTCTACGCTTGAGCATTATGCGGAGCAAAAAGATATCTTATGTGTCGGGGTTGCATATGCCCAACAGGCCTGCTTATTTAATTTACCGATAGAAGAACATGATCGGCAAATGGATTATATTATTACGCAGCAAGATGCGTTTGAGTTTAAAGAGTAAGAAGCAATGAGAATAGTATTTATTGGCGATATTATGGGGCGTTCTGGCCGCGAGGCTTTGCAAACCTATTTACCGCAAGTTAAGGAAAAATTATCGCCGGATGTTGTGATTGTGAATGGCGAGAACGCGGCGCATGGTCGTGGTATAACTGAAAAATTTTGTAAAGAGTTTTACGAATGGGGGGTGGATTGTATCACCACGGGTAACCATGTTTGGGATCAACGCGAGATTTTAGCTTATATTAAAAAGGATCCAAGGCTCATTCGTCCGCATAATTTTCCTAAAAACACGACACCGGGTAATGGTGTGTGTGCACTTAATCTTACATCAGGGCAAAAGATTGTGGTTGTCAATTTGATGGCACGTTTATTTATGCAGGCTATGGATTGTCCTTTTCAGACTATGGAAGATGTCTTAGTGGAGCATAAGCTTGGGCAAAATTGTGATGCTATATTTGTTGATTTTCATGGCGAGACAACATCGGAGAAAATGGCGTTCGGACATCACTTTTCTGGAAGGATTTCAGCGATGATCGGAACACATACGCATGTGCCCACTGCGGATGCTCATGTTATGGCGGGTGGTACGGCTTTTATGTCTGATGCCGGCATGACGGGCGATTATGACAGTGTTATCGGGATGAAGAAAACTTCGGCGATTGAGCGTTTTACAAAAATGACTCCCGGTGAGAGCTTTGTTCCTGCTAATGAAAACAAGATGCTGTGCGGCGCTCTGATTATTACGGATGACAAAACCGGACTTGCCAAGAATATAGCACCTATCCGTATTGGTGATGTTCTGGCTGAAGCTATGCCTGATCTTTGATCTAGTCTTTATCAAAATCAATATTGTCTTTGTGCTTTTCGAAATAACGTTCGCAAGCGCTATTGAGTTCATTGATCAGGGCTGTGCCTTTTATACCGCCATCTCCTTTGATCTGGCCATTTACAACAATTTTGACGGATGTATAAAAAGCCTGCGCAATTTCGAGTGTTTCTTCATCCAGCCTTTCAACGACTTCCATAAACTGGACAAATATATGGGCGATGTTTGTCACTAGCGGATAATGAAACATACCGCCATTGGCTTTGAGTTGCATGCAAGGATAAAGAATCCCTGCGATAAGACGTTCAATGTCTTTTTCATTAGTCGCTGATGCGCTGCGCGCGGTTTTAATTCCGTTTTCCATTTGTTGGAGGTAAATATCAGCTAAAGGGCGGAAATCTTCTGTATTATTTTCCAGTAATTCTTGTGCTCTGTTCAAAATCGAATCGCTTAAACCGCCATTACCAACTTTGTTTTTAAGCATATTGGGCGGCGTGATGAATTCAGCATCTCTCTTGGGCTTTTGGTTAAAGTGATGTGGGTCCATAATTTTACTCTCAAGTTTTACCGGAAATCAATTTCGTCAATGGGTGTTTTTGCTTTGGAGGAGGCCTTATATTTTTTGACATCTGTTTTGCGTCTGAACGGGCCTTGATAATCGTCTTCCTTCTTGCGGCGGCGCCTATCCGGTCCAAAGAAGTTTTCACATCTTACGAATTGGCGAGGTTTTTCTATGATCTGAAAAATCCGCTTATAAAGGCCGCGCACGTTGAAGGGTTTGACTAAAAACTCTGTAATACCGGCATCACGTGCCAAAAGGACACGCTTTTTTTCGCTAAAGCCAGTCATCAGGATAACAGGGACATATTGGTTCGGGCTTCTATCGCTGTTGCGGATATGGCGGCACATAGAGATTCCATCCATTGGCTCCATCATCCAATCTACAATCACAAGATCAGGATTGGTTGCACAGAATTCCCGAAACCCGTCTTCTCCATTAAGTGCTGTGATGACATTTCCTATACCAAAGGATTTTAAAATCGATTTTGTAAGTTCAAGCATGGGCTTGTTATCTTCTACGACTAATACTTTTATTTTACTTAATTGGTAGCTCATGCTGATTGTCTTCTTAGTGATCTGGTTTTATATTGTGATGCTCTTAGCAGAGCTTTTCAAATAAATTAATAGCTTTTTATTGAAAAATACAAAAATATCGTTAAAAAACAATATCTAGTTATACAGATAATGCACTTAAAACCATAAAAGACTATTAAGATGGCAGGACATTCCAAATGGGCCAATATTCAGCACCGTAAAGGCGCGCAGGATAAAAAGAGGGCCAAATTATTTTCTAAACTCGGTCGGGAGATCATGGTTGCCGCGAAATTGGGAGGCGGTGATCCTGACATGAATCCCAGATTGCGTTTAGCAATCGCTACGGCGCGTGGTCAATCTATGCCCAAAGATGGTATAGAGCGTGCGATAGCAAAAGGCTCTGGAGATACAGACGGCGAGAATTATGATGAAATGCGCTATGAGGGCTATGGTGTTGGCGGTGTTGCCGTCATTGTCGAGGCTCTAACTGATAATAAGAATCGTACAGCTTCCGAGGTGCGCTCGACTTTTACCAAAAATGGTGGAAATCTTGGTGAGACAGGTTGTGTGAATTTCATGTTTGACCGTGTGGGCGAGATTATTTATCCGGCGGATAAGGCCTCAGCGGATGATATGTTTGAGGCCGCTTTAGAAGCTGGCGCTGAAAATGTTGAAAGTGGTGAGGAGATTCACGAGATTCACTGTGCGGCTGATGATTTTGCCTCTGTACGCGATTCGCTGGAAGCTAAATACGGAGAACCTGAAAAGTCTGGACTGATTTGGAAGCCAAATGTGATGACACCTGTGGATGAGGAGCAAGCTGCTTCTATCATAAAACTTATTGATGCTCTGGAAGATAATGATGATGTTCAGTCCGTGACGGCTAATTTCGATGTTAGTGACGAGATCATGGAAAAACTAATGGCGGCGTCATGATTGTGCTAGTATTAATCTACTAGCTAAAACATCACCTGTTTTTCCTTCTTCATTTTTGACAGATAAAAAACGATTTCCATTTTTTTCGTAGTCTTGTGTCACAGTTAGAACTGGAAGTTGCGCACCGCCAAAAGAGCTGCTGAGGCAAAGGTTTCTGTGATGATATTCGAAATCATATCCGGTGCCGAATTCGTCTTTGGGGTTCGCACTACCATTTGGGATTACAGTTTGTCCGACTAATGATCCCTCGTGATTTGTTAATCCGACGCTGTTGAAAGTGGATTCTATCCCCGCATTCGTATTTATATCATTATGTGATCCCATTATTGCTTCACCTGTTTTTTTGTTCATGTATTATTATTTTAGTGTAATAAATCATAATTTTTATGTAAAGGTTTTGCGTGATTCAAATTCTCGGCATAGATCCAGGCTTGCAGAAAACAGGCTGGGGGATTATTCGCTCAAATGGTAATGCGTTGTCATTTGTGGCGAGTGGCCTGATTAAGACAGATCCAAAGCAGGATTTGTGTAAAAGACTGGCGATGTTACATTTTGGCTTGAGTAATGTGATTGACCTTCATAAGCCCCAGCTTTGCGCACTGGAGGAAACTTTCGTGAATAAAAACCCGCATTCTACGCTCAAATTAGGGCAGGCTCGTGGTGTATTAATGGCGGCGGCTGCGATTAAGGGGCTGGTGGTCGGGGAATATTCTGCCAATAAGGTTAAGAAATCTGTTGTCGGGACGGGGCATGCCGCCAAACAACAAATGGGTTTGATGGTCAAGACGTTGCTTCCTTCCTGTGGAACAATTAGTGAAGATGAAGCTGATGCTCTTGCCGTAGCCATCACCCATGCGCATTATAGTTCTATCGATATATTGAATAGAAAAGATTCTGCGTAAAAATACGCGCGGGGAAGGATACGCGCCATATGATTGGAAAGCTTACCGGAAAAATTGACTCCTTTGATACGGATCATCTGATTTTGGATGTGTCAGGCGTGGGATATATTGTCTATGCCAGCAGTCGTACTCTGGCTTCAATAGGGCAAGTGGGTGAGGTCGTCTCTTTGCTGATTAACATGCAGGTTCGCGAAGATGCGATGACCCTTTATGGTTTTGCCGATAAGACCGAGCAAGCATGGTTCAAGCTTCTGACCTCGGTGCAGGGTGTCGGGGCGAAGGCTGGACTTTCTATTTTGGCGGCCACGCCCGCCGATCAGCTAGGTTTTGTTATTGCTTCTCAGGACAAGGCGGCGCTGACGCGCGCAGATGGCGTCGGGCCAAAGCTTGCGGCGCGTATATTGACAGAGCTAAAGGATAAGGCGGGGCAGATTGAAATCTCCGCACCAGTGACGGGCGCTGCTCCGGTGGTGCAAGACGGCGCGCCGCAAGTAAGTGTGTCCAGAGCCGATGAAGATGCTGTGTCTGCGCTGACTAATTTGGGCTATGCGCGGGCAGAGGCTTATAAGGCGGTGATGCAAGCCAAGGGTAAAGCCAATGACAATGATGCGGAGAATGTAGAAGCCCTAATCCGCTTGGCCTTAACGGAGTTAAGTGCATGAGTGAGGCTTTTGACATTAAAAACCCTGATCTGGATGCCGATATTCAGGATACTGAAAAGGGGGATGAGGGGGCGTTGCGGCCTGATATTCTGGATGAGTTTATCGGGCAGAAGGATTTGCGGGAAAATTTGCGGGTTTTCGTTGAGGCAGCCAAGAAGCGCGGCGGGGCGATGGATCATGTTCTCTTTTTTGGTCCTCCCGGTCTTGGGAAAACAACATTAGCGCAGATTGTCGCGAAGGAGCTTGGGGTTGGTTTTCGGGCGACATCTGGCCCTGTGATTGCCAAGTCCGGTGATTTGGCAGCGATCCTGACTAATTTACAGCCGCATGATGTACTCTTTATCGATGAGATTCATCGTCTTAATCCAGCCGTGGAGGAGATTCTTTATCCGGCGATGGAAGATGGCAAGCTTGATTTGATGATCGGGGAAGGGCCGGCAGCGCGTTCTATCCAGATTGAATTGCCGCCATTTACGCTTGTCGGGGCGACAACCCGCATAGGATTGCTGACGAACCCTCTTAGGGATCGTTTTGGTATACCGCTCAGGCTTGAATTTTATAATAATGATGAATTATCTTTAATTGTCAGTAGGATATGCGCTCTTCTTGATGTTTCGCTTGAGGATGGGGCTGCGCAGGAGATTGCCAAGCGCTCTCGCGGTACGCCGCGTATCGCTGGACGTCTCACCAGACGGGTAAGGGACTTTTTTGATGCTTCTGATTTGGATAAAGTGACAGTAGGATTAGTTGATCATGCGCTGAGCCGTCTAGATGTTGATGCAATGGGGCTTGATCGTATGGATCGCAGATACCTTTCATGTATCGGTGAGAACTATGGCGGCGGGCCGGTTGGCGTTGAGACGATTGCCGCGGCTCTGTCCGAGCAGCGTGACATGATAGAAGATGTTATTGAACCGTTTTTGATTCAACAAGGGCTGGTGCAGCGCACCCCGCGTGGGCGCATGCTTTCACCCAAGGGGTTTGACTATATGGGAATCACGCGACCCAAAACTGCGTTAGAACAAATGGATTTACTCAATGCTACGGATGAATGAGGTGTATATATGATTCATGAACTTCCTGTGCGGGTCTATTATGAGGATACAGATGCTGGTGGCGTGGTGTATCATGCCAATCACCTGAAATTCGGGGAGCGTGGGCGCACTGAATTCTTGCGCGCCACAGGTTTTCAAAATCGAAACCTTCATGAGACGCTAGGGGTCATTTTTGTGGTGCGTCATATTGAAATTGATTATCTGAAAACGGCGCATCTTGATGATATGCTGGTTTTAGAAACAACTATTTCCAGCCTTAAGAATACCAGTTTTACGATGCATCAGGCGCTTTTTCGTGTGGATAAAAATGGTGCAAAAGAGGCGCAGATTTCTGATATGAAGGTGGCTCTGGTGTGCGTGGATACTAAGGATTATAAGCCGGTTCGCGTGCCTGAAGAAGTTAAGGACGTGTTTCAGAAATATGTTGAGTAATAAAAGTAACTTTTTGAGGTAACTTTTTTCCAAGGATTTTGAATGAAGAATCGTCTAACTTCAAAAGCACTGGAATAAATTCGTATTCATTAAATCATATATGCAGGAAGAAACATGGCAGCAGATATAATTACAGAAGATCTTGGCGGAGCCGCAATGGTTCATGATATGAGCGCATGGGGACTGTTTATGCAGGCCGATATTGTGGTCAAATTTGTGATGTTGGTTTTGATTTTTGCATCTGTATGGAGCTGGGCGATTATTCTTAAGAAAAGAAGTCTGCTTTCGATGTTGAACCGACGTGCGAACCGCTTTGAAGATTCATTCTGGTCGGGTGAACCGCTGGACAAGCTTTATGATCGTGTCAAAAAAAGCAAGGAAGATCCGATGCTTCGTACTTTTATGGCGGGGATGGATGAATGGCGCGCAGGCGTGGCAGGTGGTTTGCCCTCGAAACAAAGTTTGCAGGCCAGTTTGATGCAGCGGGTCGAGAGATCGATGCAGGTGGTTATTGGACGTGAGGTTAATATCCTTGAAAGCGGCATGACCTTTTTAGCAAGCGTTGCGTCTTCTGCACCGTTTATTGGTCTGTTTGGAACGGTTTGGGGGATTATGAATAGCTTTTCCTCGATTGCGGCGACGAATAATACATCTTTGGCTGTCGTTGCGCCAGGTATTGCCGAGGCTCTATTTGCGACGGCGATTGGTCTGGTTGCGGCGATTCCGGCGGCGATTGCTTATAATGTGTTATCAGGAGGGCTTAACCGTTATGCGGACCGTCTTGAGGCGTTTACAGATGAGTTTGCGGCAATCTTGTCGCGTCATCTGGATTCACAAGATATGCCTGCACCACCAAAGAAATAAGGGAATAATATTATGGGAGCTTCTCTTTCTACAAAAACGAGATCACGCGGGCGGCGCACAGGTGGGCAATTTAGGCCTATGGCTGAAATTAACGTGACACCAATGGTGGATGTGATGTTGGTGCTGCTTATTATCTTTATGGTGGCGGCCCCGCTTTTGACGGCTGGCGTTCCGATTGACTTGCCGAGCAGTAAGGCCAAGGCGATTGATACAGAAGATAATAAGCCGATTGAAATTACACTGGATAAGGACGGCAAGATTTTTTTAGGAGAAAAGACTGAAATTAAGCAAGCTACACTCGTGACGATGCTTTCACCTATGTTGGAGGGGCGTGAGGATACGCGTATTTATGTTCGTGCAGATAAAGAGCTTGATTACGGTAAGGTTATGTCTGTGCTGGGACTTTTGAATGCCGCAGGCTTTAGCCGTGTTGCCCTGATCTCCGAGCCGGAATAAAACTCTTTTAAGCGCAAGTAAGGATCATTTATGGCTGCGCCGATCAAACGCAAGAGACGATACAAAAACCGCAATGATGCTATATCTGCGGATATGACAGGTATGCTGATTGCGTCGATTGTGTTTCATATGGCAGTGGCAGTTCTGGCTTCGGTGACTATTCCATATTTTTCACAAGAGATAGATGCCGAGGAGATGGCTATAACGGTCGAGATGGTTGATCTGGCAGATATCTCTCAGACCAATATTGTCGATAAGCCAAATGAGACAGAAGAAAAGCCGGAAGATAAACCTCCGCCAGCCGAGAAAAAACCGACATATAATAAAAGTGCAAGCCCGCCTGATTTATTGGAGCCAAAGCCGCCCAAGATTACAGAAGAACCGGAAAGTGTTCCTATGCCACCAAAGCCTGAGGAAAACAAGCCTGAACCTCCGGTGAGAAAGCCACCGCCGCCAAAACCCAAAAATAAGCCAAAGCCAAAACCTACGCCGGCCAAGCCCAAGGAAGAAAAGAAGGAAGAGCCGGAGCGGGATATTTCCAGCTTGCTCAAGGATGTGTTAGAACAAGATGAAGAAGAGCAGCAATCTGATCAACCTGATTTATCGGATGAGACTTCGGAACGAATATCTCAGAAGGCCAATATATCAAGTGAGCTAACACGTAGTGAGCGCGATAATCTTAAGGCTGGTATTGAACCATGCTGGAATATTCAGGCAGGTGGTAAATTTGCCGAGGAGCTTGTTGTTGACATTGATGTGTATCTTAATCCAGACATGACTGTTCGCAGGGCGGTTATCATTGATCAATACCGCTATAAGAGTGATCCACATTTCAGAGCTGCTGCAGAAGCTGCACGCAGGGCATTGCTCAACCCTAATTGTAATAAGCTTCGTTTGCCGGAAGATAAGTATGAGCAATGGAAGACTTTTATCATTCAGTTTGATCCAAAAGATATGCTATAGTTTTGCCGAATCTTAAAAGAAAAAAGAGAGATTTTTTATGAACCGAGTGCTGTTCCTTTTTGTTGTTATTTCTTGTTTACCCATTGTGGCGCAAGCACAAGATAAGCCAAGTATAACTTTGGAAAGAGGCGTGTTCAAACCGCGTCCTATAGCCATTAGCCGTTTCCATTTTGAAGATCCGACGCATCAGCGTTTGGCTAATGAGATTCCAGCCATCATTGAGCGTAACCTTGAAAGCTCTGGTTTGTTCAGGCCTATTAATCCGAATGCCTTTGCGCAAAGCCCATCATCAATTCATAAAGAAGGGCTTCGTTTTCCTGAATGGCGTGCCGCTGGCACGGAAACAATTATTACTGGTAGTGTCTTAAAGGATGCACAAGGGCGCACGCGTGTTGAGTTTCGTCTTTGGGATGCTTTATCGCATGAGCAGCTAAAAGGGATGGCTTATACGACGACGCCTGCTAATTGGAGACGTATTGCCCATATTATTTCGGATGAGATTTATACGCGCCTGACAGGGGAAGATGGATATTTTGACACGCGCATTGTTTATGTTTCAGAAAGTGGACCGAGTCACAAGCGGGTTAAACGTCTAGCGATAATGGATCAGGATGGTGCAAATCATAAATATCTGACGGATGGGTCATATTTGGTTCTGACTCCGCGTTTCTCGCCAGAGACACAGCGTTTGACTTATCTTTCCTATCAAAGTGGCAAGCCGCAGGTTTATCTTTATGATATTAATACTGGGGCGCATCGCTTGCTGGGTCACTTTCCAGGGATGACCTTTGCACCGCGTTTCTCACCGGATGGTCAGAAAGTCATTATGAGTTTGGCCAAGAACGGGAATACAGATATTTATGTCATGGATTTAAGCTCGAATCGTCCACAGAAAGTCACAAGCGGTGCATCAATTGAAACGGCACCGTCTTACTCACCGGATGGAAAGCAGATTGTTTTTGAATCTGATCGTAGTGGTACGCAGCAGCTTTATATTATGAATGCAGATGGTTCAAATGTGCACCGTATTACATTTGGGGATGGGCGTTATGCGAATCCTGTCTGGTCACCGCGTGGGGATTTGATTGCGTTTACCCGCATGTATAAGGGCAAGTTCTATATTGGTGTGATCCGCCCAAGTGGTAAGGGAGAGCGTATGATTACCTCTGCTTATCATGTTGAGGGTCCGACATGGTCGCCAAATGGTCGCGTGCTATCCTATTTCAAGGAAACGCCCGAACGTGCAGGGCAGGAGCGTTCTGCTAAAATATATACAATTGATATCACTGGTTATAATGAGCGTATCTTAAAGACGCCTCAGCATGGTTCAGATCCAGCGTGGTCACCGCTTAATCCGTAAGGTCGGAAAAGAAGCTGATCACGGATTTATAGACATCACGTTTAAACGGTACGATTAAATCCAATGTGTTGTCCAAGGCAACCCATTGCCACTCAGAAAATTCAGGTGGATCAAATGCGTTTAGATTGATATCGCTGTCTGTTCCTGTGAAACGCATGGCGACCCAGTTTTGTTCTTGTCCTCGATATGATCCGTTCCAGAGTTTCGGGATAAGATGATCCGGTAGGTCATAGCAAATTGTTTCCTTAGCAATACGCAAGATACTGGCTTGATCTGTGCCAATTTCTTCTTTTAGCTCTCGTAGGGCGGTTTCTTCGATGGTTTCGCTATTATCAATTCCACCTTGTGGCATTTGCCAAGCGCCTGGTGTATCAATACGTTCGCCGACAAAAACCTCTCCGTTTTCATTGAAAAGACAAACACCGACACAGGGCCGATAAGGGAGTTTTTCTCTCTCAATCATCATAAGCTTACTTTCATATTAATGATGTGTAACAGTGCCATGATGCGCACTTTCTTCGGGCATGACCATATCGCTTTTCTTTAAACCACCGGAAACTGGTATGTCATGACCTTCATTATTCAGGTGGAGTGGAATATCATAGATTGCTGAAACAGGTACAAGAGTATAATCAATCTTACCGACTTTTTCGATCCAGATGGCAAGATGTTTAATAATATCAGGATAGGCGGGTAGTACCGCAACGGCGTAGCCTTTATTAATCGCAATCTGTTCAAGTGTTTCGAAGGAGTTATTTTTGCCAGTAGGGCGAAACACTTCTAGGTCAGCCTTAATGAGGGGCGCATTGTTTTGAAAGGCAATTTTTGTAAAGTAATCAGGTGCTTCGGGATTTAGCTCCAGATAGCCAAGGCCACGTTCATATGATTCTCCTATAATTTTTTCCAGAGGGCTTTCTGGTTGGTTCATAATAATATCGCTGTATGATGTTATGCCAACGCTGCCGATGCTATTGCTGATGATACGGTGAAAGACTTTCAGGTTTTTGCTGAAGTTTGTTTTTTTCATCACTGTGAGAGGGCCAGTATCATGGTTTTTTAACTGGATGCTTTCGACGGGTAACTGTGCCCAGAGTTCAAGGTTTTTCTCGTGGGCCTTGGTTATCCAGTCATCCAACATGGTGCTGTAAGGGGAGAGCACAAGACTTATTCCCTCTGGCAACAAGTCCAAAATAGATTGTGATGTTTTTTCGGATAAGCCGAAATCCTTGATGATAAATGCAATAGCAGGTTTTTTATGTATATTTGCCATTTCGAATGAGGGCTGGAATGCCCGAAAACTGGTGAGGCCATCTTTTTTGCGGATGATAGGCAGAGGGCCCATAGGAGAGTTTTCAACCATATCCGGTAAGGCTTGGGCACTTTCCATATGTGTGGTGTTGTGTGAAGTGCTGTGATTATTATGCGTGATCAAAAAATCATGAGAACCAATTTCTTCAAAGCTTAGTGTATAGGAATCCATCTTTGCTTCTAATGCTTCGATTGTGTTATTTGCATTCAGGAAGACATAAAAGAAAATAAGAAGGTAGAAAGACAGAATAACAGCCATGGACATGCCGAATATTTTGGGGTCAAAGCTTTGCGACAGTTTGGCATAGTCAGCAGGTTTGATCCGTTTTAAAATATCCAGTGCAGCAACATCCGGCAGTTTCACTTTGAGCCTTTCATTTCTATTGTGCAGCTTTCTCGGCAGCGTGGCCGTACAGATGGAGGCCTGTTAGAAGGTCTATCGCGCGGGAAAGTTGATAATCTTGATTTTCTTCCTCTTCGTTCTCGCCATTTTCATTATCATTGGCTGCTTTTTTATCCTCAGCTTGCTTTTTCTTATCCAAAGCACCGCGTAAATCAGCCTCGCTTATTTTAGAGTATTCATAAAGCTCGATTTTTGCTGGTTCGACAACAATGTCAGGGTCGATACCTTTAGCCTGAATAGAGCGTCCAGAAGGTGTATAGTAACGCGCCGTTGTCAGGCGGATAGCACCATTACCAGACGCAAGCGGCATTACAGTTTGAACCGAGCCTTTACCAAAAGATTTAGTGCCCATGATGATCGCGCGTTTGTGATCTTGCAGAGCGCCGGAGACAATCTCCGAGGCTGAGGCTGAGCCGCCATTGATCAAAACCACAATAGGTAGACCATCTGTTAGGTCACCAGGGGTAGCATTATCACGTTTTGTGTCATCTTCATTGCGGCCACGGGTAGAGACAATCTCCCCTTGATCAAGGAAAATATCAGATATTTCTATGGCTTGGTTCAGTAAACCGCCCGGATTATTACGCAAGTCAAGAACATAGCCGACCATTTTATCACCTATTTCTTCCTTGAGTTCAGAAATGGCCGTTTGAACACCAGCTGATGAATTCTGGTTAAAACTTGTGACGCGGATATACCCCACATTGCCTTCGGCGCGGTGTTTGACAGAGCGAATGCGAATAATATCGCGTGTGATCGTCATTTCTATTGGCGCTTTTTCGCCTTCTCTTCGGATTTCCAGATCAATATTAGAGCCAACCTTCCCACGCATTTTCTTTACTGCGTCTGAAAGCGTCAGGCCTAGAACGGGTTCGCCATCAATCTGTGTGATAAAATCTCCGGCTTTGATGCCTGCGCGGAAAGCAGGTGTGTCATCAATAGGGGAGACAACTTTTACAAAGCCGCTTTCCATTGTGACTTCGATACCAAGGCCACCAAATTGGCCACGTGTATCGATTTTCATTTCTTTAAAGCGTTCAGCATTAAGGTAAGATGAGTGCGGGTCAAGGCTGCTTAGCATACCGTTTAAAGCATTTTCGATGATTTCCTGATCATCTAATGGTTCGACGTATTCGGAGCGCACGCGCTCAAATACTTCACCAAAAAGGTTAAGTTGTTTGTAGGTCTCGCTGTAGCTGTTCTCATGTTTGGGTTGTGTACCTGCTGTGCGGTCCTCTTCTGCAAATGCATTCGGCAAGTGCAGGCCTATTGTGGCAAAAAGGCCTAGAACCAAAACAGTTTTCAGCATTGTTTTTTTCATTGTCTTAATGTCTTTCTTTTTACAAAAATATTACCCGAGATCAGCAAACTTTATGGCAGGGTCAACCGGTTTGCTATTATGTCTTAACTCATAATATAGCTTTGGGCGATCAATAAAAGAGGAAACAGGCATTTTTCCAACAGGTTCTCCTTTGTGGATGATTTGTCCTATTTCGGCATTAATTGTTCCGAGGCCGGAAAGCAGACTATGATAGCCGTCTTTATGTTCGATTATAATCAGATTTCCGTAACGTTTAAATGTTCCGGTGAATTGGACTTTGCCGCTCATAGGGGCGGTTACAAGAGCACCAGAGCGCGTTTCAATAGAAAGGCCTTTACTGGCCGAGCCAAATTTATCTCTCTGATTATATGTGGTTGCAATGATGCCAGATACCGGAAGTTCTGCGGCGCTCTTATCGTTCGGGATAATGCTATGTGTGTTTTTATTTAGCGTCAATGCTTTATGAGCTTTATTGCGGGTTTCTTCTCTGCGTCTATCTTCATCTAGTTTTTTAAGTAAATCTTTTAAGTCTTTGGCCTGCAGCGATATTTTTTGAATTGATAATTCGCGTGCTTTCAGGTCTTGGTTTACTTTTGCATAGAGTTCTTTTCGCTCTTTCAGTAAGTCCTCCATTTCAGTTTCTTCTGCCTTTAGGATAATAACTAGATTTTCAGCTTTTTGATGCTCGTCTTCCAGATCATCTGTTACTTCGTTCAGGGTTTCAAGGTTGCTATTCAGGCGCTGTGCGTGTCGTGTTACAGAGGGAATGACATCTTCGATTAACATGGCGGTTTGTGCGGTTTCATATGGGCTTTGTGGGCGTGCTAATAAGGCTTCTGGCGGGGTGCGTTGAAGTCTTTGTAGCGCGAGTATTAACCGTGAGATAGAGCGTCTGTCAGCTCTTAGCTTATCTTCCAGAACAGATTTTTTTAATTCCAAAGAGGCTATGCGCTGTTCTATTGTGACCATGCGCTCGCTTTGTTTTCTGATTATGGCTGTGGTTTCAATCAAACGGTCTTGTGTTGAGGAAAGTGTGTCTTCAATTTTTTCGATTTGTTTTTGGAGATCAGATTTTTCCTGTTCTTGCTCTTTGAGACGTTTTTTTAAGGTACTCAGTGTTTCTGCCTTATTGGCAGGTTCTGGCGGCGAAGCTATGGACGCGCAAGGTGGGGCTATTAAGAATATAAAAGCAGATAGTAATAAAAAGCGGCTCATCATCATTTTGGCCAAAAGCTTCAGGGGATATTAAATTATGAGTCTTAGTTTACTCTTTGTGATAGGGGTGTCCAGCAAGGATTTGTTGAGAACGGTAGATTTGCTCAATTAACATGACGCGTACCATGAGATGAGGCCATGTTTGTGCTCCGAAGCTCATAAGTAAATTTGACTTTTTTCGTATCGGCTCAGTAAGACCATATGCGCCGCCAATGACGAATTGCAAATCTGTAGAACCTTCCATTGCATATTTTTCAAGCCTCTTTGCGAAATCTAGTGACTTAAAGGATTTGCCGCGCTCATCCAAAGCGATAATGGTCGCATTGTTTCTTAAGCAAGAGAGTATCTTGTCTTCTTCATCTTTTTGAATTTGAGCTTGTGTTTTATAGGAGGATTCGACTTCTTTGATCGAAAGAGGCCATTGCAGCCGTCTTTGGTAATCTTGTGCGATATCAAAAAATGCACCTTTACGCATTTTCGAAACGCATATGATCTCGATTTTAAACATGGACGTGTATTATGCGTGGATTTGGCCGTTTACGACCTCAAAACCGTGTTGGGGTTGCCACATTTTCTCAAGATTATAAAACTCGCGAACCTCAGGGCGGAAGAGGTGAACAATAACATCACCAGCATCGAAGACGACCCAGTCGGATTGCTCTTTACCTTCTATTTTGATGTTTTTTACACCGCGCGCTTGAAGGCGGTCTTTTAGCTTCTCAGCTAGTGCGCCAACATGTCGTGAAGATGTTCCCGAGGCTATGATCATATAATCAGAGACGATACTTTGCCCTGTGAGATCAATGCAAACGATGTCGCTTGCTTTATCTGAATTGAGCGCATTTTCAATCAGATCTTTCATTTCCGCTGGTGTTAAACAGCGATCTTTTTCATGGGTTAAAATGGCTTTTCCTCCTTTTTCCAGTGTTAAGCACTTTCACACAAGAATACACCGGATCAAACGATCCCGCATACAAAACCATAATTTTGTGAAAGATAAAGATCAAAGGAATTATTGACGTGACTACTCTCAAGCCGTTTCCTTTTCTAATGTAATGCATATCAAAACAATATCCATAAGGCTATTATACGATATTTCGCAACTTTTTTCCAATATATTTCGTGGATTTTATACAGGGTGGAAATTTAAGTTGTTGATTTGTTTGATTTATTTCTAATTTCGGTGGATGAGATATTCATCATCTTTTTTTGCAAAAGCCAGTAGGTCGTTGACGAATCAAGCGGGTAGGGGCCGCCTTTATCTACAATAACGTGGTGTTGTGATTGAAGCATTCTCGTCGGACAATTCTTGATCAAATTAACCGGAGGGTGGCGCGTAATGTGGATCATGCATATATCACCGAGCATATCTTTCCAGTGTTGCCAATGGTGAAGGGTGTGCGCGTTATCCATTCCTGTGATCCATGAGAAAGACGTATGCGGGAAATGCTTTTTTATGGCTTTGACGGTTTCATAGGAATAAGGTGCACCGATTTCTTCTTCCAGATTAGTGGCAATGATCCTTGGCTGATCATTCAGCATTTTTTCACATAAAGTTACACGTTTTGCGGTGGGGAGTAAGTCTTTGGCTGATTTTAACGGGTTTTGCTGGGTTACTAGCCACCAGACCGCATCTAGCTGCATGGTTTTCAGCACGACTTTGGAGATATATTTATGCCCTTCATGCGGGGGGTTAAATGATCCGCCAAGAAGCCCGATGCGCATATTTTTCCACGGATGGCTATTCAGAAGGTGTGGTTTTGAAAATATGGCCATAAGACATCATAAGGGTTAAGGGCGGGTTTGTCCGTTGCCGTGGACCATATATTTATATGTGCATAGCTGTTCCAGCGCAACGGGACCGCGTGCATGCATTTTACCGGTTGCTATACCGATTTCTGCGCCCATGCCAAATTCCCCACCATCGGCAAATTGTGTTGAGGCATTATGCATAACAATGCCGCTATCGACGTTTTTCAGGAAATAATTTGCGGCGGCTTCATCTTCTGTGATGATGCTGTCAGTGTGATGAGAGCCATAAAAATTAATATGGTTTGTGGCTTCCTCAACATTCTCTACAAATTTAGCGCTAAGCTTGGCATCAAGATATTCTGTGCGCCAGTCTTCTTCTGTGGCCTTGCCTATTTTATCATTTAAGGATTGTACGCGTTCATCTCCGACAATCTCACAACCTGCATCCAAAATGGTTTCCAGAATATCTTTGGCGGTTTCATCGGATAGGTTTTCATCAAGTAGTAATGTTTCCATGGCACCGCAAATTCCTGTACGGCGCATTTTGGCATTGAGTGTGACCTCAATGGCTTTCTTTGGATCTGCATCTTTGTGAACGTATATATGGCACAACCCCTCTAAGTGACCAAAGACCGGCATGCGGGCTTCTTTCATAACGCGGGCGATGAGGCCCGCTCCGCCGCGCGGTATCATAACATCAATATATTCAGCAGCGCGGAGCATTGCCCCTACAGCTTCACGATCGCGGGTCGGTATCATACCCACAGCGCCCTTAGGCAAGTTATGTTCTTCTAGGCAATCTTGAATGATGGAGTGTAAGGCCAGAGAGCTGTTCAGGCTTTCGGAGCCACCACGCAAGATCACAGCATTATGGGATTTCAGGCATAATATAGAAGCATCAATTGTAACATTGGGGCGTGATTCATAGATCATGCCGAAGACACCAATAGGGGCGGAGACACGCTGTATCTTCAGGCCGTTCGGACGGTCAGTTTCCCACAGGACTTTGCCGACAGGATCATCCAGATCACGCACCGTTTCAACACCAGAAGCCATGCCTTCTATACGCTCGGGGTTGAGGGCTAGGCGGTCAATCATGGCTTTGGTCAGGCCATGTTCTTCGGCGGCGTCCAAATCTTTTTTGTTTTCCGCGATAATAAAATCCTGACGCGCTCTAAGTGTTTTGGCTAGAGTATCTAGAAATGCATTTAGCGTTTGTGTATCTGCTTGTGCAATGGCAGAGCTCGCAGCTTTGGCTTCTTCGCCAAGTGCTTTGATAATTTCTTCTGGGGTGAAATCAGCATTTTCTGCAAGTGCCTGTGCCATTAATCTGTAACCTTATATCTAAAAATAATAAGATCACTCTATAGCACTAGAATTTAAGAAAAGCTAGTAGTGGAACAGCCTAGTTTATGTGCTTTTCAATCTCGCTGATTGAATTTTGAACAAGCTGTGCATTGATTTTTTTGTCTAGCTTATCAGCTATAATCTGATTAGCTGCGCCAACAGCGAGGTTGGCAGCATAGGTTTGGATTTTGGCTAAAGCGTTTTCTTCCATACGTGCCAAGCGGTCTTTGAGCTGGGCTTCACGTCGTTCCATAGTTTCTTCAAGTTCAGCTTTAGCTTTTTCCTTGATTTTATCGGCGCTTTTTTGTGCTTGCTTTACAATTTCTTCGGCTTCCTGAACGGCATCACGGTGTTTGCGTTGATATTGTGCCAGCATCTCCTGTGCTTCTACACGGAGGCTTTCAGAGACTTCCAGCTCTTTTTTTATTTCTTCTATTTTGGCATCGAGCAATTGGTTCAAAAGAGGGACACCGTATTTAATGACGATATAAGCAAAAATAACAAAGGAAAAGACATACCAAGTATGTGTGTCTGCTAGTAATTCCATCATGATTTCTAATCCCTTACTTTTGCTTTTTTATGCTGCTTTTTTAGAAATGCCCTTATTCAGGGTTTTAACAACATCTTTAACATCTTTTTCAGTGGCACGGACACCAATGATTTTCTCGGCAGCTTCTATAGCGATATCAGCAGCCAGAGAGTTCATATCTTCCATGGCTTCTTCTAACGCATCTTCAAGTCGTCTTTCCATGACCTGAATATCGGAAGAGGCTCGTTCCTGAAATTTTCTTTGTGCTTCTTCTGCGTTCTTTTTAATAGATTCCTCGGCGCCTTTATAAAGCTCTGAGGCTTTGCTTCTTGCACCTTGAAGTTTTTCCTCATATGCAGCTTGTACGCTGGCAACTTCTTCACGGATTTTCTCAGCTGAGTCCAGATCATTCTGGATGCGTTCTTTTCGATCTTCGACAACACGTGAGATTTCGGGTAGGGATTTCTTCGAATAGAAGATATAAATCCCTGTGAAAATAACAATTAGCCAGAAAATCTGTGTTGCAAATGTACTTGGGTCAAGTTGGGGTAAACCGCCAGAGGCATGGTGAGCATCGCCACCATGGCCAGCGGCGGTACCGCCATGCGCATCATGAGCATTATCACCAGCGGCAAATGCGTGTGACGCTGTAACACTCAGAACAAAAAGAGACGACAAGATTTTTTTCATAGTAACACCAATCTAATATGCTTTTGACAAAAAGCCAAATTCCGCCAGATTTTAAGGCTTGGCGGAATTTATGATTATGTTGTTACCATATAGGCGCCAAGACCAAGGGCAATCATACCCAAAGCTTCGATAAAGGCCACCATAAGGATGAATTTGTCTTCCAATAGTGCTTTGGCTTCGGGGTTGCGTGCAACAGCGGCACAGTACCCAGAGAAGTAGATTCCAAGACCAAGGGCCGCACCGAAAGCTGATAGTGCAATCAGACCACCACCAATTAGTTTCGCAGCTTGTACATCCATGTTTTATTTTCCTTTTACTAGTTGATTGATTTTAAACTTAATTATTTTCTCGCGCGTGATCTTACATATTTAATGATGAAGTTCAACCGTATCTTTTAGATACACACACGACAAAATCGCAAACACATAAGCCTGAATTAAGGCCACCAGAAACTCCAAGAGTAAGAAGGCGACGTTAAACATTACCGGGAAAATTCCCAAGGTAGCCCATGCTAATCCTAAGCTGGCTGCGGATACTGCAAAGCCTGCAATAACTTTAAGCATAATGTGGCCCGCCATCATATTCGCAAATAGACGAACAGAAAGTGTGATGGGGCGGACAAAAAATGACAAGATTTCCAAAGGAATAATGAAGGGTAGCAACCATAGTGGCACGCCTGATGGTACGAAAAGCGTGAAGAATTTAAGACCGTGATTATAAAGCCCTAACAAAATCACCATCAAAAATATGCCAACAGATAAAAAGCCTGTAACGATCAAATGTGATGTATAGGTAAAGGAATAAGGTAATAGCCCCAGCAAATTACCCATCAAAACAAACATAAAGAGTGTGAAAATTAAGGGGAAATATTGCTGCCCCTCTTTACCAATGTTCTGATGCACCATTTTGGCAATAAAGTCGTAGATCATTTCGACCAGCATTTGCATGCGACCCGGCACCATTGCACCTTTTTTCATGCCAAGCGTCAGGAAATTTATTGATACAACGGCACCAATGACCATCCACAATGCAGAATTTGTAAAGGAAATATCATAGTTGTTTACAACAATCTCGTGATCAAAGACACGGTGAATTTCGAATTGTTCTATAGGGCCTGCCACAGTTTAACTCTCTCATCGGTTAGCAAGTCGTCTTTCAAAATTTCGATGGTTTTAGCGTATTTTGAAACGACATGCAATGGGTCATTTAAGGTTCTTTGTTATTTTTTTGTAAAACAGCATTTGCACGGTAAATTCCGCTGACAAAGCCCATCATCATAAAGAAGAGCATAGCAAGAGGGGCCGTGTCTGCAAAGCGGTCGATTATATAGCCTAAAACAAAGCCTGCGATGATGCTGGCGAGGAATTCAGAGCCAGCGCGTGACCCTTTGCTGACACGTCTTTTTTCTGTGATTTGGGCTTCCTCTATACGGTCTTTTTCGCGTACTTTGTCGATGCGGCTTTCGAGATCTGCAAGTTTTTTTTCTATATCATCATCCATGATTATTTCTTAGGCTGCGTTTTTATCGATAAACTCAAAAGATTGCTGAAGGTCAACCGAGACAAGTTGTGATACGCCTTTTTCTGCCATAGTTACACCATAGAGGCGATCCATACGCGCCATACTAAGGCGGTGGTGCGTAATCATCAGGAATCGGGTTTTGCTCCGTTCTGTGATTTCATCCAAAAGGTCACAAACACGATCCACATTCGAATCGTCCAAGGGTGCATCAATCTCGTCTAATACACAGATAGGAGCAGGATTGGTCAGGAACATGGCAAAGATCAAGGCGATTGAGGTTAGGGTTTGCTCACCACCTGAAAGAAGCGATAATGATTGCAGGGCTTTGCCAGGTGGTTGGGCGAAGATTTCAAGGCCTGACCCTAGTGGGTCATCGGAATCAATTAGTTCCAGATGGGCCTTGCCGCCTGCAAATAGTCGCCCAAAAAGCTCTTGGAAATAAGCATTTACTTTTTCAAAGGCAATTTTTAAACGCTCGCGGGCTTCCTTGTTGATTTTTTCAATGCCACCGCGCAGTTCTTCAATAGCTTGGATTAAGTCGTTGCGTTCATGGAGCAGGCCTGTGACTTCTGATTCGAGCTCATTTGCCTCTTCTTCGGCGCGCAAGTTTACGGCACCTATTAAATCACGGTCGCGTTCCAGATCTGATTTTTCGGCCTTGAGGCGCTCCAGATCATCAATGCTGTGTTTAACAAGATCAATGGCGGCGTGATTTACGAGCTCCTCGGGGCGCATATCCAGCTTTTCCTGAATGCTCTGTTCCATTGCGTTCAGGTTTTCATTGATTGCCGAGAGTGTGGCCTGAATGCGGGCGCGATTTTCGCGGGCATCGCCGAGCATTCTTTCGGCTTCTTTTAAAGCCTTATTAGTGATGGCCACATCATTTTCATGCGCGGCAAGTTGTTCGGTGGCCTTATCTTTTTCTCTTTCCATATCGGAAATTTTATGGAGTAAATCCTCATGCCCTTTTTTGAAGTTTTTAGGGCTTTCTTTCAGGGCTCTATATTTCTCTTCGAGTTGAATGGCGCGTTCGCCGAGTGTTTTTTGACGTTCACGGGCGCGGATGGCACGGTTTTGAAGGCTAATGCGTTCGTCAGCCAGAGCTTGAAGGCGGGCTTCACGTGTGCGCTTATGCTGTTCAATCAAATCAAATTCCCGTACGGCATCGCGGTAAGCTTGCTTTACTTGTGAAAGTTCTTCTTCAACGGCCAGAATAGTTTTATCTTGTTCGTCTTCGGATTTATCGAGCATGATTTTCAGGGCTTTTTGATCATGACTTAGGATGTCATCCAAAGACGCAATGTCATGTTCAATTGTCTCGATGCTTTCTCTTAGCTTTTCTCGCTCATTTTCGTTTTGAATATTCTTTTCACGCAAGATACTCAGTTCATGAGTGATCGAGCCTAGCTTTTTTTCACTTTCAGAGAGTTGTGCCGAGCAGGTTTCAAGCTCTTCCTGTGCCTTGATCTTTTTGGCTTTGCTGCTTTCAAGGCGTTCCTCAAGTGCCAGAGCTTCTTTTTCAATAGCGGCTTCTTTTTTCTTGAGTGCCAAGAGTTTGTTCTTTTGCTCTAGATAGACGGCATTGCGGTCTGTGGCCTCAGCCTGAATCGTGTAGCCATCCCAGCGCCAATAGGTGCCGGATTTCGAGACGATAGCCTGACCGGGTTTGAGCTTGTCTGAAAGCTGTGTGCCACGAATTTCATCTTCAACGAAACCGATTTGTGACAGGGCGAGATCAAGCTCTTTGGGGGCTTTGATATAAGGTTTTAGCGAATCAAGCCCTTCGGGTAATTCGGGCGTATCTAAATTTTTTAGCATCCAGTGTGCAGGTGAATCAGCGGTTAAGCCAGCGGAAAGGCTATCGCCGAGGGCACGTGATAGGGCGGTTTCAAACCCTTCCTTGGTGGTAATGCTATCCAGAACTGATTCATAATCTTGGCTGTTGTCTTCATCGAACAGGCTTTGCAGTGTAGCAAGCTCGGTACGGAATTCAGCCAGATTTTTCTGCGCGGTGGCGTAAGTTTCTCTTTGGGCTTCGTAAGCCTCTTCGGCTTTCTTTTGAGCGCTGAGTTTCTGCTCTTTCTCTTCGGCTAAAAACTGGATTTTATCTTCAAGATCACTGACGTCATTCTCTAGGTTTTCAAGATCTTGTTGCCCATTTTGTGATTCTTCGAGTTCGGTCATCTTGCTTAGGGCGCTGTTTTTTCGCTCCAACAGGACATTTTTTTGATCTTCGTTACGTTTGATCTGATTCTCAAGAGCGGATTGCCTAGCACGGGTCTCGGCGGCATCTTCTTTTAATGTGGTGTATTTCTCTTCAAGTCTTAAGAGTTTTTCTTCAAAACCTTCCCTAGCTTCTTGTTTTTTCTTGAAATCTTCGTCTTGATTTTCTTGCTCAGCCAGAAGTGATTTTTGCTCTTCTTGTGTCTTCTCAAGAGATGTGTTGCTCTCGCTTAAGCTTTGTTCTTCATGAGTGAGATCAGTCTTAACTTGTCCAAGTTGAGCTTTCAGTTCTCTAAGGTTGTTTTCGTAAGCCTCGGCTTCGTCTTCCATGCGTTGGAGTGTCAGTTTTTGGGTTTGCAGGACGGCTGCTAGTTCTGTTTCTTTCTTGCGTAAGGGAGGCAAATCTTCGACTTGCGTGTTTTGAGTTTTGGTAAGCTGGGTTACCGCTGTTAGTTTTTCTGCAACGACGGATTCAATTTGCCCGAATTCCCCGTTACAATCTTTATGTTTTTGTTTTAGGGACTGCCATTCCAAATAGGTAATCAAAAGCTCGAATTGTCTAATTTGTGCGTTGAGGTTTTTATATTTACTGGCTTGGCGTGCCTGACGTTTCAAGGATGAGAGGCGTGAATCCATGCTGCCCATAATATCTTCTAGGCGTTGTAGATTAGCATCGGCAGCCTTAAGGCGAAGTTCTGCTTCATGGCGTCTTGCGTAGAGGCCTGCAATGCCGGCTGATTCTTCTAAAATCAAGCGGCGCTCTTGAGGTTTCGAATTGATCATGCGGGTTACATGACCTTGTGAGACAAGAGAGGGCGAGTTTGCGCCTGTGACTGTATCGGCAAAAAGCATTTGAACATCACGAGCGCGGACATTCTTGCCGTTAATCTTGTAATTTGATCCGTGATCACGCTCGATACGTCGTGTGACCTCGATTTCTTCCAGTGCATTAAAGGCAGCAGGGGCATCCCGATTTTGATTATCCAGCAAAAGTGAGACTTCGGCGATGTTTCTACGGGTGCGTTTGTCCGTGCCGTTGAAGATAACGTCTTCCATTCCGCCGCCGCGCATGCGTTTGGCAGAACTTTCTCCCATGACCCAACGCAGTGCCTCGACCAAATTCGATTTCCCGCAGCCATTCGGGCCGACAATGCCGTTTAGACCAGGCCGGATTTCAAGCTCGGTTTTGTCCGCGAAGGACTTGAAACCGCTTAGTCTTAGGCTTTTGAAGTGAACCATCTATTTATAGTGTCTTTCATACGCAAGTCAGTCTTTTTGCTATTCTGCTTCAGTTTTTTCTATGAGCGCATCGAATTTTTCTTTCAATTGGTCATATGGAAGTAATCCCGGTACGACTACTTCATCATTCAAAACAAGCGTTGGTGTAGATTCTACACCGAATTTTTTGTGTGCTTCCTGTTGAACAGATGCAATTGCCTGATGAATATCTTCATTATTCATGCATTCCTCTACTTTTTCCTCTGTTAGGCCAAGCATGCGTGTATTTTGTTTGATGTAAGGGACATATTTATCATGGCTTTTCCAGTCATTTTGGGTCTCGAACATAAGCTGGATAAAGTTAAAGTACACTTGATCAGGTAGACATCTAGCGACTGCGCCGATTTCCATGCCGACTTTGCTGAGGGGGAAGTCATTATAGACCAGATATGCTTTGCCAGTATCGATGTAATCACGTTTGATTTTGATGAAATTTGTTTCATGGAAATGCTTGCAATGACCACAGGTAAAGGCGCTGTGCTCTGATATTTTTAATGGAGCGTCAGGGTTACCCAAGATGCGCGCACTATATTGTGATAATGTATCTGTTTTTGTGGTTTGTGATTGTGTAGGAGATGATGCTGTTTTTGCAGTGTCTTCGCTGCTTTCTTCTGTTACTTTCGTAGATACATGCTCTTCCTGAATTTTAGCTGATTCGGCGGGCGTTTCGGCCCCGGTTTTCTCAACCTTTGTCATTTCTTGTGTCTTTTGATTCGAGGCGTAGAGACCTGCGCCGATGATTACGACCAAAACAACGAACACGGCAATAATCACAGGCAATGCTGAGGATGATTTTTGGCCTTGTGTATTCTTGCTTTCCGACATTTCGTAGCTCCAATTCTATTTTTCTTGAGGCATCTATAGCACACCGAAAAAAACTGTAAGTCAAGGAAATCACGGTTTTAAAGGCAGTTTTATGCTGAATTATTTGTATAAAACCAGATCAATGCGATCATCTTGGTGGATTTGTGTGTTTTGATCTCCGAGCGTGTTCAATTTTATGCGTTGTGCGTCTATACCGTTATCGATCATAAATTTTCTGATTTCCAGTGCGCGGGCAAGAGAAATGCGGATTTTACTGTGCTCTTCACCTGGAATGGCTGTGGCGTAGGAACGAATTTCAATGGTCTTGTTAGGCTGACTGTGGAGTTGCCCCATCACATGTTCGGCCAAAAAGGAAATTGTAGATTCATCGAATTTTACTTCTGTCGGCTTTAGCGGGAAGCTGATCAAAGTTTCATCGCTGCTGTCACTAAAGATGTCATTGACAGCAATAACTTTATTTTCTTCAATTTTTTTATTTTCAAGAATATTAAAAATATCCTGACTTGTGATGCTCTTCATAGAGTTTTCAGGATTGAGCGTTGAAGGGGCTGGTTTCTTTTTTTTCTTATCTTTGTTCAGGATGTTTTTGCTGACGGGTTCACCTTTTCTAGAAAGTTCGTCCAGATAAGATGGTGTAACGTTCAGAATTTTAGGGCGCTCCGGTGGAATGGGGATATTCTTTTTGGCATAGGATACCGAGCTTGTCAGACAGAGGGCGGCAAGCATTGTTATCTTTATGATAAAATATTTTACTTCAGACAAAATGGCGGTCCTGTTGATTATCAGGTAAGGATACTCAGATAATTTTTATTTTGCCGGACCGACGCTTTTCAGGAGTTTTGAGATCTCGTTGAATAATTTATCGTTACCGGCAACTACATTACCAGTATCTACGGGATTCTTCTTTTTGTCATCAATATCTGAAACAAAACCCCCAGCTTCTTTTACAATCAAGATTCCGGCGGCAATATCCCATGAGTTCAAGTCACGTTCCCAGAAGGCTTCGTAGCGACCTGCAGCGACATAGGCCAGATCAAGGGCGGCTGCGCCGAAGCGACGTAAACCGGGGGCAGCCCCAAGGACAGTTTCATATTCTTTCAGGAATTGCTGACGTTGTTTAACCGAGCGTCTTGGCGCGCCTGTTGCGATTGTCGCAAAGAGTAAATCAGAGCGTCCAGATACACGCATACGTCTTCTTTTATTGAAGGCTTGTCCGTTTTTCTCGGCGTGGAAAATTTCATCTTTTACGGGATCGTGGATAAGTCCTGCGACGATTTCACCTTTATGTTCAAGAGCAATAGAGATCGCCCAGTGCGGCAGGCCATGCAGGAAGTTGGTTGTGCCATCCAGCGGGTCAATGATCCAGCGATAGTCAGGGTCTTTGCCTTCAACGATGCCGCTTTCCTCCATCAAAAAACCGTAATCGGGACGGGCTTTTACAAGTTCTTCGTAGATGATTTTTTCTGCGCGTTTATCGGCAGCAGAAACAAAATCGCCTGGGCCTTTGGTAGAGATTTGTAGATTTTCGACCTCATTAAAATCACGAAGAAGGGAGCGTGCAGCCTTTTCCGAGGCGCGCATCATAATGGTCATTAGGGGGCTTAGGGCGGCCATAGTATTTTTTATCCTTTATAGCGCTCGAGGTAGGTTGCATCTTCGACGCGAACAACAATTTTTGTACCTGATTCAATATGAGGTGGAACCATGACTTTTTCTCCGTTTTCAAGGATGGCTGGCTTGTATGATGTTGTAGCGGTTTGTCCTTTAACAACGGGTTCGGCCTCAATGATTTCCATGACGACTGTATCAGGGAGTTTAAAGCCTAAAGGCTCACCTTCAAAGGTTTCAACTTCGATGATCATATTGTCTTGCAGGTAAGCGGCTTGTGGGCCTATGGCTTCTTTTGACACAGTGATCTGGTCAAATGTTTCCTGATTCATTAAATGTACGTCATCGCCATCTGCATAGAGATATTGATATTCCGTCTGGTCAAGGCGGACACGCTCAACGGTTTCTTGTGTTCGGAAGCGTACGTTGTCTTTGTTGCCTGTGCGAATATCGCGCATTTCTACTTGTGCGACAGAAGCACCTTTACCGGGTTGCTGGATGTCGTTTTTAATAACAACACAGAGCTTGCCGTTATATTCGATGACATTACCGCTCCGCAGGGTGATTGCATTTACTTTCATAGCTTGGCTAACCTGTTTAAATTACTTTGTTTTGTCTTTTCGGGTTAAAAGCATGTGTTTCCCGAAACTTTCAAGTCTTGCTTTTATATCGGGATCATCTATTTGCGCAAGAGTGTCCGTGATATATTTTTCATCTTCATCAGTAAGTGATGCCTTTTTTCTGACTTTGGCTTCAATTTTTTGTTCTAATTCGCTGGCGGTGAATTTGATATCCGTAATCCAGTCTTTGCCGAAAATGTGATTGATTCGCTCTAGTATAAGGCCTTTGCGATAAGGAAGTGTCGTTGCCAGAGCATTGCTTGTGGCGATTTCTAATGTGGCCAGGGCTTTTTTTGTTTTCGGGTCTTTGCGGTATCTGATCTTTATAGGTTGTGCCTTATCAGCCATATCTGCACCGATGATTTCAGCCCATTGATTGACGATACGCCCCAATGCGATATATTTGCGGCTGAAATTCTGGGCAGCAACTTTGGCTGTGGATTCGGATAAGTGGCGCATGGCGAAAAATCTAAAACAAAAAATAAATGAACTCAATGAGGATGAGGTTACAGCTTTTCGTGGGGCAATTCTAGCGTGGTATGATTCTCACAGGCGTGTTTTGCCGTGGCGGGCGCTTGAGGGGGTGAATCCAGACCCTTATCATGTTTGGCTGTCCGAGATTATGCTCCAGCAAACAACTGTGCCCGCGGTCATTCCTTATTTTGAAAAGTTTTTACGGTTATGGCCATCTGTGTATGATTTGGCGGCTGCGGATAATGAGCGGATCATGCATGAATGGGCGGGGCTTGGTTATTATGCGCGGGCTCGGAACCTTCATAAATGTGCCAAGCAAGTGGTTGATCAATATGGCGGCAGGTTTCCTGAAACGCAGGATGAGCTTAGGAAATTGTCAGGAATAGGCGATTATACTAGCGCGGCTATAGCGGCTATTGCTTTTGGGAAGCCGGCGAATGTTGTTGATGGAAATATCGAGCGGATTATGGCGCGGTATTTTTCTGTTGAGGAGCCTGTGCCTAAGGCTAAGCCGTTATTAAAGGAAAAAGCCGCTTATTTTGCGGAGAGGCAAGAGCATCGTTCAGGTGATTATGCGCAAGCCTTGATGGATTTGGGGGCAACGATCTGCACGCCGAAATCACCGTCTTGTGTATTGTGTCCTGTGCGTGAAGGGTGTTTGGCGCGAGCAAAAGGTGTTCAAGCGGATTTACCCGCACGAGAGAAAAAGGGTGCTAAGCCGCGCCGCTATGGCTATGTGTACTGGATCACCAATGAAAAGGGCGAAGTGCTTATACATAAGCGCCCCGAGAGAGGGTTGCTGGGTGGGATGATGGCTTTGCCGACATCGGAGTGGGGTGATAATCGGGACAATATTTCATCTGAAAACCTAGAGTTTTTGAAAGGTAATGTGGTTGAAGATTCTAAAGTTCATATAGAGCATATCTTTACCCATTTTCATTTGACACTGTATTTAAAAAAAATATGTATCGAGCAAGAGGCTTTACCCGAAGGTTATAAATGGGTGAGTTGTGAAGTTATGGCTGAATGCGGCATGCCGACAGTTTTTTGTAAAGCGCGGGATTTGTTTTTACCTTGATATTATGAAATAAGGAGTATGAATTGCCCTGATTTGTTGAATAATAACCTTATTATTTGTATAATGATCTTACGCAGGAATTCTTCAGGTTTTTTTTATATGCATTTTTTGAAACAAAATATTAGAAATATTCATTTTTTACTTGTGATGCTTGGTGTCACGTTTGCGGGACAGGCTTTTGCGCAAGTTAGTCCTGCTGTTTATACGCATAAATCCGGACCGGGCATATATGTGCGGGTTCAGCCAGAAAATGATTTTTCTGAAGAGTATGAGGAGTATAAAGAAAATGAGCACAAGGCTGGGAAAAGCTACATATATGAAGATATTACAATTGCCAGTCTTTCGCATTTATACTGGGCTGTAAATTATCTGGATTTAGCAAATGATATTCACATTGATAATTTTATGAGAATTAATGAATGTGACATTTATAAAAGTTATTATGGAAGTGAGTTTGAGTGGATAAAAATACGCGATGCAGCAAGGACTTTTATCAAAGGCAATAAGGACTTCTTTCCAATGCGTTTTAGGTTTGTCCAGCCTTTGGAGCTTGCGGATTATGATATGAAACGTAAGGCTTTCAGGATTAATCCTGATTATGAAATTAGAGCTGCAAGACGATTTGAGTCATATGCTGTTGATCTGGATAGCCTAATTTGTAAGCAGAAAAGTTTTAGAGAAATTGAAGGGTATACAAGGGGTATCGTTCTCGAATTAAGTCGTCCGTTCTCTCTGTCGTATGTACCTGCAACACCAGAGGATGCCAGAGCTTATATTCAAGAAAAGGATGCTATTTTTAAGGGGTTAAGAGAGGGGGTTAAATATGAAAGCACGCGTTATTCTCTTAGATCCGCGTATATTGTTTTTAAGGTTAAGGTTTTTGCTCATCGTAAAAAAATAAAGGGGTCCAGTAGATTCGATCTAACACAGATGATGGCTGCTTTGGAAGGGTTCGAGATTTATCAGGATAAAGATTTAAAGAAGCCGTTTTATATTAAGAGCTATCTAAGTGAAGAAAATGAAAAACAGACAAGTGCTGAATTGGCTGCGGAATATAAAATTCTGAGGGAAAAGGCCAAGGGGGCGGGCGTTCTATATTAAGTGTTTTGTGTTCTGCGGATATAAACACCAACAGAAGATGTGTTCTCTATAATATCCGGTTTTTCTGCGCGGATCATAACATTAAGTGCTTTGCTATCTTTTAGGCATATTGCTGAAATTTCTTCACAAAACTCTTCTAAAAGTTCGAAGTGTCTGGATTTGGATAAGCTTTGGATCTCATTGGTGATGTCTTCATAAGACAGGACATCTTTTATACCTGACAGGGTTTTACCTTTGTTAGATTGTACTTCGATATCAATATTAATGATTACGCGCTGGGCGTTCTGTTTTTCCTTTTCATAGATGCCAGTGAACATGTCCAGTTCAAGGTCTTTGATAAAGATATGATCAGTATTGCTAGGCATTAGCTTCGCCTGCGCGGATTTGTTCTCTTAAATGGTCGATGGGAACGTGCTTGCCGTTTTGTTCGAAATGCCAGAATGTCCAGCCATTACAAGAGGGGGCGTTTTGCACGGCGGCGCCGACTTTGTGGATGGAGCCTCTGGTTTTATCAATACGGTTTTGGGCAATGACCGAGCCATCAGCGTGGACCGTGACTTTATGGCGTTTCTTGGAGTCCATGAGGACTGTACCAGGCTTAAGCAAACCTTGTTCGATCAATGAACCAAATGGTATACGGGGCTGCTCACGCTTGGGCATGGTTTCAACAAGTGTATCCTTTAGTGGGTCAATCGCGGCGATGCGCTTTTTGGCGTGGGCGGCATAGGTTTCATCACGCTCTAATCCTATGAAAGAGCGACCGAGCTTTTTCGCAACAGCGCCTGTTGTGCCTGTTCCGAAGAAGGGGTCAAGGACTGTGTCGCCTTTGCGCGTGGATGCCATAAGGACGCGGTGGAGCAGGCTTTCCGGTTTTTGTGTCGGGTGCGCCTTTTTTCCTTCTTCATCCTTCAGGCGCTCATGACCTGTGCAGAGCGGTAAATACCAATCACTGCGCATTTGTAAATCCTCGTTCAGGGATTTCATCGCGTCATAATTAAAATAGTATTTCGATTTCTGTGATTTAGATGCCCAGATCATGGTTTCATGGGCGTTGGTAAATCGGCGGCCACGGAAATTCGGCATTGGATTGGATTTGCGCCAGATGACATCGTTCAAAATCCAGAAACCCATATCTTGCAGGATGTAACCAAGGCGGAAGATATTATGATAGCTGCCGATCACCCAGATCGAGCCGTCATCTTTTAGGAGATCGCGCGCCGCGCCGAGCCATTCACGGGTGAAATCATCATATACTTTAAGACTATCGAATTGATCCCAATCATTATCAACCGCATCAACCTTGGAGTTGTTCGGGCGGTGAAGTTCGTTGTTGAGTTGAAGGTTATATGGCGGGTCGGCAAATATACAATCTACGGATTTTTCGGGAAGGCCACGCATGAGTTCTACGCAATCACCGGTCAGAATGGTTTCTGTGGACGAAAGTACTTTTTGTCTTGCCATAGTCGATTTCCTTTTGATTTGAAGCCGAATCATGAGTCAAAATGGAGTCTAGGTCAAGGAGTTTTTGAAAATAATTTTATGGATTCCCATAACTGAGTCAGGGGCTTAAGAAAAGATTCTCAAGTTAAATATTGGATGATTCCAGTATTCGGCGCACAGGAGCAAAGCTCTTGCGGTGGTGCGGGGTAATGCCGTGAGTTTCTAGTGCGGCGATGTGGTCTTTGGTCGGATAGCCTGCATTTCTCTCCCAGCCATAATGAGGGAATTCCAAAGCTAGTTTTGTCATTAGGATATCGCGGTGGACTTTGGCGATGATAGAGGCCGCGGCTATGGAAACCGATTTTGAATCGCCTTTGACGACAGCTTTGGCTGGGCATGGCAAATTAGCCGGAATTTTATTGCCATCAATCAAAGCAAAAAAAGTGTCATTTCGACTGAGCGAAGCGCATGGAGAAATCTTTTTTAGATCCCTTGACTTCGCTCGGGATGACACTGAAAGAAAAGCTTGTTCCATGGCTTTTAGGCTGGCTTGGAGGATGTTGATTTCATCAATTTCCTTTGGAGAGATTTCGGAAATTGCGTAGGGGAAGTGCTGCGTTATGAGTTCGTAGAGTTTGTTTCGCTTCGTTAAGGATAGTTTTTTGCTGTCCTTGATTTCGGGGATGAACTCTAATGAGCGTAAGTGATCTGGAATAATGACGCAGGCCGCAACTACGGGGCCGGCTAAGGGGCCGCGCCCAACTTCGTCTATGCCGCAGACTATGCCGTTGTGTTGATCTTCCAAAGCAAAGTCGGGGATGAAGACTTGTTTAGGGTTTCTTGCGGATTGCGGCATTACTTGCCCAAACTCTTGCTGGCGATTTCAAAGATATCCGGCGCGAGGTCTGGTGTTTTCAAGATTTCCTCTAATGACGCTTTCATCATGTCCTGACGGTCTTTTGTGTATCGTGCCCATTCGCGCATCGGGGTGAGAAGTCTTGCCGCGATTTGCGGGTTGATGGTGTTTAGCTCAATTACAGCCTCGGTTAGGAATTCATAACCCGAACCATCCGCCGCGTGAAATCGCACAGGATTCATCATGGCAAAGGCCGAGTAGAGTGACCTAACACGATTAGGATTTTTGATATTGAAATCAGTATGTTGCCTTAGTTCTTTAACCTTGTTTAGAGTTTTGGAAAGGTGGATTTGTGCTTGGGCGCTGAACCATTTATCCACAACCAGTGGATAAGTCTTGAAGCGGTTATAAAAGTCGCCGACGATATGTGCATGCACGTCACCATCGAGTGCGCATCCTAGGAATAGCCCTGCCATGCGGTCGGTCATGTTATTGGCGCTGTCGTAATGGGCTTTAGCGCGCACAGCATCACTTGCGCCGAGTTTATTAGAGAGGATCATGAGCGCTGTGTTTTGCAGGACGCGTTTGCCAATAGCCTGTGCATCACTGCTGAAAGTGGAGTCGGTTCTGTTATCCTCATAAAGTTGTCCAAGTTTATCCCCATAGTTATCCACAAGTGTATTGAGGAGTTTTTCGCGTACTTCGTGGATGGCTTGCGGGTCGATGGTTTTGCGGGTTTGTCCGATGCGGGTAATATCCGGCAGGCTGATCGCGCGTGCCATAAGAGATTTATCTGATTTAGGGTCAAGTGCACGTTCCAGCAAAGAGCCATAGGTATCAAGGAAGGCGGCGGGGGCGTCGATGCCCTCGTCGATCATGCGGTTCAGCGTGAACAGCATATAATTCTGTCCAGCTTCCCAGCGGTTAAAGCCATCAGAATCATGCACCATCAGGAAGGCAAGCTCGTCTTCGCCAAGGTCTGCGCAGAGTTTCACAGGGGCAGAAAAACCACGCAGGACAGACGGCACTTTGGGCTCTTTTTCGATGTTTTTAAGCTCGAAGCTTTGGGCTTTTTCTTTCAAATGCAGGGTTTCGCTTAAGATATCTTTGCCGTGTTCATCAATCAGACCAAGTGTCACCGGAATATGCATGGGTTTTTTGTTCTTTTGTCCCGGTGTATCCGGAATATCTTGCGTTAAGCTAACCGTGTAGGTTTTGGCGGCGTGGTCATAAATGCCCTTGAAGGTTAATTCCGGCGTGCCTGCTTGGGAATACCATAGACGGAACTGGGTGAGGTCGATACCGCTGGCATCTTCGAGGGCTTTGACGAAATCCTCGCAAGTGACGGCTTGGCCGTCATGGCGCTCGAAATATAAATCTGTGCCTTTGCGGTAATTATCACTACCTAAAATCGTGCGAAGCATGCGGATGACTTCTGCGCCTTTCTCATAGACCGTCATTGTATAGAAATTATTGATCTCAATGTAATTATCGGGGCGGATCGGGTGCGCGAGAGGGCTAGCATCTTCGGAGAATTGGAAGCGGCGAAGGTGGCCGACATCATCAATGCGTTGGACATCGCGGGAGTGTGTATCGCTGGAGAATTCTTGATCGCGGAAAACTGTGAGGCCTTCCTTGAGCGAGAGCTGGAACCAGTCGCGGCAGGTTACACGGTTGCCGCTCCAGTTGTGGAAGTATTCGTGGGCTATGACGCTTTCTACGCGCATGAAGTCGCTATCGGTGGCGGTTTCAGGGTGCGCCAGTACAAGGGCAGTGTTGAAGATATTGAGCGATTTATTTTCCATCGCGCCCATGTTGAAATCACTAACCGCGACGATGTTGAAGAGGTCCAGATCATATTCAAGGCCGTAGACTTCCTCATCCCATTTCATAGAGCGCTTGAGGGAATCCATGGCATGATCGCATTGCTTTTCATCACCTTCGCGGACATAGATATAAAGATCAACGTCATTGCCCGACGCGGTTGTGAAGGTGTCATGGACATGCACCAGATCACCAGCGACAAGTGCGAAGAGGTAGCAAGGTTTGGGATAAGGGTCTTCCCAGATTGTGAAGTGGCGGTTTTCATCGACTTCGCCGCCATCAACGCGGTTACCGTTGGAAAGTAGAACGGGGTGTTTTTTATCTGCTTCGATGCGCACCGTGTAAGTTGTTAGAACATCGGGACGGTCTGGGAAATAGGTGATGCGTCGGAAGCCTTCGGCTTCGCATTGTGTGCAATAGGTGCCGCCGGAATTATAGAGCCCCTCTAAGCGTGTGTTTTTTTCTGGACAAATCTTGGTCACAATTTTGAGGGTAAATTCATCGCCTTCAGGGGCGGGGATCGTCATGGATTTATCGTCTGTCGTGTAACCTTCCAGAGGTTCATCATTTAATGTTATTTCTTCGATCTCCAGTTCCTCACCGTATAGGAATAAATCTTCCTTAGTCGCCGGGTCTTTCTTTTTGTATTTGGTGATGGCGGTAACAAAGGTTTCTCCGTCATGGATATCAAAATCCAGATTAAGGCTCTCGATTTCAAAGGGGAACGGTTTGTAGTCTTTGAGGTATATGGTTTTTGGCGTGTCTGTTCTCATTATTCTTTACTATTCTTTTGCGATTCGGGTTTAGGATATAATGTATGAAAACACCAATCTTGGAAACAGCCCGATTGATTTTGCGTCCGATTTCTTTGGATGACGCGCCCGCTATTCAGAAATATTTTAATAATTGGGATATCATAAAATATATGAATTATCGTGTGCCGTGGCCTTATCCTGATGATGGGGCAGAAAGTTTCATGCATGAGAATATTTTGCCTCGCATTGCCAAAGGCGGGCTATATGTCTGGGCGATTACCGAAAAGGGCGGTGATGATGAGTTGATAGGTTTGATTGAATTCAATCAGGATGATCATAGCGAGGATAACCGCCATTTCTGGCTGGCACAGCCTTTTCATGGGCATGGTTATATGACCGAGGTAGTTTGTGCTATCAATGATTTTGTTTTTGAGGTGCTTGGTCTTGAGCGCTATGAGGTCAGTAACTCGATCGGGAATATAGCATCGCGGCGGATTAAGGAAAAAACAGGGGCGGTGTTTTTGAAAACCGTGCCATGTGACTTCCATTCCGGTGATACTATTTCCGAGCGATGGGAAGTCACGAAGGCAAGCTGGGCAGAGGCAAAAAAGGAACTAAAATGAAAACAGCGACTTTGGAAACAGATCGATTAATTTTGCGCCCGGTTTCTTTGGATGATGCGCCCGCGATCCAGAAACATTTCAATAACTGGAATGTAATTAAGACGCTGAGCACAGCAGTGCCGTGGCCTTATCCGGATGACGGGGCATTTTGCTTTTTGAATGATATCCTTTTGCCGAGTATTGCCAGAAACGAGGCCCATAGTTGGGCGATTGTTATTAAATCAAATGGGGATGAGCTAACAGGACTTATGACGTTGCGTCTTGTTCCAGATGCAGATGGAACACATCGAGGGTTTTGGCTGGCGGAGCCGTTTTGGGGGCAGGGCTATATGACCGAAGCGGTTTGTGCAGTCCATGATTTTGCCTTTAATATTGTGGGGATGGACAAGATTGTTGTTGCGAATGCCGTTAAAAATATTGGGAGCCGGCGTGTTAAGGAAAAGACGGGGGCTAAATATCTTGGGCGATGCGAGATTGAGCACCATGAGGGTGGTAGTAAGGCGGAGCTTTGGGAAGTCACGAAGGCAAGCTGGAGCGAGGCGAAGAAAAAGTTAACCTATTAGTCTATGGAGTTTCTTTTTCTTATCTTTAAAAAAAAATGAAAAGGGCAACAAAATCAATATAATACCAATCATTAATAGCCATGGGTGAAAAGTATAAATATCACACTTGTCTTTCCATATTTTTTTTGCTTTAGATGTGCTATCGTTGTTTTCATTCTCATATGGTCCGGATACGGTGTCCAGCATAAGGTGCGTGCATAAATCCATTTCACGAGGATAGCTGGAATATAAGAGATTCCTTTCTATTTTTGCAAGAACTGACTTATCCTTCATTTTTACAAAAGACGAGTCATGTATAAATATAATGCCGAGTGTTAAGCATATAATGCCCAAACTATATTTTAAGGCTTTTGATATCATGATCTAAACTTCTAGCACCATATCATTTCTATGTACGAGGACATCGCGTCCAGCGAAGCCTAATATATCTGGGATTTCACGACTTTGTTTGCCTTTTAGGCGGTTTGCATCTTCGGCGCTATAGGCGCTGATCCCCATAGCGATACGATTGCCAAGGCCATCGCGTATCTCGACCGGATCGCCGCGTTTGAAATCTCCATCGACAGATTTAACCCCGACGGGAAGCAGGCTTTTACCTTTATGTAGAGCTTGAATAGCGCCATCATCAATAGTGATAACCCCTTTGGGTTGCATATGCGCGCCTAGCCATTTCTGCCGTGCGCTCAGGTCGCAATACTGAGAGATGAATATGCTTGAGCGTTTTTCGGCGTGTTCGCAAAGGTCCTTTAGCGCGTGGCTTGGGCGTCCATCTGTGATGATCAGGTGAATGCCGGATTTTATGGCCGAGATTGCGGCTGTGATCTTGCTTTTCATCCCACCAGTGCTTAAGCCCGCCGTGGCATCGCCTCCCATTTTGATATGCTCTTCGGTAATCTGGTCTATGACGGGGATATGCTTTGCTTGTGGATCTTTTTGTGGATCACTTGTGAATAATCCGTCAATCGTTGAAAGCAACACAACCGCGTCTGCTAAAATCATCTGCCCGACACGCACAGCCAGCCTGTCATTATCGCCGAATCTGATTTCTCCGGTGGAGACTGTGTCATTCTCGTTAATAACGGGGATAATGTTACGCTCAAGCAGTGTATAAAGTGTTTCGCGGGCGTTCAAATTCATGCGCCAGTTTTCTGTATCGCCGACGGTTAGCAAGACTTGCGCGGTGATGATATCCAGTTTTTCAAACGCATCGTGATAACCGTGAAAGACATGAAACTGTCCAACCGCAGAGGCAGCTTGTTTTTGTGCCAAGGGGATTTTATCCGGCGCTGTGTTCGGGGAAATGCCCAAGGCTTTACGCCCCAAGGCAATGCCGCCCGAGGAGACTATAACAACTTTCTTTCCCTGATCTTGTAGGGCTTTGACATCTTGCGCCAGAGCATCTAGCCAGCTTTGATTGACCTGATCTAACTCTGACCCGCGTACGAGAACAGAGCCGATTTTAATCACGATGATTTTGGCTTCGCTTAAAATGTCGAGGGTTGAATGGGCTGGGTCTGTCATGTCGGTTCGAAAGGTTGCTCTTCTTCGTCCTTGCGTTTTTGTTCTTCCTTATTTTTGTAAACAATTTCAGCAAGTTTGAATAGCAAAGGATCGATGTTTTCCCCCGAGACGGCAGAAATAATGTGAACCTCTTGACCTGTTTTTTCTTCAAATTCTTTGGCGATCTCAGCGGATAACTCCGGTCCGAGCGCGTCAGATTTGTTCAGTGCGATAAGCTCATGGCGATCGGTTAATCCTGCGCCATATTCTTTAAGCTCGTTTCGGATGGTTTCGTAAGCTTCGGCTGGGTCATCTTGCGTTATATCAATCAGGTGGAGCAGGGCGGCTGTGCGCTCTACGTGCCCGAGGAAGCGGTCACCTAGTCCTTGGCCTTCATGTGCGCCTTCTATCAGGCCGGGGATATCGGCAATGATAAAATCACGTTCTCCGGCACGGACAACGCCCAGATTGGGGTGAAGGGTTGTGAAGGGGTAGTCGGCGATCTTTGGTTTGGCATTCGAACATGCCGCTAGAAATGTTGATTTTCCAGCATTAGGCAAGCCGACAAGGCCGATATCGGCAATAAGTTTTAGACGCAACCAGACAGCGGCTTCTTGCCCGTCCCATCCGGGTGTGGCTTTACGCGGGGCTTGATTGGTCGAGCTTTTATAATGGGCATTCCCAAAGCCGCCGTCACCGCCCTTCAGGAACAGGACTTTCTGGCCTGCTTCGGTCATATCTATCAGAATAGTTTCCTTGTCTTCATCAAGGATTTGAGTGCCTACGGGTACTTTGATAATGCAGTCATCACCGCCAGCGCCAGTTTTGTTCCTGCCCTTGCCATGTTCACCGGGGCGGGCGCGGAAGTGTTGCTGGTAGCGGAAGTCAATCAATGTGTTGAGTGTATCAAAGGCTTCGAAATAGACATCGCCGCCTTTGCCGCCATTCCCGCCATCGGGACCACCAAATTCTACATATTTCTCACGACGGAAACTCACGCAGCCCGGTCCGCCATGTCCGCTTTCTAGATATATTTTTGCTTGATCAAGAAATTTCATCGTAAAACCATATTATCATTAAAAAAAGGGGGCGAACCCCCTTGATTATAAACTTTAAATAAATCCTTTAAGGCTTTGATTACTCAGCTGCTTTTGCTGTTTCATCATTTGATGGGACAATGTTTACAACCGAGCGGCCTGTTCTACCTTTGGAGAAAAGCACCTGACCATCCAAAAGAGCGAATATTGTGTGGTCTTTACCGATTCCAACATTTTTGCCTGGCTGGTATTTTGTGCCGCGCTGACGTACGATGATGTTACCGGCAAGAACTTCCTGACCAGCGTATCTTTTGACGCCTAGTCTACAGCTTTCTGAATCGCGTCCGTTCTTGGAACTACCACCTGCTTTTTTATGTGCCATAATGTTTCTCCTTCAAATGTCTTTGCGTTTTTTATCTAACGCTAAATCTCTTTTCAATTATTGTGCCGAAATTAAGCTGCCTTGATGTCAGTTACCTGAATCATTGTAAGATCCTGACGGTGGCCTTTTTTACGGCGGTAATTCTGACGACGCTTTTTCTTGAACACTGTAATTTTAGGGCCGCGTGTCTGAGCAACGATTTTTGCTTCGACTTTCGCACCTTTAACAACAGGCTCGCCAACTTTTGCTGTTTTACCGTCAACAAGCATCAGGACTTCATCAAGAGTGATCTTGCCACCTTCTTTTCCTTCAAGCTTTTCAACGAGGATTTTGTCGTCCTTTTGAACTTTATATTGTTTTCCACCTGTTTTAACTACCGCAAACATCGCTTTAATATCCATCTTCTAAAAAATAAAATTATTCTTTGTGCACCCTGACATCACTGGTCAGGCGGCGAAAGAAACCATAATTCCCAAGTTGTGTCAAGAAATTATCAAAAAAAGGGTATGGTTTTCAATTAAATAATTTCTTTTCTTGTCTAAACGCTCCGTAGGCTGGAGAAAATAACATGCTCAGGACTAAGCAAATGCCACAGATTACGGCGATCATGGCGGCTGCGTTGATGCTGTGTTCCAGTCCTAGGGAGATAGGCAGGAAGGCTGCGCAGTAATAGCCTGTGATAGCGCAGAACACGCCGATCAGGGCGCTTAACCATATCTGGGTTTCCATGCGATCGCAGAGCATTCTTGCGCTGGCGGCGGGGCAGACAAAGAGCGCGATGACAAGGATTGATCCAGTGGCCTCGAAGCAGCTTACGGCGATTAGGGCTGTCAGGATAATTTGGGTGAGGTGCAAGGTGGTGACTTTTTGTCCTTGGAGATTGGCGTAGAGCGGATCAAATGTGCTGATACGTAATTCCTTGAAGAAGAGAATCAGAAATCCAAGTGTTAGGGTTAGCATGATACCTAAGGTTTTAATTTGTGTAGGCATGGTTTCGTAGGTAAATGGATCTACCCAATAGGTGAGTTCCAATGCACCATATAAGACATGTTGTGTGTCCAGATGGACGCGTCCACCGATGAAGGTTTCAAGGAACACAACACCTAGAGCAAACATTGTTGTGAAAACGGTGCCGATGGCTGCCCCCTGTTCGATGCGGGCGTAGTGTTGCAGCGCATAGACACTTAGGACCGCAATCAGGCATGATAGCGTAGAGCCGAGCATGACATAAAGTATGCTAAAAGAGCCGCTCAGGAATACGCCCATGACGATGCCGGGTAGAACGGAGTGGCTCAGGGCGTCGACCATGACGGCTTCTTTCCTTAGAACCAGAAAACTACCCATTAGGGCGCAAAGGATGCTGGCGAGTATGACGATCAGGAGCGCTGGAAAATCTACCATAAAGAAGGTCTCGTTAAACATGGATTAACCTCCGCACTGGGGTGAGGAGTAAGCTGAGCGATAATAATCCGGCGCATGACAGGACAATTATCGCGCCTGTGGGGAGGTCGTAGAAAAATCCGCTAATGATAACGCCATTGGTACAGGCTAGGGCCGCGATCACACAGGAGAGCATGACCATGGTTTCGCTATTGTTTGTCCAAAGGCGCGCTGTGATGGGCGGTATAATAAGAAGAGCGAGGATCAGAATTAACCCGACGGTTTTTAAGCCTGTACAGATGACGAGGATCATAAGAAGTAAAAGCAGATTTTCGGTTTTTTTGCTGCTGATCCCTAAAAATTCTGCATTAATCGGATCAAAGCATAATAGCCTTAGGGCTTTGAAGTTTAATATACCCAGCACCAAAACCAGAAGGGCTATGCTTGAAAGCATAAAGAGATCGACTTGTGTCAGGCCCGATACTTGGCCCAAAAGGAAGGAACTTAATCCTGCACGATTACCTGTGCTCAGGGTTTGTATATAGCTAAGAATAACAAGTCCAAGGCCATAAAAGCTGCTCATGACGCTGGCGATGGCGACATCAGGAGAAAGGCGCGTATTATTGACGATCCAGCGTACCGAGGTGGCACCGAGTAGGGCTGTGATGCCAGAGCCTAGAAGAAGCAGGGGTAAGAACTTACCACCATTTAAATCCAAAGATAGGGCGAGTAAAAACCCAATACCAAGACCGGGTAGGGTTGCGTGGGTCATGGCATCGGAAATCAGGGCTTCTTTGCGCAGGACCAGAAAGCTGCCGACTAGCCCGCATGATAATCCGAGCATAATAGTCGCGCTCAGGACAAGGATAATATTGTAGTGCTCAAGGATAAAAGACATTATGCGGCCATCCCGCCATAGACTTTGATCAGATTTTCTTGCGAGAGGGCTTTATCGGGCGCGTCATCCGTGACCAGTGTTTTGTTCACCAGTAATATCCGGTCAAAATGCTCTTTGGCGCTTTGCAGGTTGTGGTGGACGATCAGGATTGTTTTGCCTTTGGCTTTGAGATTCTTAAACAGGTCAAAGAGTAAATCTTGTGTTGTCTGGTCTATGCCTGCCATAGGCTCGTCCAGAAATAAAAGGTCAGCATCTTGCGCCAAGGCACGAGCCATAAAGACGCGTTGTTGTTGCCCGCCAGAAAGGTTGCCGATTTGCCTGTGTGCGTAATCGGCTAGTTTGACTTGCTCCAGATAAGACATGGCTTGGGTGCGATGGGATTTTGTGATGCGTTTCAGAAGACCTATGCGTGGGTACATACCCATTAAGCAGACATCCAGAGCGCTGACGGGGAAGTTCCAGTCAATAGAGCTGCGCTGGGGGATGTAGGCTATTTGGGTTTTATGATCCTTGAGTGTGCCGCCAAAGAATTTCACATCGCCTTCATAGGGGATTAAATCAAGTATGCTCTTTACCAGTGTTGATTTTCCTGCGCCGTTCGGGCCAAGAATGCCAATGATTTCAGACCCTTGTGCCGTGAAGTTGACATTTTGCAGGGCGTTATCTTGCTGTCCGATATAGCGGCAGGATAAATTTTCTACAATAAGTGAGGCAAGCTTACTCATTCCTTTACAGGGCTTTCTATTTCTTTGGCGGGTTTTTCTTTTGGAATTTGTCCTTTTAAGGCCTTGGTGATTGTGCTGACGTTGTGTTTCATCATACCTATATACGTGCCTTCCGGTGTTCCGGCCTCACCCATGGCATCAGAAAATAGCGAGCCGCCCATGGCAACCTTATGACCTCTGGCGGCTGCGCCTTCGATGATGGCCTTGATATTATGATCGCCAACAGAAGTTTCAATGAAGACGGCCGGGATTTCGCGTTCTACCAAAATATCAACAATTTCTTCAATGCGCTTGATGCCTGCCTCGCTTTCGGTGGAGATACCTTGAATGCCGATCACGTCAAGGCCATAGGCGCTGCCGAGATAACCGAAGGCATCGTGAGCTGTGACAAGGACTCGTTTTTCCTCTGGTATGGTTTCTATTTGTTTGCGTATAACTTTATCAAGTGATTTTAACTGATTGATATAAATGTCTAATTTTGTTTTTAAGATTTTGGTTTTGGTTTTTTCTGTTAGGGTGCTGTTTACAAGTAGCGCCGCGGCGATCCAGTTTTGCACATTCATCCAGATATGCGGATCATATTCCGGTTTTCCATCTTTGGAGAATTTATTTAAATGGTCTTTCGGTAGGGCGCTTGTGATAGCAATTACCGGTTTTTCTTTTTCCAGTTTATGGAAGAGGTCTTCCATTTTGCCCTCCAGATTCATCCCGTTATAAAAGATGATATCGGCCTTCAGAAGTTTTTCCATGTCCGAACGTGTCGGGCGATAGAGGTGGGGGTCTATACCCGGGCCCATAATGAAGTCTACTTTTGCCGAGTCGCCAACCAAATTAATGACCAAATCACCGATTTGTGAGGTCGTGGCCACGATATATTCCGGTCGTTTTTCCTGTGCATGGGTGGGGGTAACCGTTAAAAAACTGCTGACGAAGCAGAATAATGCCAATAAAACTTTTCCGAGAGCCATTGTTTTTCCTTCTTACTGATTCACAACACCTTATATATGTTTAGTATAATACTTAAAGTTTAGCCTTGGCAATACTTTTGACATGAGGCGTAAAAACTGTCATAGTGTAAAAATTAGTAATTGAGGGTGATTTATGACTTCTGATACTCTTTTGGCAGATCCCGAAAAACAGGCATCATGGTTTGAGCGCGTAAGATTGGCGCATCAGACGGAAACTGCCGAGGATTATGTCGAGTTAATTGCTGATCTTATTGAGGTGAATGGAGAGGCACGCGTGGTTGATCTTGCGAATCGTTTTGGGGTTTCTCATGCGACTGTAAACAAGACGATTACTCGCCTGAAGAAGGAAGGTCTTGTGAATGCGCAGCCCTATAGATCACTTTTTCTAACCGATGAGGGGCAAAAGCTGGCTGAGATGTGCAAAGAACGTCATATGCTCGTGGTAGATTTCCTGAAATCAATCGGTGTTAGTAATAAGGTCGCTGAGATGGATGCTGAAGGGATTGAGCATCATGTCAGCAAAGAGACCTTGCAAGCCTTTAAGCGATTTATCCGGCTTAAAAAAACCATGACAGGAGCTTAATTTTCCTTTGATTTTCTGGATCAGGCGCGCCATAGTGCGCCTTATGAGCAAAAAAAATCCGAAGAAAAAAAATGAAACAAAAAGTACAGTCCTTGATGCGGTTGAGGATCAGGTTGCCAATGCGCCAAAATTAAGCCTGATGGCGCGTTTGCGTGGGTACTTGATCGCCGGTATTCTGGTGACTGCACCTATCAGTATTACGATTTATTTAACTTATGTATTTTTAACCTTTGTGGATAAAAATGTTGCCAAGCTGTTGCCTAGGGAAATGTATGAGGCTCTCTATGGTGGCACAACAATTCCGGGGGTTGGGCTTGTTATTGCTCTGGCGTTTTTTATTCTTATTGGCTGGTTCGCACGAAATTTCTTTGGTCGACTGATTATTAAGGCTTCTGAATATGTTGTTCACCGCATGCCTGTTATCAGTAAGCTTTATAGTGCAATCAAGCAAATATTTGAAACCATTATGGCAACGCAGTCTCAGGCTTTTCGAGAGGTTGTGATGCTAGAATATCCACGTAAAGGCGTTTGGTCCATCGGCTTTGTTACTGGGAAATCCGAGGGTGAGGTTCAAGATCTTACGGCAGAAGAGACGATTAATGTTTTTGTTCCAACAACACCAAATCCTACATCGGGTTATTTACTTTTTGTGCCCAAAAAAGAATTAAAGTACCTTGAGATGAGTGTAGAAGAAGGTGTTAAACTTGTGGTGTCGGCGGGTATTATTACGCCGGATTATCATAAAAACAAAGAAAAAGAAGATGAGAAGAAAAGCGTATGAGCCTGATTAAATCAATACAAGAGCGTGATCCAGCTAGACCAACTTTTGCAGAAGTTCTCTTTGCCTATAATGGTTTCCATGCTGTGTGTATGCATCGCTTTAATAATTTCCTTTGGGGGTTAGGATTAAAGGCTCTGGCGCGGTTTTTTGCGAATATAACCCGTATGCTCACAGGGATTGAAATTCACCCTGAAGCAACTATTGGTGCGAATTTGTTTATTGATCATGGCACTGGTGTTGTCATCGGCCAGACGGCGATTGTAGAGGATAATGTTACAATCTATCACGGGGTTACTCTTGGGGGGGTAGGGCGTGCTGGACAGGTTGAGGGGAAGCGTCATCCTACCATCAAAGAAGGGGCTATTATTGGTGCTGGTGCGCAAGTTTTGGGGGATATAACGATAGGTGCGCATGCGAAAGTTGGTTCGAACTCTGTGGTGACAAGCGATATTCCCGATGGTGCGACGGCGATTGGTATTCCAGCGCGGGTGATAGGTGGTGATGATAAAGCGCGCGCTTATGGAATGCCCAGTCGTAAGGAAATGGAGGATGTTACCTTTACGATTGATTGCATTATTCGCGAGATGGGTAAGATAAAGAAAGAACTGAATATGCCGCATGAAGAAGAGTGTGAGGCCAAGTCAGGTGAGAACAAGCAGGAAGCGGCGGAATAATCACCCTTTATTATTATGGAAAATAATATTCTACCCACTCTTCAAATACTTAATTGCCTGATCGCGTTCGAACATATAAAGCAGGGTTTTGATATTCTGGCCGCGCTCCGAGGTTAATTCGGGGTCTTTTTCAATCAAGAGCTTGGCATCAGTATGCGCCGTGGCGAGTAAGTCACCGTGCACTGCCAGATTTGCGATTTTGAAGTGTGCCTCACCGCTTTGCTTTGTACCAAGGATGTCGCCACTGCCTCTTAGTTCAAGATCTTTTTCGGCGATTACGAAGCCGTCTTCTGTATCGCGCATGGTGCTTAAACGCTCCTTTGCGGTTTCGCCCAAGGGGCCGGAATAGAGCATAAAGCAATAGCTTTGCGCTGAGCCTCGTCCGACGCGTCCGCGAAGCTGGTGCAGTTGTGACAGGCCAAAACGTTCAGCATGTTCAATGACCATGATTGTGGCTTCGGGCACGTTGACCCCGACCTCAATCACGGTGGTTGCGACAAGTAAATCTAGCTCTCCGGCGGCAAATTTTTGCATCACGGCATCTTTATCTTCGGCCTTCATGCGCCCATGGACAAGGCCAATGCGGTCAGGGAAGAAGCTCTTGAGGATATCATAGCGATCTTCGGCGGCTTCGAGGTCGATGAGCTCCGATTCTTCGACCAGTGGGCAGACCCAATAGACGCGGTTGCCTTCACTGATTTTTCGTTTTAAACCAGCTATTAAGTCTTCGATTTTCTCTTTGGGAATAAGTAAGGTTTCGATGGGTTTACGGCCTGGTGGTTTTTCATCGAGTTTCGATACTTCGAGGTCACCATAATTGGTCAGTGATAATGTGCGGGGAATTGGTGTGGCAGTCATCACGAGGATATCTGTACTCTTGCTTTTGCTGGACAAGCTCAGGCGTTGATGGACGCCAAAGCGGTGTTGCTCGTCGATAATGGCCAGCCCAAGATCGTGGTATTCTATATCATCTTGGAAAATGGCGTGTGTGCCAATAATAAGCTGCGCTGCGCCGTTTTTGATCTGGTTAACCAAGGTCTCGCGTTTCTTACCCTTATCCCGTCCGGTCAAGATCACATATCTTACGCCTGCGGCCTCAAGCCAGTCTTTCATGCTCTCGGCGTGTTGGCGGGCAAGAATTTCGGTTGGGGCAAGGATAGCGGCTTGTGAGCCGTTTTCGATAGCGTTTAGTGCGGCGAGGCATGCCACGACGGTTTTGCCGCTACCGACATCGCCTTGGAGAAGGCGGAGCATGCGTTTATTCGAAGCCATATCCTCGTTGATTTCCTTAAGGCTTCTTTCTTGCGCGCCAGTTAGAGCAAAGGGTAGGGCTTCAAGCACTTTGGGGCGCAAGATTGAAGATGTTTTGAAGCTGCGTCCGCTGATTGTGACTTGGTTTCGGCGGATCAGGGCGATGGTTATCTGGTTGGCCAGTAGCTCATCATAGGCTAGCCGCGCGCGATGAGGCGTTAGGGGTTCAAGGTCTTTTTCGTTTTCAGGGTGATGAAGCTTAATAATGGCTTCCTTCCAGTGTGGCCATTTGGAGCGCATCATATGCGCACCATCCAGCCATTCTGGGAAGTCCGGAGCCATTTTCATAGCGCTCATAATAGATTTCCGAAGGACTTTATTTGTCACGCCTTGGGTTAATGGGTAAATCGGCTCAACTGTTTGAATATCGGCTTTTTCGGCTATTGTGCCGATAGAGTCAGGGTGAACCATTTGCGCCTTGCCATGGAAATATTCGACTTTCCCACTGATAATGCGCGTTTCACCGAGGGGTAGGGATTTTTCAATCCATGGTTTTTTGGCATGGAAGAAGACCAAATCCATAGAGCCGCTCTCATCAACGGCTTTCACACGGTAGGGTAAGCTTTTGCGGGTGTTTGGCATATGTTTATCTATGCGCACCTGAAGCGTTGCGATCTGTCCATTTGGTGCATCAGCAATCTTGGGCGTAAAGCGGCGGTCAATAAAATCAACCGGGGCATGGAGTAACAGGTCCAGAATTTTGCCGCCATCAATAAGCTTTTCGATGCGTTTTTGGCTGCTTGGGCCGATTCCGGGCAGGATATTAATGCTCCGAAATAGGGTGTCTAAAATAAATGGGCGCTGTTTCATCAATAAAAAGCTTTAAAATTTGAGAATCTCAGGTATTTTAGCCTTATGCTAGATAAAGAAAAACCAAATATTGAAAATAAGCGCAAGCAACTCATTTTCAGGTCAAATCATCGCGGTACAAAAGAGATGGATTTGATTATGGGGTCATATGCAAATGCAAATGTACCCCATTTTAGTGAGGCGGAGTTGGATGATTATGAATCGCTTTTGCGTCATAATGATCCTGATTTGTATAATTGGCTTACGGCGAAAGAAGACCCGCCAGAAGAGGTCGCAAATTTAAGTGTTTTCCAGAAATTGATGGCGCATAAGTTCGCATAAAAAACGCAAATGTTCATGAAACGTTTCACGTGAAACGGTCTGTTTCGTAATTGGCTAAGCCAAAAAGTAACTTATTTTTGCATCTTTTTGAAGATCGCGTGATAGGCGTAGCCTTTGTAGAGGTCTTTAACCACAAGTGCGCCTTTGCCTTCTTTTTCCATCTCACGCAAATGCGCTAGAATCTCTGGCTTATGATAGACATGGAACTTGTCGAGGAACCAGAAAAGCACTTTTCTGAATGTCTTTGGTAATCCCTTTTGAGAGCCAAAATCTACGATATGGATTTCACCTTCTGGTGCAAGTTGGTCGCAAGCGTGGTCCAGTGATTCTTTCCATGGTGGGATAATCGATAGGGCATAGGAGAAAACAATTTTATCGAGCGGCGAATCGATCCCGAAAAGCGTTTCTGGTGCAAAGCTCTGGGAGAAACCTTGCTTTAGTATGATCCGATCTGTTGCTTTTGCCCCCTTAAGGTTACCTTGCGCAGTTTTGAGCATTTCGTCTGATGCGTCTAGTCCATAGAAGCGTGCGTCAGGATATTTTTGAGCCATCTTGATTAGATTGCGTGCTGTACCGCATCCGACTTCGCAAACGGTCTCATTTGCTTCGGGTCTCAGATGTTCAATGAGGTAATCACGCCCAAGTAGGTAGTATTTACGAGACGCATCGTACACATGACGTGTCCAGCGATACATGGTGTTCATATCTTTGCGCGCAAAGTCCTCGCTGTTTTTATCAATTGTATCAATGGGTTGCATGCGTTTCTTAATGTTTTATTTTATACGTTTTTTATCAAGTGTGTAGGTGTGGAAGCCACCATAAATCGAGGAACGGTCTTCGGCTACGGCCTTGGGTGATTCTGATGGATCATAATCCCAAGGTGACAGGTTTTCTTCTGTTAAGGATTCTGTAAGCGGGCTTTCTTCTCCGGCAGTACGGAAAATTACACGCGCACCATCACGCGCAGAAGCCAGAACAGCAGACCAAAGCTCATTAAGCTGATCATCATTCATCCAGTCCTGCGCATCCAGGAAGACATAGCCATCAAATGCATCCGAGCCCTGTGTGGCTAGGTAATCGGTAATCGAGCTATGAATGACTTCTGCATTTTCAGCGTTTTTCTTGACGGTTTCGTAATTTTCTTCCATCAGATAACGTGGGATTGCCTTACGGTTCTCGCGATCATAGCCCTTGCCGAAGGCTTGCCATGCGAAGTAATTCGTCTCAATCGGGAAGTCACAAGCCATGCGCTCTAGACGGGCTTTAAGCAAATTCGCCATATCGCCTTGGGCCGATTCATTCAGATCATCGAATTGTGCGGGGGGAATGCCAAGGCCATAAAGGCTTTCCGGCTTTTTGCACATCATTCGTACGAAACGTTTATTAAAAACTGGTCCGAGTGTACGATCAAAAATAGCGCGTTGCTCATCCATGCTTCGGGCTTTCAAAAGGTCTCTTGGGTCTTGTCCGTACATTTTAGCCACTAAATGAACTGTGGCTATGAATTTACCAAGAAGTCCGTATTTATAGATGTTCTTTTTGAACATATTAATGCGGCGGCCCATAGGGGCAGATTTCTTCTCCCAGAATTTACGGGAAAACTCATCCAGATGAGGGGCTATATATTTATCGTAATTCTCAATATTTTTTGGGTCATCGGCGCAGCCGAAGAACAGGAAGAAGCTCTCATAATCTGGTAAGTGCTTAGCGGCTGCGATTTTAAGGCGGCCCAAGGCCACATGAGCAGGGTTCAAATCAATGGCAGTGACACCTGCAGGGTTTTCAGTCAGATAATTCATGACATTACAGCCACCGGAGCAAATCGTCATGATACGTGTATTCGAATCAATTTTGAGCGCTTTTATATCAACTTCCGGATCTTCCCAGATTTGTGGGTAAACAAAGCCGCGAAATGCAAATGTAAACATGCGTTCCTGTATGCCGCGCTTGGATGTAATTTTATTGCCATGCACCGCTTTTTTAAGCAGGTTGCGGTCAACTTTTGTCTCGGTCTCTTCCGAAATTCTCATATCAGCACTCATTTTCATCTCATATCTCTTGAAATCGCTGGGAAGCTATATATATAAAAAACCTGAATTAATCAAACAAGGCTTAACCTTTCAGGATAAAATTTTTTGCACAATATAGTGAAACAGGATCAAGAGCAAGACATAGAGACGCAAAGACGAGTCATTTATGGCGCGCCGGAGGGGCATGATGCACGCATTTTGGCGGAGTTGGCTAATGGATCCATGCCGCAGGATCGTGTGCATGTGCATATTGCGCTTGATGATACGCGGATTTCTGTCCTTAAGGAATTGCTGGCGTTTTTTGCGCCGAAGGTCAGGGTTTTGACTTTTCCGGCGTGGGATTGCCTGCCTTATGATCGTGTGTCCCCGCATGCGGATATCATTGCACAGCGCGTGGCATGTCTGACGCAGCTTATGGGGTGGGAGCATGAGAAGGAGCGTTATCCTAGAATTTTGCTCACGAGTGTTAATGCTGCTTTGCAAAGGGTGATGCCAGCCTCGGTTCTTCGGGAAGCAAGTTTTACGGCGCGTACTGGTGGGCAAATTAATATAGAGGACTTACAGCTATTTTTAACGCAGAATGGCTATATCCGTAATGAAACGGTTCGGGATGTTGGAGAATACGCTATTCGTGGCGGGATTATTGATTTGTTTCCAGCTGGGTATGAAGCGCCGCTTCGCCTTGATTTGTTTGGTGATGAAATTGAGAGTATCAAGAGCTTTGATCCGCTGAGCCAGCGTACAGAAAGCTCTGTAAAGTCATTTTCACTTCAGCCTGCGACTGAATTTTTTATGGATCAGGATTCTATCTCGCGGTTTCGGGCTAAATATCGTGAGGCATTTGGTGTGGTGCGTGGTTCTGACCCGCTTTATGAGGCTGTCGGTGAGGGGCGGCGCTATAACGGGATAGAGCATTGGTTGCCTTTGTTTTACGAGGAGATGGATACAATTTTTGATTATGCGCCGGATGCCTCGATCAGTATGGATATGCACGGTGCAGATGCTTATCGGGAGCGCACTGAACAGATCAAGGATTTCTATCAGGCGCGCAAGACTTTACAGGAGGCTGCGCAGAATAAAGGTAAAGATGCGCAAGGTGCGGTTTATAATCCTGTTCCGACCCAGTCCTTATATATAACTGATGCACAGTGGCAGGATTTTACGCAGGAAAGCTATACACTCTCTAATTTTGGTGCGCCGGAAGGCAGGCTTGATGACACTAGCCGCGATGCTGGCGGACGAAAAGGGCGTGTTTTTTCTGATCTTCGAGCCATACCGGATGGTGATGTGCTAGGCGGGGCTTTGGAGTATATAGCGCGGCTGAAGGCGCAGAATAAAAAGGTCATGATTGCGTGTTATTCTGAAGGGTCAAAGCAGCGCCTAGAAGGGATGCTGGAAAAGATATCATCGGCTGATAAGTTTTTGGAATGTGAAAGCGCGGAGGATTTTAAAAAGTTTAAATCCAATAGTATAGGCGTAGCTATTTTAGGGCTAGAGAATGGGTTTGATGCACCGGATCTGGCGGTGCTTACCGAGCAGGATATACTTGGTGATCGACTGACCCGCAAGGCCAAGAAATCCCGTAAGGCTGACAATTTCCTGACCGAGGTATCGGCGCTGGATGAGGGTGATCTGGTGGTTCATATCGATCACGGGATCGGGCGTTTTCTGGAGCTTGAGACCTTGGAGGCGGCTGGAGCAGTTTATGATTGTCTCAAAATAGAATATGCGGATGGTGATAAGCTTTATGTGCCGGTGCTGAACCTTGAAGTGCTCTCGCGATTCGGAAGTGATGAAGGCACGGTGCAACTGGATAAGCTGGGCGGTGCTGGATGGCAGGCAAGGAAAGCTAAAGCCAAAAAGAACCTTATGGAGATGGCAGAGGGGTTATTGAAAACGGCAGCAGCTCGCCAGCTTAATAAGGCCGAGCCATTGCAATTAGGTGAGGGGTTGTATGAGGAATTTGCTGCACGTTTTCCTTATCAGGAAACAGAGGATCAAGACCGCGCTATTGGTGAAGTTATCGAGGATATGGCGGGTGGTTATGCTATGGATCGTCTTGTGTGCGGGGATGTGGGTTTTGGTAAAACAGAGGTCGCAATACGGGCGGCTTATGTTGCAGCAATGTCCGGTGCGCAGGTGGCTCTGGTTGTTCCGACAACGTTATTAGCTCGGCAGCATTATGCTAATTTCTGCAAAAGATTTGAGGGGACAGGTATTCGTATCGGGCAGCTTTCAAGGCTTGTTTCTGCAAAAGATTCCAAGCTTGTGAAAGATGGCTTGCAGGATGGTTCTGTACATATTGTGATTGGAACACATGCATTATTTGCCAGTAGTGTAAAGTTTGATCATCTTGGTCTTGTGATTGTGGATGAGGAACAGCGCTTTGGAGTGAAGCAAAAGGAAAAGCTCAAAGAGATCAAGAATAATGTCCATGTTTTAACGCTCACAGCAACGCCAATTCCAAGAACGCTACAAATGTCGCTGAGTGGTGTTAAGGAAATGAGCCTTATTACCACGCCGCCTGTGGATCGCCTTGCTATTCGAACTTTTGTGATGCCTTTGGATAAGGTGGTGATCCGTGATGCGATTCTAAGGGAGTTTTATCGTGGCGGACAGAGTTTCTATGTTGTGCCGCAGATCAAAGACCTCAAAGAGATTTCGGATATGCTCAAAGAGCTTGTGCCAGAAATCAAATTTATTGAGGCACACGGGCAGATGGCTGCGAGTGATCTGGAAGACCGGATGAGTGCATTTTATGATCGGCAATATGATGTTTTGCTGGCGACGAATATTATCGAGAGCGGGATTGATATTCCCAATGCGAATACAATGATTGTGCACCGGGCGGACTTGTTTGGTTTGGCACAACTTTATCAGATCAGAGGGCGTATTGGGCGATCCAAGGTGCGTGCTTATGCGTATCTGACTTATAAGCCTGATACCAAGCTGAACCCACAGGCGCAAAAACGTCTTGAGGTCATGGAGACTTTGGATACGCTAGGCTCGGGTTTTCAGCTTGCGTCGCATGATATGGATATTAGAGGGGCAGGAAATTTGCTGGGGGATAAGCAATCGGGTCATATTAAGGAAATCGGGGTTGAGTTGTATCAGCAAATGCTGGAAGAGGCGATTGCCTTTGCACGGGCAGGGGGTACGGATGTGGAGGAGAGCCTTGATACAGGCTGGTCGCCGCAAATTACCCTTGGTGTGTCTGTTTTGATCCCCGAGACTTATGTGGAAGATTTGAGCGTGCGGATGAGTTTATATCGCCGTTTGAACGAGCTAATTACTCAAGATGATATTGAGGGCTTTGCAGCGGAACTGATTGACCGTTTCGGGGATTTGCCTGATGAGGTTCAGAACCTTTTGGATGTCCTGGCTATCAAGCAGCTCTGTAAGAAGGCGAATATCGAGAAAATCGATGCAGGGCCAAAGGGCGCAATGATCCAGTTTCATAATAATACGCCGCCAAATGTCGAGGCGTTAATGGGCTGGATTACCAGTAAACGCGGTACTGTGAAAATTAAACCGGATCAAAGGCTTTCTGTGGTTAAGGCTTGGGAAAAAGTGCCGCAGAGGGTCAAAGGCGTGCAAAATCTGATGAAGGATCTTGCCGCCTTGTTTTAAGTGTTATATTGAGTCGCATTCCATACCTTCAGCCGGATCCTCGATATCGCAGTCAAAAGATTCAATTGCTTCACCATTCTTGTCGAAAAAGTTGACTACAACTTTGTTAAACATGCCAGATTGAAGCATGGTGTTTACTTGCTTATATGCATGTTCTGTGTGCCCACCGAATTTTGTAAGTGGTGTAGTAATAGTTTGTCCAGTTTTTTGGTGCATTTCAAAGCTCATTTTATCAGCACCCTCTACATCAAAATCAGGATTGTCAGGGGAAGGTGAATCGCTACAAGCAGCTATGCCTAGTAATGCCATTAGGGTGCCTGCTGTCATTAACTTATTCATTATGCCGTTCCTTTCGTTAATTTTCCGGATCATAAACATAACGGATGTTTTATGTCAATTTTAAAAAGGCATGATATTTGCAAAGATTATATCTGAAGAAACTATTTTGATTTAAGGCGATTTATGCCAATATTGCCAAGTGAAAGGTGGTAGATATGTCCAGAGAATATGCTGAAAAGAAAATCAAGGAAGCGCTTGTGTCCTGTGGAGGGAATATAGCTTTAGCGCGTCAGCAGGTGATTGCATGGGCAAAAAGTGATCCTCAGCTTTTAAATGCTTTGGTCAGGCCGCATTTGAACGGGATTGTGTCTTATCAGGTAGAGCGTGTGGCTTCTGGTCGCTCCGAGCCTAAAATTAGGGTTGAGGAAAGTCCTAGACGTCCTCAGCAGGGGCAGGGTGAGGAATTCGGTATGGATATTTTGCGCGCTGTGGCGGCTTCGGGGGCGGCTATTTTCGGGCAGGAAAGTAATGCTGCTCCCATGAGGAAAGTAGGAACTGTTTCCAAGCAACATATTGATGCGATGAAACAAATTGCCGCTATGGGGGAGATGAATGTTAAAAAGGCAGGTATTAAAAGAAAACCCAATGAGTAATACACTAGACTTAGCCGTGCCGGAGGTTGAAACGGGGTGCACGGATTTAGAACAACTTCCCCGTGATGTTTCCCCGAGACAGTATTTTAGAGGCAAAAAAGGTAATCAGAACATTATCTTAATGGTTTATCCTGAGGTTTCAGATAGTAATAAGGTCGAAATGGATGGGTTTATTACGATTGGTCAGTGGTTAAAAGATCAAGATATAAAGACGCCGGAACTTATTGATTATAATAATAAAAAGCTTATTGGTATTTTTGAAGATCTGGGTAAAGTATCCTTTGGTAAGGCTTTATCTTCGGGGCATGATCAGGATGAGCTTTATAAATCTGCGGCTAGTGTATTGAAGATTTTATATAGAGCTAAGCCGCTTTCTAACTTACCACAATATAAAGAGCGCGGGATTTATGCCAAGCGCGGGCAATTTGTTGAATATTATATGCCTTTCGAAAAGAAACAGGCCTATGTTTCCGCTAAGGTCGATGAGTTTTTCAAAGTTTGGGATGATATTGAACAGAGCTTGCCACTATGTCCACAAGGCTTTGTTCATGGTGACTTTCACTTGGAAAACCTGATGTTACAGGAAAATGCACAAGGGCATAGAAAATGTGCGCTAATTGATTATCAGGATGGGATGATCGGGCCATTGCCTTATGATCTGGTGAATTTGTTGGAAGATGCACGTATTAGTGTGCCAAAGTCCTTGCAAGAAGAAATTTTGGATGATTTCTGTGCAGATATGGGGGCAGAAGAAAAGAAAAATTTCCTGAACTGGTACCGCGTTATGGGGACACAATTTCATTGCCGTGTTTTGGGATTGTTTATTATGCTGGCTGCCGAGCAGGGGCGTGATGAGTATTTGATTCATATTCCAAGGCTACAGAATTATGTGCTTGAGGCGCTTGATCATCCGGTTTTATCACCATTTAAAGACTGGTGCATGAAAGAAGAGCTTGATTTTCGGGTCATAAAAGATTTGAATGGCGAGGCTATCAGAACCTTTTTTGTATAAAGTCAAATTTGGATATCTGTACTTAAAATGTAGGCTTTTATGATGTTGTAGCGCGTCATTAAGTCATGATTATTATTATAAAACAAGAGGTTGCTATGTCTATTGTCGCAGAACGTTTGAACCGTATCAAACCATCCCCAACAATGGCGGTCACGAATAAAGCTAGAGAATTAAAAGCCGCAGGACGAGATGTTATTGGTCTTGGAGCAGGGGAGCCTGATTTCGATACGCCTGAATTCGTAAAAGAGGCTGCTAATGAGGCGATCCGTGCCGGAAAGACGAAATACACCGCCGTGGATGGTACGCCGGAGTTGAAAGATGCGATCATTGCCAAGTTTAAGCGTGACAATAATTTGACATATACACGCGAGCAAATTTCTGTTGGTTCTGGCGGAAAACAAAATTTATTCAATGCATTAATGGCTTCTGTTAATTCTGGTGATGAAGTTATTATTCCGGCGCCTTACTGGGTGTCTTATCCAGATATGACATTGCTGGCGGAGGGGACTCCTGTGCCAGTTCAGTGTAAAAAAGAGAATAACTTCAAACTGACGGCCGAGGAATTAGAAGCTGCGATTACGCCAAAAACCAAGTGGCTTATTTTGAACTCTCCATCGAATCCGAGCGGTGCAGCTTATAGCTGGGATGAGATGAAGGCGCTGACTGATGTTTTGATGAATCATCCTCATGTATATATCATGACTGATGATATGTACGAGCATCTGGTCTATGATGATTTCAAATTCTGCACACCTGCCGAAGTCGAGCCATCATTATATGAGCGTACTTTGACTTGTAACGGGGTTTCAAAGTCCTATGCGATGACTGGCTGGCGGATCGGATATGCAGCCGGCCCAAAGGACTTGATCAAGGCTATGGCCAAGATGCAGAGCCAAAGCACATCGAACCCGTGCTCCGTGTCACAAGAGGCTGCCAAGGCAGCGCTGAATGGGGATCAATCTTTCCTAAAGGAGCGTAATGATGTCTTTAAGGAGCGCCGCGATATGGTTGTGGATATGCTGAATGCTGCTGAAGGTATTGAATGCTTGAAGCCGGAGGGGGCATTTTATGTTTACCCATCATGCGCTGGTGTGATTGGTAAAATAACTCCTGATGGTAAAAAGATTGAAACTGATGAGGATTTTGTGACATATTTACTGGAGAGTGAAGGTGTAGCCGCGGTTCAGGGTGAGGCATTCGGTTTGTCTCCATATTTCCGTGTTTCCTATGCGACGGACACGGAGTCCTTGAAAGAAGCCTGCACACGCATTCAACGTGCTTGCTCTAACCTTAAGGGGGAAGCAAAAGCAGCGTAATTATAAAAGGATCAGAGAGAGTATGGGGAATATCTTTAAAGCGCGCGAAGAGGTCTGGAATTGGGCCAATCTGGATAATGAGCTTATACAATATAAAATGTCTTCGGATGCTGCTCAAAATCTCTTTGATCAGGGTCGTTTTAATATCCATGAAATTACGAGTGTAAATGGCACTGATGACGAGCAGCGCTTGAAAGATGGGTGGCAATATTGGCTCATGCAACATCCCTCTGATCCGCTTCAAGTTGTAGGTGGTTATGATCCCGAGACTCAGACACTGAATATTTATGCCAATATCTGTGATGTTGATAAAATAAAATCAAACTTAAAAACTGACCAAGAGCCGTCTTGGAGCATTACGGAGGATCTTGGGCAGTTGGCAGAGGTTAAGAAGACCTTCGAAACACATTGGAATTATGCTATTCTCCGAGAAAATGATTATGGTACACCTGCCTGGAGTGCACGTAATATTCCCAAAGAGAGTGCTGAGGCTCTTATGTTTCGTTTGCAAGAAAGTCTTAGTGATGATCCAGACCATAAACATAAGCAAAGTTATGAAGTTACCAAGGAATATACAAATGTGTATGGTCCTTAGAGTTTAAAGTTTAAAGCGCGTAGCCATCTTGGTAATGTTCTATAGGTTGATCTATATCAGGTAATTCGTAATTTGGTCCTGATTTTGATGCATTTCGGTCCAATATTTCGATGACTTTTTCTCTTAGGTCCAATTCAAGCAAAACATTATGCTTGGCGTTTACTTCGTATATATGCCTAGTGTTTTCTTTATTACCAAAATATTTTTTGGCAACGGCGGGGCTGGCGAAGTCATCGTTATTTGAAATAAAAGCGATCACGGGTGGATCAGAACGCTCCGCGAAATTATAAGTTTCAAGCAAATGATCACCATATGCGGAAATTTCTAGAATTTGTCCATGTGTTGGCCGTTCTCTGGGGTCTTCATCCTGTAAATTTTGACCTAGACCAGAGGCGACGTAAAATAGGCGGTCCATCAAAGGGATACCGGCGTGCTCATTCAGGTTTCTATTGGCATGCCATCTATAGATTTTGCTTAAGTGCGGGTCTTCACTTCTAGATGCACCTCTGGCGTTTATGAACGGGTTTGTGTGGATGACCACTGTGTTATCCTGATCTGGCAGATATAGACCTTCGGTTTTTGCAAATTGCAAAGCTATCTCATAAACTGTGCAACTTGTTGAGTGAGTTATAATGCCCAGTGAGCTATTGGGGTCTCTTAGTTTATGAAGAGCCGAGTTTTCATTAAATAGCACGTTTTCCATTCTTACGATGTTTTCGCCCATTGTGCCGATGGTGCTGTTGGATTCGACAAGGGGCATGGTGATGACATTATAGCCCTCAGCTTGAAGATTTTCGATGACATCTATTTTATCAAGCGGATGTGTTTTCCAGCCCAAAGAATAAAAGACCGTGCCTTTTGGTTCTTCGGTTTTTGCGGGGCTTAAGAATAAATCGGCTTCTTTTTGACTGTGGTTATAATAATAAGGTTGTTTGTGGATTTCCCAATCATCTGGAATAGCGATATCAGGTGGCGGTGCAGGGTAAGGAATTACCGAAGCCGGATTGAAGATATATTGTAGATTATTTAAAACGCTTGTAATAGATGCGTTTTTTACATCTTTTTTGCCCAATATCACACCTATATATTCTTATAGTTGACATTATTCTAGTAAATAGGGCGGTGAATTACACGAAATTTTTCAAAAAAAACGCCAGCTCGAAGAACGAACCGGCGAGTTGAACAGGGAGATTTTAACGCCTCTTGGACGTAAGGATCAGTTAAGACCCTGAATAATTCTAGTATGATATGGTATAAAAGTTTTCGGGGCCAATGCTAATTAGGAATTCCTGATATGCTTAAATCACATACCTTTTGCAGCTTCTGATATGCCTTATCCGCAACTCTAGTTTTTGTTTTTGATTTGTTGGAATAAAAAGTCTCGTAAAACTGCAATTCTCTTTGAGTTTCTTCTTTCTTGCGGATAGGCAAAATACATATCAACATCTGGAATCTGGAGTTCCTCATCGAAAAGTGTTTCGATCTGTGGATCATTTTTAGGAATGTATTCAGGTAAAACAGCGATACCTAATCCGTTCTTTACGGACATGTAACGGGCATTCATGGAATTCATCATTAACACGTTGTTATTATTGATCATATCTATACCGGCTTGGTTAAAAATCCAGTTCGGTTTAGAATATGGCGTATGCAGATTCGGTGGATACCCTATCATTGTATGATTCTTTAAATCCTTAAGTGATTTTGGCTTGCCGTTTTTTTCTATATAATCTTTTGAAACACAAAGCCTGAAATGGATTGTGGTTAAATGGCGCTCGATTAAGTCACTATTTTGGCTTTTACGCAGGCGAATGGCTATATCGGCTTCACGGCGACTAAGATCATAAACGCGGTCATCAAGAAAAACAGTTAGTTGGATATCTGGAAAATTTTTATGGAATAGGGGCAGTTGCGGTACAAGCCATGTCGAGGCAATAAATTCAACTGTGGTGACCTTAAGTGGCCCTTGAGGGAGCATTTTTGAGTCAGTAAGGTCAGTTTGAACTTTTTCAAGCTTGTCAAACACGTTACAGGTCGTATTAAATAAGATATCGCCTTGCTCGGTAAGGATCAGGCCACGCGCATGGCGATGAAATAGTGGAATACCAAGGCTTTCCTCGAGTGCGCTAATTTGTCTGGAGACGGCAGACTGGCTGAGATTCAAAATCTCGCCAGCTCTTGTAAAGCTGCCTGCATCTGCGACGGCCTTAAAAACTCTCAGCTTGTCCCAATCCATACAGCTTGTCCTTACTATGCTTATTATTCTGCGGCTTGTGCTTGATCATCGCTTTGCGCGGCCAAGAAACGGTCTGCTTCCAGTGCAGCCATACATCCCATACCTGCAGCAGTGACGGCCTGACGGTAGGTATGGTCTGTGACATCTCCTGCCGCATATATGCCGGGAATAGATGTGGCTGTTGAGTCGGGTGCTGTGATCAAATAATTTTGATCATCCATTTTAAGCTTGCCTTTGAAAAGTTCGGTAGCTGGATCATGACCAATCGCGACGAATAGGCCGTCTTTCTGGATATCTGAAACTTCATTAGTCTTAAGGTTTTTGATTTTTAAACCTGTCATGCCTGTTTCGTCACCAAGGATTTCCTCCACGGTGTGATCCCAGAGCATGGAAACCTTTTCATTGGCAAAGAGGCGGTCTTGCAGGATTTTTTCGGCGCGTAAAGAGTCGCGTCTGTGGATTACAGTAACCGAGTTGCAAAAATTCGTCAGGAATAAAGCCTCTTCGACGGCTGTATTGCCTCCGCCAACGATGGCGACATCCTTGCCGCGGAAGAAGAAACCGTCACATGTGGCGCAAGCAGAAACGCCTTTGCCTTGGAATTCATGCTCCGAGGGTAGGTCTAGCCAGCGCGCCTTTGCGCCTGTGGCTATAATAACGGTGTCACCTGTGTAAACTTTGCCTGAGTCGCCCATGGCTTTGAAGGGGCGCGCTGTGACATCAACATCTATAATATAATCCGAAATAATATTTGTGCCGACATTCTTGGCTTGCTGGCCCATTTGCTCCATGAGCCATGGCCCTTGGATAACATCTGCAAAGCCTGGGTAATTCTCAACTTCTGTTGTGATCATAAGCTGGCCGCCTGCTTCGGTACCTGTGACCAAAATAGGTTCAAGATTAGCTCTGGCGGCGTAAATGGCGGCCGTGTATCCGGCTGGACCTGAACCGATAATGAGGACTTTGCTGTGCTGTGTGTCTGACATGGTTTATACTCTAATTTTGTCTGATTAATGAGCTGAGTTTAACTATAAGTTCTTCTAAGTAAAGCCTTTAAAGCGTTTTTTGATCTCTTCGGCTACTTTTTGCGCGTCATTCAGAGGTTCATAAGTAAAACTTTCAAGGGTGCCGTGAAACTTCTTTAATGCCCCATAGGATATCAGCTTTTTATGAAAGCGGTTGATACGCGCTGAGCCACCAGGTAGGTCAATCATATAGACGGGCTTTCCAGTTGAGCAACTCTCAGAGACCATAGAGGTGCTGTCTGCGGTGACCAGAATGAAATCAGCATAGGCTAGTATGGCGTGATAGGGGTTGTTTCCTGTGCCGTCCCATACAAAGTTACCTTCTTTATTAAGGGCGGTATCAATAAGATTTATATTTTCTTCTCCGCTCCGGCGCGAGCACGTTATCATCAATGACCCTTCTAGTCGTGATAGCTGTTTAATCATATTTTCAATCATCTGGCGCGGCATATCATAGGCTTTGCTTTTGCCGCCAATCAAAACGGCTATACGTGGGGATGGCATTTTACCAAGTTTTAAGAAGTTGGGTTTAGCGGTTTCCAATATTTGAGGTGTAATCATATTCGGGGTGGCTATGGTTTCAATGGCATTGGGTGCATTGACACTGTCATGGGCGGGGGCCGCTATCAGATCGAGGAAAGGAGCGTTTATGCGCGGGTCTTGTAGGTGAATCGTAAATGTTTTGCCGTTGCTAGCCTTTTTAATATAGCGGGCTGCGGCGATTGCTTTGCGCCCATTGGTGATCAATATTTCGGGCCATGGCGCGCTAAGTTTAGGCTCAAAAGTTGTTTCTTGTTCAAACCCAAGATGGGGGCACAAGGTTTTCCATGGCTGATTCAGGGTGATGTGTTTGATAACAGGCTCTATCTCCAGAGCTTGCGCAACGCCTTTACAGGGGTTTTCTGTCCCGATCAGGCCCTCAGTTATAATCCATAGTTTATCGCCCGATTCTGACATTTAGCGTAATTATAATCCAAAGATATAAAATTTTATTACAAAAATAGCTTGCTTTTTCAGTGGCTCATCCTTAAATAAGGCCGCTATAAATTCAAGCAAAAAAATTAACATGAGTCGCGTATAATTATAGTTCTGCGTGGTTCTTAAGGAAACGGAAATAATTGTCACATGAAACGATCTAGACTTGATAAAATCGATAAGAAAATTCTTAATAACTTGCAAAATAATGGTCGCATTACAAATGTAGAATTGGCGAAATCCGTCGGGATATCTGCGCCGCCATGTTTACGACGTGTGCGCGCTCTGGAAGATGCCGGCTTTATTCAAGGTTATCACGCAAAGATCAACCATTCTTCTTTGGGCTATGGCGTAACGGTTTTTGCTATGGTCAAGTTATCTTCTCAGGCCGAGCAGGATTTAAAAGATTTCGAAAGCCATGTCTCTAAAATGGAGATGGTGCGTGAGTGTTATATGTTGGCGGGGGAAGTGGATTTCATTTTGAAAATAGTCGCCAAGGATTGGGATGCCTATCAAGAGTTCCTTAGTAATGAGCTAACCACTGCACCTAATGTCAGCACCGTAAAATCATCTTTGGCAATGCGATCAGCCAAGCAAATGCCGGGCGTGCCGATTGATCAATCTTGATCAGGGTGTTTGAATTTACTGTTTTGTAAAAAGTGGTAAATTTGTTCCATTACACTAGGATTAAACATCATAAAGGAGTGTGTGGCCTGAACGACGATATGGTCAGCCATGCCTTCGATTTTTGTGCGCTCCACAGGTACAATACCGTCATGTTCCCCCGGTAGTACCCAAGGGGCCAAGGGGTTTACCGAGACATTTCCGGCAATAACGCCAAGAGGATAATTAATTTCCTTATCGATATGCGCATAATCCGTGCGGAGTTGGCCTCCGGCCGGGCCATAAATATGCTTAAAGAGCGGCGCAATAATTTTTGTATCAGATAGCCAATCTGCAAATTCGCTGCCTGTATTTGGCGGTCCAAGCATCACAACCTTACCAAGGTTTTCCGGTTTGTGGATTGTGATGTAATATCGTGCAATCAGGCTACCCATAGAGTGTGTTACAAAGTGTAATGTTTTATTACTCTGGCAATGATCGCAATTTTGCATTTTATCATGCACAAAATTAGTTAGATCTTCCAAGCTTTGTTCACGAGATGGATACAGGATATTGAGAGTGTCATATCCTTTGTTCTCCAGATATTTTGTAATGGGAAACATGTCTATTCTGCTGCGCAAAATTCCATGCAGTAAAACTACAGACTCGTTTTTCTTCTCAGGCACTTTTTCTTCCCTCGACTCTTTCTTTATTAATGTACAATTGCTCAAGATCATGCAAAGCGCGATCAGAATAAGCCTTCTTTTTGTCTTTGCCTTTTTTGCGCTTTCTCTTACCGTTTTGCAAAATTGTATAAGCATCTTTATCCTCCAGAGGGGGGATGAGGCCAAAATTAATATTCATGGGCTGGAAAGTGTCTGCGTTTGCACCACCTGCGATATGGTTTAATAATGCACCGATGGCGCATGTTTGGGGAGGTTGTTCCGGCTCAAGACCTAATGCCTCTTGGGCGGTAAAGCGACCCGTAATCAGGCCGATTGATGCGCTTTCGACGTAGCCTTCGCAGCCAGTGATTTGTCCGGCAAAACGAATGTGAGGTTTGCTTTTGAGACGTAGCGTTTTATCTAAAAGAATTGGCGAATTTATAAACGTATTCCTATGCAAGCCGCCAAGTCTAGCGAATTCAGCATTCTCTAATCCCGGGATCATGCGTAGGATATTGGCTTGGTCGCCATACTTCATTTTTGTTTGGAAACCAACGATATTATAGAGTGTCGCAAGCGCATTATCTTGACGCAGTTGCACGACTGCATGAGGTGGTTCATCACTATGTGGGTTGGTCAGTCCGACTGGCTTCATGGGGCCAAAGCGTAAAGTCTCTCTGCCGCGTTCTGCCATCACCTCTATAGGCATGCAGCCTTCGAAATAGGGGGTGTCTTTCTCCCAGTCTTTAAATTCAGTGTATTGTGCGCTTAATAGTGCATCAATGAAGGCATTATATTGTTCTTCAGTCATGGGACAGTTCAGGTAATCTTTGCCTGTGCCTGAAGGGCCGGCCTTATCATAGCGAGATTGGAACCATGCAACGTCCAGATTGATGCTTTCTGCGTGCACAATCGGTGCAATCGCATCAAAAAAGGCTAGTGTATCTTCACCTGTTTCTGCGCGTATAGCTTGCGCGAGAGGGTCTGAGGTCAGTGGGCCTGTGGCAATGATAACTTGCCCCCATGACGCATCTGGTAGTTCAGTAATTTCGCTATGATCTATGGTGATTAAGGGGTGATCCTGTAAAGCTTTTGTGACATTCGCAGCGAAGATATCACGGTCTACGGCTAATGCTCCGCCAGCAGGCACCGCGGCCTTGTCGCCTTGTGCCATAATAAGGGAGTTCAGGAGGCGCATCTCGGCATGGAGCAGGCCAACAGCATTATGCTCCGCATCATCGGAGCGAAAGGAGTTAGAGCACACTAATTCAGCGCAGTCTCCGCTCTTATGGGCATTAGTTTGCTTCTTGGGGCGCATTTCATGCAAAATTACGGGCACGCCCATATTAGCTGCTTGCCATGCAGCTTCACTACCGGCAAGGCCTGCGCCAATAATATGGATGGGTTTTATGTCTTGTGTTTTTTTTGTCATGGCATGGTTTGTAGCAGATAGAATTGGTTTTTGGAAATATTTATTCGCTCCAGAATTCTTCTATATCGGGTACACGGCTAAAGGCGATTTTTGTGCCGACATAACCGGATTGTGTTTTTGGCGGTAAGCCCAGTGTAACAACATCGGATTTATATTTATTTTGCAGCGCCTTCATTGCGGAGAATAAGGCTCGATCTTTCTGTGTGCGTTTACAGTCACCTGTATGATGTGTGTCTAGAAACAAGTCCTTTGTTGAGGTACTTTTATGCAGCAATCCATGCAGCGAAACCGATATTTTCTTAATGTGTGTTGTGCTGCTCATATTGTAGGTGGTCACAATGTCACGCATCATTTCATGCCATATCATGTCTAATTGCTCTAGCAGGAAAAAGATATTATCTGTTGCGTGGATATTAATTCCCTTATGCCAGCGCCCGAGGTCTTTAATGCGTGCAGAAAAGAAAAAGTGCTGCGCAATAAAATCATGTTTGTGCAGCCTGTAAGTGGCCTTGAGTAGTAAATGTCTTGCCATGTGGTGCGCAGCATCAGGTGCTCTTTTTTGCGGATCGAGGACGCGGCTGTGCCCGATCATAGAGGGCTTGGTTTCCGGCATATCAAAATCATAGCCATGTAGCCAATACCATAGGCGCTCTCCTTGAACGCTACGCCAGATTTTTCTGGCTTGTTTTGGTTGGGTTTTCCAGAGCTGCTCCATTGTGTAAATGTGAGCTTTGTGTAAGCGTTTTTTCATGTTGCTGCCGATGCCTGGAATATCCGTGAGTTTTAAATCCAATAACGGGCCGGGAAGATTTTCTTGTGTTAAAATGGTCAGGCCATCAGGCTTATTCATTTCGCAGGCTATTTTTGCGAGTAAAGAATTTGGGGCAAATCCGATAGAGCATTTTATATGCGGGCCTATGTTTTGTTGCAGGCTATTTTTAACTTTTTGTGCGATATTTTTTGCAGTATCAATGTTTCGTTTTGATGGCGGCAAGCGGCTTGATAGCTCATCAATAGAATGTATCGTGTTAATCGGTATATGCTTGCTGACTTCCTCAATTATTTTATTGTGGTATTCAACATAAAGTCTGTGCCGGGCTGGAACACAATGCAGGTTCGGGCACATTTTCTTGGCCTCCATAACCATAGTGCCGGTTTTTATGCCATAAGCTTTGGCTTCGTAGGAGGCTGCAATAGCGCAGGTCCAATCTGTATCAGACGGCACAACAATAACAGGCTTTCCTCTCAGGTGAGGGGTTTCTTGTTGTTCTACACTTGCGAAATAGCTGTTCAGATCAAGGAAGAGCCATTTCAGACCAGATTCTTTTTGCATGGTTGCGCCCTTGCTGTTTTTATAGGGGAATATATTTTATATACAGCTAAGATTAGAACGTATCAAGAACGTTCGTTTGTAATGCTTGCCATTTTTTTAAAAAAACTATTCAATAGAAGAGCGGTTTTTCTAATTAGGGCAAAAGCTTATGGAACAAAGTGTAACTGAGAGCCAGTTTTTTATGTGGCGAACCTTATTTGCGGTGGCGCATGCGGATAATATCGTCACACAAGAAGAGGTCGAATTTATGGTGCATGTGCTAGAGGATGTCGAATTCTCTGAGGCGCAGACTAAGGTTCTTAAGGATGATATCCTGAATGCCAAGGATCCGGAAGTGATGTTTAAGGGCATAACCGCCTATGAGGATCGAGCAAAGTTTTTTGAATTTGCCCGTGATCTGGTCTGGGTTGATGGTACTTATGATACGCAAGAGCAAAGCGTCATGATTAGTCTGGGTAAAATTCACAGTCATGAAACTGATTTTGACAGTCTCATTGGACATGTTAATTTACAGCTTGAAGAAGAGAAAGTCTCTAGTAATCAAGACCTTCCCGTGGTCGAAGAAGAAAGGCGTGGCTTGATCGGTGTTGTTAGTCGTTTTCAGAAACGGTTCATGGATTGGTTCGATTAAGGTTTAATTGCAGATTTTTTTGTTTAATACCTTACTGAGTGTCCATTTTTTGCAATAATTGATTTGTGTCTTCTTCTGTTGAAATGGCGGCACTACTTAGGTCTGCACCATTTGTCTTTAACACTTCTACATATTCTGCGGCATTTTCAAGATCATGGGTCATTTGACGTAGCAACCGTCCAGATATTGGTTCACCATCAATATTGGTCTTGTTTTCTATAGTAGACTTTAACGTTTCCATGTGTTGAGCAGGATTATCGCTGAAAAGTAAATTTTGGATACCTATGGCATCATAGCGGTTAATCTGGTTTTTTGCTGTCATGGCTATCGTTTCTGCCAGACTATGTAGTTCATTATCATCCATTTCCTTGATGGTTTCTGGCGAAATTTTATCAAGGGCATCAAGCTGTTTGGATATAAATAATGCTACACCTTCATTTGCTTGTGCTGAGTATTTTTTAATCTCGCTAGTCCCTGCGAGTTCACGACCTCGATCCCAGCTACCCTGGGCAAAAAGCTTATCAACACTTTGTGCGCCTTCCATATTGCCATCGCGAATCATAGTTGCTTTCGCATAAACGGCGCTGGCGGCGATGGCATTATTAAAGGCAATAGCTTGGTCTGAAAAACTAACTTTATCTCCTGATATGGACGGCCTATCATAGGCAGTGGTTGCAAGTTCTTCGCTAATACCTTCAGAAAAACGTTTCAGAAAATCATCTACTTTAGCTTGATCGTAATTATCGCTGCCCTGTAGCTCAAAAAGATGTGTGATTGCATCTTGCATATCTGCTTCAAATTGCCATGATGACATAGAACACCTCATTTTTTATGTAAACCCATTGGGTGGTATCACTTTTTTAAAGCGTGGTCAAAAAAAAGTCATGTTGACCAAAATTTGAATTTGGGTTGCATAAAAAGCTCTTATGGCCTATGAATACCCCGTTAAATCCTAGGGCGGAACGTAGCGCAGCCTGGTAGCGCACTTGCATGGGGTGCAAGGGGTCGGAGGTTCAAATCCTCTCGTTCCGACCATTTCTTTTAATCCTTACGTAAATTCAATGCTTTAGGCATTTCAGGTATGCGGTGTAACCGAGAGGTGCGACCTGAGATGCAAAATCCGAGCTATTTAATCCGCTCCAGACATGCGATCTTCTACTTCCGTTATCCATTGGCGCAGTACGATAACAAACGTGTGAGTATATCGCTGGATACGCGATGTCCAAAAGAAGCCTTGCGTCTATCCAAGGCTCTGGAATACCATGCGTTTATGATCTTGAATGACCCTAAAACGAAATCTATGGACTATAGAGAAGTCAAGGAAATGCTTCGGGCGCATTTTGCCGAAGTGTTGGAGCGCATGAAGCGTTCTATCGACAAGGACGGGCCATTATCCGAGGCTAGGGTCAAGATGTATCAAGACCTACAGGCTCTAGCGGAAGAGGCAATACAGGAGCAACGGGACGAGCTATACGGAGACTTGGTGAGTGATGAGATGCCGGAGGAGTTGAGCCTAGATCATGCTCTTGCACCGATCATAGAGCGTTATGGTGTGAACCCTGATAAGGAGTGTAAAGAATACATAGCGTTGCGAAAAGAGTATAGGCACGCCTTGAATGGTTATATCTCTGCTTTGCTGTCCTATAACATGAATAATAGTTTTTATAGTTTTGAAAACAAAGAGAAGAAATCTACTGGAAAGCCCTATGTTACCCGTGCCGAGTTAAAACTGTCTCATGTGCTGGAGACATATCTCAAGGAGTATGAGGGCAAGATTGGAGCGCGAGGTTATAACGAGAAAAAGGACTGTTGCAGCTATTTACTTGAGGTCTTTGGTGATGATGTACTGATTACGGATATTGAGAATGATGAAGCCCGTAAGGTCAGGAGGCTACTCCAAGAGACGCCTGCGAACAGGCGTAAGCTTCCAGAGACACGAGGCAAGCCCTTGTCAGTACAGATTGAGACTCTAAAGGCTCATGGCTTAGAGCCGTTAAGTGGTTCGTCTGTAAACAAGTATCTGAGGTATATGAGTTCTCTGTTTCTATGGGCGAAGAAGAATAAATATGTGAGTGAAAACCCATTTGAGAAGATGGGGGTGAGGGTCAAGAAGAAAGACGGGCGTAGAGACGCTTTCTCGAAAGATGAGGTCAAAACCATCATGCAGGCTGTGTCCGAGCTTAAAGATGGCAATGGAAAGGAAAAGACACGCTATTGGGGTGCAATGCTTGCGATCTATACAGGGGCGCGTTTAAATGAGTTCTGCGCTCTGACTGTTGATGATGTGAAGCAGGATAAGACTTCTGGAATATGGTATCTCGAAATTAGCGACGTGGTAGAAGAGGGTAAGCAGGTTAAGTCAGAAGCTGCTAATCGTATTATACCAATACATTCAGACTTAATCAGGCTAGGCTTTCTGGAGTATGTTCAACATGCGAAAGGCGTTGTTGCTAAGAAGCCTAAGTCTGGCGAGTATAAGACCAGATTGCTCTATGACCTGACCTATAGGGATGGAAGTCAATGGGGACGCAAAATAGGGCGTTGGTTTAATGAGAGATTCTTGCCCGAGTTGGGGCTAAAGACGGATAAGAAGACCCTGCATAGCTTGAGGCATAGTTTCATAACGTCATTAAGCGCGGCGGGGGTTCAGGGCGGTTACATTAAGTCTATGGTCGGGCATGAGCAAGGCACAGTGACAGAGAAAAACTATACGCATTACGGTGTCGACCACCTGCCAGTGTTCAAGGAAGCGATTGAGAAGTTGGGGTATTAACTATCGCTAACTGATTGACGGATTCCTGCTTACTCTCTACTATCCTTTCCAGAGTTCAGAGATGGACTTCGAGGCGTTAGAACCTCTCCAACGCGGCCTACTCAGCATCAGGCCGTCACCAATGATGCTGCTTTCTCACTTGTCGAGAAGGCAGCGGAATACAATAACGCCCAGCGTGAATACGCTGCGCCATTCGTTGGATGGTTCTAAACTTCTCGGCTCCAGAGTAATCAAGCTCGGAGCCGTTTGTTTAGGAGTGCGTATGATGGAAGTATATATATTTATCGGCTTTGTTTATACCTTCTTCGGGTATGATCGCAGGATAGGGCTTGTCCAAGTTCCGTACCTTATCTTTCTATGGCCTTTTGATCTCCTCAAAAACTTGAGCATTGGCTGGAACAAAGCAAAAGAACAAGACAGGCTTGTTACGATGGCAAATATCGCTAAATGCCATGAGAGCCTAGACAAGTTCCATGATCTTCTTGCTGATACTATCTTGGAGGAAACGGGTGTAGCATTACCGGACTTAGGCGATGCAGTTATGACAGGTATTGTTATATACGAGTTACAGGCTAGTACTATTGCTGCACGGATGCATAATGTACCAGAGCATTTACAGGGAGATTTTCTTCTAGCGCGACTGAAAAGAAACGGTATGCCGACAAACATGGCTATGGGAATGATTGATGCTTACCATGGAGTTAATACAGGCGTAATAAGCTGGGCTGCTGGTGTTATAGATGGCGAGGCTGCTTACCGTGAAATGATTTTAAGTAAACAAGGTTTTGTACAGCATGTAAAAAATACATTAAACAGGTTAAATTCACTGGCAGACAGAGTAGAATTATCGGCTTATAGAAAAACTTTGTGACTCTTGATTTCTTAGCGGAATACTGCCATTTCATGCTTTAGTGACTCGTATAGGATAACTAGGAGTAATACTAGGATTATTCTCGGCACATTCAGATTAGCGTTTATTGTGTATTATTATATATAGAACTAAGTAATTACTAATATAGTTTATAATAATAGATATACGAAATTTGATTGAAAATAGGTGTAAATTGTCACCCTGTAAATTAAATTAGTGGCTCTTGATTTCTTGGCAGAATACAGCCATTTTCGTACTTAGTGGCTCGTATAGGATAGACCCCTAGTATAAACAGAGTTTAATAAGGGTTATAACAGGGGTAATTCAGATTATAGTTAATTATATATATTACTAATAATACTCAGAGTATAACTTGGTCTGTATTAGTACTTAGTATAATCTGTATATAGATATATTATGTTCCTCTGATGTGTAAGAGATAGTTGGTGTGGATAGCAGGGGAGAGTGCTTAATGAAGGTATATCCGGTACAAACCCTCAGCATGTTTCCAAGATCGACCTCTCCCCGTCTTACCCCGTTCGGTAGAGGTGTTCTGTATGTAACTTGATACAGATCACTGGTTTATGTACTGACTAATGATAACAATCCTAATTGGATAATTTTTTTTAACAGATTTCAGCTTATCGGATATTTTAGCTCGTGGTGAGCCGTGGTCAGTATAATAAACACGCACCAGAAGTATGATATGGCTAGAACCTAGCTAGAATATGTCTGCCACGGCTTACCACGGCTAATTTGAGCATGTCTATGGATTGGCTTAATTTCTTTTAGAGGTGACTTGTAAATTTGATATATTTGTGCGAGGGCATAAGTATGAAAGATTATAGGCGAAAGTTCCCCCGTGGGGCTATGCGTTTGTGCTCAATATCTGTCTTTATTTGCAGCATTAGTGCTATAAGCTGTGTATAGAATATGATGCTATAAGGGTAGGATATGCCTTAGGCTAGATATACAGGGCGCACAAAATAGCGCAGCAAAATGTCTTGACAGATTCCATGCTTAGTGCGACCTTATGGTGTGACCTATTTCCAACCATAGGCCGCGTACCTTACGAATAGTAAGGGTTACAGAATCTGGTAGGGTGAAGGTTCAAATCCTCTCGTTCCGACCATTTCTTTAAACTTGTCTAGTTATTTTCTTGACGTAAGGCTTGTAACCTGTCATTAATCCGCCCGTCGTTTGAAGATGATGCTCTATTTTATAAGTACAGAGCTTTTGTAGGTTGCCTTGATAATAATATAGGCCGTGAGCTTAAAATTCACCTTTCCTCTAAGAAGTTCAGTTTTATCGAACAGTTTTTCAAAAATCGAACGTAAAACTGCCTTTGGTTGTATTGTATGGCTAGGGGTGCTTAATTTTGCAGTGAAAGGAAAATAATCATGCAAGACCAACAACAGACTACAGGTACAGTTAAATGGTTTAACGATCAAAAAGGCTATGGTTTTATCGAGCTTGATAATGGTGGAAGTGATGTGTTTGTACATATCAGCGCCGTTGAGCGTTCAGGAATGCGTAGCTTGAAAGAGGGCCAGAAGATTTCATTTGATGTGCAGCATGACCCTAAAAAGGGTAAGGAGAGTGCAGCGAACATCAAAGACGCCGCTTAGAAATATATTCAAAAATTCAATTAATTCGGTCTGTGTAAGATGTTTTCTTGCGCAGGCGGATTGGTATATAAAGAAAGAAGCAAAATGAAAAATTTTGAAGGCTTTGGCCTATCACCAGCGCTTGCCAAATCGCTAGTGCATATGAAATATGAGGCTCCAACACCTATTCAAGCGCAGGCTATCCCTCTGGCTCTTGATGGTCATGATATAATGGGTACGGCGCAAACAGGGACCGGGAAAACTGCAGCATTTGCGATTCCATTAATCGAAAAATTACTGACAAACCCTAAGGGCTCTGCGCTTGTTCTGACACCGACGCGCGAGCTTGGTAAACAGATTATGGAGATTATGCATCAACTATTAGGTCCAAAGAGCAATATAAAGACAGCCTTTATTATCGGCGGTGAGCCTATGGGGAAGCAATTAAAGCAGCTTCGTGCGCGGCCTCGTTTGATTATTGGAACGCCTGGGCGGATTAATGACCATCTTGAGCGTGGTACTATGATGCTGAATGATACAGGCTTTCTGGTGCTGGATGAAACAGACCGGATGCTGGATATGGGTTTTACTGTACAGCTTGAAAAAATATTCAAGTATATGCCTGAAAAGCGCCAGACTTTGATGTTTTCTGCGACATTACCTAAAAATATCCTGAAACTGTCGGAAAAATATTTGAGTAACCCTAAACGTGTTTCTGTTGGTGAAGTCAATATTGTTGCGCAAAATATCAAGCAAGAGGTCATACGCATCGAGCAAGATAAGAAATATAAAGAGCTTATGCTTCAGCTTCATGATCGTAGTGGTTCGGTCATTGTATTTGTTAAAACAAAATATGGAGCGGATAAGATGGCCAAGAATTTGCGCCGTGATGGATTTACATCTGATGCGTTGCACGGTGATTTGCGACAGAGCAAGCGTGACAGAGTGATGCAAAGTTTTAGAAAGCAGAACTTCCGCGTGTTGATTGCGACTGATATAGCGGCGCGTGGTCTGGATGTACCGCATATTGAGCATGTTGTAAATTATGATTTACCGCAAGTGGCAGAAGACTTTATTCATCGCATGGGAAGAACCGCTAGAGCAGGGGCACAGGGCTCGGCGATCAGCTTTGTTTCCAATCAGGATGGTCGTAAATGGAGCGCTATTGAGCGGCTTTTGAATCCAAATGCAGCAAATGATAAGGGCGCAGATAGAAGTAAGTCATCTCAAAAGCCCAAGCGTAAAAGACCGAATAACAAGAAGCGTTATTATAGAGGTAAGAAAAAGGCCGCTTAGATCATTATGGGTCTTCCGGTTCGGCGATCGGAAGACTCAGATTTGTCTTAAGCGCTTTGTAAGGCTCAGATTTATTTGCGCGCTCTTCAAAAACCTGACTAAGTATTTCCATCGGCGCAAAATGACATACGGCGAAGTGAAATCCGGTCATGTCACCACAATCGAAGAATTTGGCGTTTTTATTTAAGTGAACGACGCCGACACCCTCATTTTCAGTGATATGTTTAACGATTGCACTCATGGAGACTTCAGGTGATTTTCCATCATTGCAAGCTTCAAAGGCATCCATGTAATCGGGGCCGAAAACGTAGCGTCCACATGTGCCATTATCTGAAATAGGCTTGTCCTCTTTGGGCTTGATCTGGATTTGGCTGGACATAAAACGTCCTCCATCCACCTCATTGGCGGTCATGAAGGTTACGTTTTTAGGCTGTTCATGCTCCATATCAATTTTACGCACACCAATTGTGGTCATTCCGGTTTGTGCGAAGTCATCAAATAAACGCTTTGTCACTGGCGGGGCGGCAAGAAAAATATCATCCGGCAGGATTACACCAAAGGCCATAGGTTCTTTATCTTGCAGATAATGTGCAATGCCAAGGGCAGGGCCGCCACCTGCTGTGGGATCGCTGACTGCACGTAATTTGCGTTTTCCTGTATTAGCAGAAGGATAACTTGCATCGATTTGTTGCTGGAATAGGGCTGTGTGTTCCGGCCTGCATAAAATTACGATATCAGTTGCACCAGATTCCATGGCCTCATCAATGGCATGCATGACCAATGGTTTATCACCTAGCGGGAGCAAAGGTTTGGGGATTGCCTTTGTTGGGTGACCCATGCGCGTGCCTTTTCCGGCTGCAGGGATAATGACGGTGTTTACAACTGATGGCAGGCTTTCACTTGTTGCATCTTGTTCACTCATATCATTATTACGTTTACTTTGTCTTGGTGCGCTATGCGTCGGTGTGCCTAGAAGCTTTTCCGGTTCATCTGAAGTGAAGCGCTGGGCACCGCCTTTTATGGCGGCTTGGGCATGTTCAGGTGAGTTCACAATATAGGCATTGACCTTATATCCTGCTTTTGTGGCTTCGGGGCCGTAAATAGGTAAAAGGTTTTCTATTTGGCCTTCGTTCATGCCACCAAAGAAATGTACATAATCCGGTTTTACTTTATCTGCAATCTTTTGCCATTCATCCGTTTTTTCAAAAAAGATCAAGAGACCGGTTTCGGTTTCTCTGTTATCAAAGCTTTGAAAGGCTGTGAGGCAATCACTGTTGAAGCTAGTAACGAGAGGCTGCAGCTTTTTGCTGAAATTTGTGACCGGATCATTGAGGGTGTCAGATAAAGCTTTTGCCATGCCTTCTGTCTGATGTGGTTGGACTTCAGTGCTATCGATTTTCATTTCTATTTGCGGGCGTAAATTGCGCGCTACACAATCGGTGAGCGCGTCTTCCAGCGGAACAAAACTTAATGGGATGCCTCTAGGGTTTTTTTGCAGAAACCCACGTTCTGCCATGTCTTTGACTTCATCAAGGGTGGATTCAGATATAAGCTTTCTTTCTCCAGTTTGAGGGTCAAAAAGTTTGTTGCTATAGGCTAAAACCAGATGATTATCAGATGTAATGCGGCTATCGAATTCTACCCATTTTAAGCCCATATCGGAGGCGGTTTGAAAGGCTTCTTTGGAATTAATAGGGGCGTGATTGCCAGCCACTCTGTGGCCGATAACATTATCTGTGTTTATTTCCTTAGTCATAGGATATTCCCGCTCCTATTAAAATAATCCCGACTCATTATTATTTTTATTATTTAATGTCGTTTTTACAGGAAGAGGGTATTTTATGCAAGAAAATAGGGGTTATCCCTTCAGGAAGATATCCGGAATATCACACGTGAATTTTTCACAGCCGCGCTCTATGGCTTTTCGGGCTACTTCAGGGTGGTTCAGGTGATAGGCGTTAATCTTGTAGCCCTTATTTTTGATATCATTTGCAATATCATCTGTCAGGTAAAGTGCATGAACGTGAATGTAATCAGCTTGCGCGCGCGTGGCATAATCTTCCCAAAGACTTGTTGTATCTGTTTTGATAAGTATGCCTGTCTGGAATTGTTTGTAGGTGTGTGATTTTAAGGCCTTCAGAGATTCTGCTGCAAAGCTTGTGATAAGAGGAAGATCTTTATTTGATGTATCAGCATAAAATGTATCAAGTACATCGCCTACAATTTCAGGGAGTAGAAATTCATCCCCTTTATTGGGTTTAAGCTCTATCTGGCAGTGCAGGCCTAATTCTTTTGCCTTGCCAAGATATTCTTCGAGTGTTGGAATTTTAGCATTCATGGCGGCTAAGGCAAAATGTCCTGCGATATTTATATCCTTGAGGTCTACATAGTTCATATTTGAAATTAGGCTGTTTTGATGAGCACAGCGCATAAGGCTGTCGTCATGTGAAATAACAGGAATATGGTCTTTGGTCAGGCGGACATCAAATTCAACATGTGATAGGCCAAGGGTAGCCGCCTTTTCAAGGGCTTCAATGGTGTTTTCTGGTGCGAGGACTCCTGCGCCTCTATGGCCGATTATGCGTTCTTTCATTATATTTCCTAATGTCTTGTCATTCATAGGCACTAAACGGTTAATATACAAGATAATTTACAAGTGCGATATAAAGTGCTGGATCACTATTGGGAAGGTGCTAAACTCTGGAACATTCAGGAATAGAGGAGGTTTAAACATGTCAGTATTACCTATGCCGGATTTTAACCCGTTTGCAAATCGTAAGAAAAAAAGGAATATTTTAGTTCGCATCGTTCAGGAGGCGCATTTTTTAACATGGTTAGGTAAGCAGAAAAAGACTCTTCAGGCATTATGTGCAGAGCAGGGGTTTAAAGGGAAGCCAGGGCAAGGGCTTTTATATACTGACAAGGAAGGTAAAGCCGAGGCCATTTATTTTGGCTTGAATGATAATGTTTCTTATGTAGATGGCGCACAGATATGTGACTTTATAAATCGGCAATTTTCCGACGGATTTTTGAAAAATATAACCTTTTCATTCGAAGTGAAATCACCCAATAAAATCTATGAAAAGACATTTGAGAAACTCTATGTCGGTTTTGGTTTAGGGTGTTATGACTTTACAGCCTATAAGAAAAAAAATAATGATGCTCATAAGCCTAAATTGTTTCTGGATAAAGCGCATAAAATCGATACAAAACGAATTGAAAATATAGTATCTTCGGTGTGTTTTTTACGTGATTTGGTAAATACGCCAGCCAATGATATGCACCCAGAGGCGCTGGAAAATGTAACCAAGGCATTGGCAGAAGAATATAAAGCAACATGTAAGGTTATAGTCGATAAAGATCTTATAAAAAAGAATTTTCCTCTTATTTATACAGTTGGAAAGGCTAGCGAAAATCGCCCGCGTTTGATTGAATTAAAATGGGGCAATAAAAGCCATCCTAAAATTGCTTTGGTCGGCAAGGGCGTTTGTTTTGATACAGGTGGTCTGGATATCAAACCATCTCAATATATGTTGCCGATGAAAAAGGATATGGGAGGGGCGGCGCATACACTTGCGCTGGCGCATTTGATTATGGCGCTGAGGCTTCCGGTTCAATTGCACCTGTTAATACCGGCTGTTGAGAATTCAATTTCAGGCAATGCCTATCGACCGTCTGATATTTTACGATCACGCAAAGGTTTAACTGTCGAGGTTGGTAATACGGATGCAGAAGGGCGTTTGGTGCTGGCTGATGCGTTGACTTATGCGTGTGAAAGTGATCCTGAGCTGATTGTTGATTATGCGACGCTTACGGGGGCGGCACGTATTGCGCTTGGCTTTGATCTTCCGGCGTTGTTCTCTAATAATGATAAAACGCTTGATGAGATAAGGGATATCTCTAAAAAGGTAGGTGATGCGGTGTGGCCCTTGCCGCTATGGCAGCCATATAAGAGGGACTTGGACAGTTCTGTTGCCGATATCAGTAGTACAGGCGGTAAAGCCGGGGCTTCAACGGCTGCGCTTTTCTTGCAAAGTTTTATAAATAATGCCATTGAATGGGTTCACATGGATGTCTATGCATGGGAGCAAAGCGGTAAGCCGGGGCGTCCTAAAGGTGGAGCCGATACTGGTTTACTTGCTCTATGGGCTTTTCTGGAAGATCGTTATAGTAAGAAATCGTAAAAAACGTATTGCCAAGCAGGGAGCAGCTTATTAACGTGCAAATCATTATTTATTATCAGGAGCGTTAAAACATATGACTTTTGTTGTGACGGAAGCTTGTATTAAGTGCAAATATACCGATTGTGTTGAAGTTTGTCCGGTTGATTGCTTTTATGAGGGTGAAAATATGCTCGTTATTCATCCGGATGAGTGTATAGATTGTGGTGTTTGTGAACCAGAATGCCCTATAGAGGCTATATTGCCTGATACAGATGGTAAGGCTGAAGAATGGCTAGAGGTTAACCGTAAATATGCTGAGGAATGGCCAGTTTTAACAGTTAAAAAAGACCCGATGCCAGAGGCCGAAGAAATGAAGGGGAAGCCTAATAAGTTCAAGGAAGATTTTAGTCCAGAGCCTGGAGAGGGCGACTAATTCATTTAAGTTGATAAAAGGAGAAAATGATGAGTTTTACTGCAATTAAAGCCGAGGAGCAAAGTCCTCTGAAAAGCAATCCGGAATGCCGCGGTCGTATCTATGACAGCATTCTGGATACAATTGGTGCAACGCCTTTGGTGCGTGTATCTAAATTCATGGAAAAATATAATCTGGAAGCTGAAATTCTGGCCAAGCTGGAGTTTTTTAATCCTATTGCCTCTGTTAAAGACCGCATTGGCTTTGCCATGATTGAGGCTGCAGAACGCGATGGTTTGATTACACCGGGCAAGACTGTTCTTATTGAGCCGACTTCAGGCAATACTGGTATTGCGCTGGCATTTGTTGCGGCCTCTAAAGGGTATCGTTTGATCCTGACTATGCCAGAAAGTATGTCCATAGAGCGCCGTAAAATGCTGCGCTTTTATGGTGCAGAATTAGTGCTGACACCGAAGGAAAAAGGTATGAATGGCGCGATTGCAAAGGCCGAAGAGCTTTTGGGTGAATATGATGATTCATTCTCACCAGGGCAATTCTCGAATCCTGCTAATCCACAAATTCATCGTGAGACAACGGCTGAGGAAATCTGGAAAGATACGGATGGAAAATGTGATATTCTGGTTTCTGGTGTCGGCACAGGAGGTACTTTAACAGGGATTTCTCAAGTGCTTAAGGAGCGCAAAGCTGATTTTAAAACTTATGCGGTCGAGCCGGAGGAAAGCCCAATTCTTTCTGGAGGGCAGCCAGCACCTCATAAGATTCAAGGTATTGGTGCAGGCTTTGTTCCCGAGATTCTGAATACTGATTTGATTGATGAGCCTATTAAGGTTAGCAGTGATGCTGCTATTGAGACGGCGCGTGAAATTGCCAGATTGGAAGGTATTCCCTGTGGTATATCTTCTGGCGCAGCCTTTGCAGCATCTAAAGAGCTGGCTTTGCGTCCTGAAAATAAGGGTAAGCAGATTATTGCAATCATTCCATCTTTTGCCGAGCGTTATATCTCCACAGCATTATTTGATGGTTTAGCTGATGACTAAGTGATTGAAAACATATGCACAAAACGCCCTTTGGTAAAATTTTAGGGCGTTTTTTATGCCTTAATCATTTACGCCGAGTTTATCCTGTAGGGACGAGCTTGAAGTTGTATATTCAAAGCGCAATTTTGCATCAGGTTTGCAGTAGCGGAATGCTTGACGTGACATGAGTGCAGCTTCATGAAAGCCGGAGAGGATTAGCTTCAATTTACCCGGATAATAATTAATATCACCAATAGCAAAAATACCTTTACTAGACGTTTCGAATTTTTCTGTATCGACTGGTATCAGGTTGTTATCAAGGTTTAAGCCAAAATCTGCGATGGGGCCGAGTTTCATGGTTAAGCCAAAGAAGGGGAGTAATGTATCACATTCTATGGCTTCAATTTGCTTCTTGCTATTGAGGATCTCAACGGCTTCAAGCCGACCATTTGAGCCAATAAGCTTTTTGACTTGGCCTATGGTTAAATTCATTTTTTTAGTATCAACGAGTTCACGCATTTTATTGACGCTATCAGGCGCGGCGCGGAAATTATCGCGTCTGTGAACTAACCTTAGGGAATTGGCAATAGGCTGTAAATTTAATGTCCAATCCAGAGCGGAATCTCCACCGCCTACGATCAGGATATTCTTGCCTTCGAATTTCTTCATTTCTCGAACGGCATAAAAGACAGATGTACCTTCATAGTCCTCAATTTCGGGAATAGGGGGCTTTTTGGGCATGAATGAGCCGCCACCTGCCGCAATAACGATGCATTTTGCTTCAAAAATAGTGCCAATGTCTGTTGTAAGGCGCCATTTATCATCATCGATACGCTCCAGCTTTTCAGCCATTTGCTGAAAATGAAACTCTGGATTAAATGGTTTTATTTGCTCCATGAGCTTATCTGTAAGGTCTTGCCCTGAAATCTCGGGATATGCCGGTATATCATAGATGGGCTTTTCAGGATAAAGCTCAGCGCATTGTCCGCCTGGTCGGTCCAGTATGTCGATCAAGTGGCATTTAAGATCCAAAAGACCTAGCTCGAATACAGCAAAAAGGCCGCATGGGCCTGCGCCTATAATGACTACATCTGTTTCAATGGTTTTACTCATAGTTGGAATAATATCTTTGTATAATAATTAGAGAATGCCATGTGATAAAATATGAAAGAAGACAAGTAAAGAGCTTTTATGGATCATCAAGCAAAGATTTTAATTCATATAGCTTCTCAAGTGCCTCGCGTGGACTAAGTTCATCAGGAGATAATGATTTAAGCGCTTCTAGAGCAGGGGTAATAGTTTCTTTTTCATCTGGCTGAGTGTTTTGACTAAAAAGTGGCAGGTCGGCACCGGATTTTTTGTTGGTGCCGGAGCTTTCTAGTGAACGTAATATCTTTTGTGCATCTGAAATTACGGATTGCGGTAAGCCAGCCAATTTGGCTACGTGAATACCATAGGACTTTTGTGCTGCACCCTTGGCAACTTTATGCAAAAATATTATATCTTTTTGCCATTCTTTGACCTGCATGCTGTGGCAGGACATGTTTGGTAGTTTGTCCTCAAGAGTTGTAAGTTCGTGGTAGTGAGTTGCAAATAATGTGCGGCATTGGTTTTTATTGTGCAGATGTTCCAAGCATGCCCAAGCAATAGACAGGCCGTCATAAGTTGATGTTCCACGGCCAATCTCATCAAGTATTACAAGCGATTTAGGCGTGGCATTGTTAAGTATTGCTGCAGCTTCTACCATTTCGACCATAAAGGTTGATTGTCCCTTGGAGAGGTTGTCAGATGCGCCTACACGGCTAAAGACTTTGTCAATAACACCTATTTTAGCTTTTGTTGCAGGCACATAGCATCCGGCTTGTGCAAGAATTGCAATAAGTGCATTTTGTCGCAAGAAAGTGGACTTACCGGCCATGTTTGGTCCGGTTAAAAGCCAGACAGAATCCTTTTTATCCATTGTACAGTTATTTGGTGCAAAATTATTGCTATCCTTTTGCAAAGACTTTTCAACAACTGGATGTCGGCCTTGTGTAATATCAAACACTTTGGATGTGTCTAATTCTGGTTTAGTGTAATGCATATCTTCTGCGAGTAAAGACAGAGATGTGCTCGCGTCTATTTGTGCGAGTGTGGCTGCAATAATTTGTATTGATTGTGCTTGAATTATTGTCTTATGGGCTAATGTTTCAAAGATTTCATTTTCAAGAGCTAAGCTTTTATCTGCGGCGGAAATTATATCGCGCTCAAGTTCTGATAGCTCCGTTGTTGTAAAGCGCACAGCGTTGGCAGTGGTCTGGCGATGTATGAATGGATTATTATCGCTTGGTGCCATAAGAGCATCAGCTTTTTTTGTGCTAACATCTACAAAATAACCAAGCACGTTATTATATTTAATCTTAAGGGCATCAATGCCTGTCATATGTTGATATGTGCTTTGAAGCTGTGCGATAAGGTTTCGGCTATTATCTCTAAGCTCTTTTAGTTGATCAAGCTTGGCGTGGTAGCCTGTTCTTATAAAGCCGCCATCTTTCATGGCGGCAGGCGGTGTATCTACCAGAGCTGCTTTTAGCTCATCATGCAGGTTTGAAAGCTCTGGTGATTGTTTCAGGCTTTTCTGGAAATTGTGCAAAATAGGACTGTCTTCTTTGTGTAAGGCAGATAGTATGATTTCAGCAAGGGCGAGCCCATCGCGAATAGCACATAAGTCTTTTGCATTGCCGCGCTCAAGCGTTATGCGTGAAAGTGATCTGTGAATATCCGGCACCAATTTGATATAATCAATAATTTGATCTCTAAGGTTGTTATGCGCAGAAAAATATTCAATGTAATTCAAGCGCTGTTGTATTTTTGTAATATTAGTCAGAGGTTTTGCTATTTGTTCGCGTAATAAACGAGATCCTGCCGCAGAAGACGTGTAATCAATGACATGAACAAGACTGTTTTTGCTTTCTCCCTCTATTGTGCGCAATATTTCAAGACTTTTGAGCGTAGTGGTGTCAATTACCATGAAATCGCTCTTCTCAATTTTTAGAGGTTGATCAAGGTATGGGAGCTTACCTTTTTGTGTTGTCGCAATGTAGTGAATCAGGTTTATGATGCACGTGCTTTCAAGTGGCGCAACGCTCTGTAGGGCAGGTAGAATAGAATTTTTTAACGGCGCGTATTCTTTAAGGATATTTTCTTTAATATCTAATGTTGTATTTTCCAGATATGTAATTGTTTTTTCAGTATTATTAATAATATTTTCTAAGGTCTCTTTATCCTGTGTATTGATAAGGATTTCTTGCGGTTCTATAGTTGTGATATCTGCGTCTAGGTCATTTAAGGTGCTTTTTTGCGTAAAAAATGCACCCGTAGAGAGATCGGCCCATGCTAGAGCTACTTCTGATCCATTTACAGTGATGCAGCATACATAATTGGCTTTTCCTGATTCTAATAATGGATCTTCGGTCAGTGTGCCCTGTGTGACGATGCGAATGACTTCACGGCACACGAGCGCCTTTGATGCCGGTCGTCCTTGCGCCTTGACACGCGCCTTTGCCTCATCGGGGGTTTCTTTTTGCTCACAGATAGCAACTTTATGACCTGATTTTATGAGTTTTGCCAGATAAGGCTCATAAGAATGGTATGGTACACCGCACATATTAATGGCTTGATCTTGTGATTTTCCCCGTTTGGTAAGGGTTATATCCAAAATTTCGGCGGCGATAAGCGCGTCATCATAGAATAATTCATAAAAGTCACCCATGCGATAGAAGAGCAGGCAGTCAGGATGATCTTCCTTAATGACGTGGTATTGCGCCATCATGGGCGTATGTCCCTGCTCAATGAAGCGATTCATACGCGCCTCTGTAATGTCAGGGTCAGGGGTAAATTGATGATCCGGTGATGTCTGTTTTAACGCATTAGGCATGCGTCTAGTCATACGATATCAAGTGCAATGTGAAAACAAATTTTTAAATAAAATTGAGCCTGAAATACTTCAATCAACGCCAGTTGACCCAAAACCGCCTTCACCGCGGCCTGCGTCTTCTTCAAGTTCTTCTACAATTTGCCAGTCAACATGGGTGTAGCGCTCAATCACCATTTGGGCGATGCGCATGCCGCGTTGAACTGTGAAAGGCTCTTGGCCGTGATTTATAAGGATAACTTTGATTTCACCGCGGTAGTCAGCATCAATCGTGCCGGGGCTATTTAGAACAGTAACACCGTGATTGATTGCAAGGCCAGAGCGAGGTCTAATTTGTGCTTCAAAGCCATGGGGGAGAGCAATTGAAAGGCCTGTTGGTATTAAAGCGCGTTCACCCGAGCCGATTTCAATGGCTTCTTCAAGCGCTGCAGTAAGGTCCATACCGGCAGAATGAGCTGTTGCATAGGTTGGTAATTTAAGACCGACTGCATGTTCTAATGGCTTTAGAGAGACCTGAATATCGTCCTCGTTAATAATTTTGTTTTTATTGTCAGTCATAACTGTCCTTAACTCATTGTTTTAATATGTAACTATTTATCTTTTCAGTTAGCTTTAATGCTATCTGCTTTTTGGAAACAGTATCCCAATCTTCGATTTCGTTGTTTTGTTTCACGAAATATATATGGCTTTTGTCCTGCCCAAAAGCTCTTTCTTGTCCGTTTTCGTCTTTTCCTACCAGATTGGCTAAAATCCAGTCACACCTCTTATTTTCAAGTTTTTTTATGGCATTTTTATGAAGGTCTTCTGTTTCTGCGGCAAAGCCAATAATCAGTTCTGGGCGGTTTTTAGGTAAATTCGCCAGCGTTTTTAAAATATCCGGATTTTCAATAAAGTCTATGGTTTGCTTCTGCGTTTTACCCGTTTTTTTAATTTTTTGCTCTTTCGGGTCTTTCGCGCGCCAATCGCTGATGGCGGCAGAACATATGGCGATATTTGCAGGCAGGTTACTTATGCATGCTTCCAGCATTTCTTGGGCTGTATTTACGTGGATGACCTTTATATTTTGTGGTGACTGCAGATTTGTAGGGCCACTAACCAGTGTGACTTCTGCGCCGGCATCTCTTAAGGCTTCAGCTATAGCATAACCTTGTTTTCCTGATGATCTATTACCTATAAACCTTACAGGATCAACAGGTTCATAGGTTGGTCCCGCTGTGATCAGGACTTTTTTTTTAGCTAGTGGTTTGTCGCCAAAAAATGTGTAAATTGAACTATATATGTCGTCTGGTTCACTTAGACGCCCTAAACCCTTTTCGCCACAGGCCATATCGCCACTTTCAGGACCGATAAAGTGGATATTTCGGTTTTTAAGTGTTTCTATATTGGCTTGTGTAGCAGGGTTGTCCCACATCTCAGGGTTCATAGCCGGTGCAATCATAATAGGCTTATTTGAGGCTAGTAAGGTGGTGCTCGCAAGGTCATTGGCCAAGCCATGTGCCATTTTAGCCATGATATCAGCGCTAGCAGGAGCTACTAGTATAAGATCGCATTCACGGCTCAGGCGAATATGACCCATTTCAGTTTCATCTGTAAGTGACCATAAGTCCGTATAGACCTTGTTTTGACTTAATGATGCAACGCTCAAAGCAGTGATAAATTGCTCGGCAGCTTTTGTCATGACACATGTCACGTTTCCACCATCTTTGCGGATCAAGCGGATCAGGTCCAGCACCTTGTAGGCCGCAATGCCCCCTGATATTATGAGTAATATTTTTTTATCTTTAAGCATTTAATTTTCTTTTATACTGAAATAAAGCCCCGATGCAATAAGCAGACGGGGCTCTATATATACAATTCTATATTAATAGATTACGAAAAGACTTAATTTTCAGTTTTAACAGGGGCTTTTGTATCTATGTTTCCAATTGCTTCTTCTGCTGTATCTGTAACGTTTTCAATAGCTTCCGTTGCATTTTCAATTATTGTTGTTTCTTCTGCGCCAGCAGCGGGTTCCGTGTCTTCTACAGCAGGAGTAGAGTCTTGTATTTCAGCTGTTTCATCGCTCATTTTTTCAACGGGCGTATCAAGGGAAGGAATTTCTTCACCTTCTGTTGATATGATGGAGCTTTCATCTGAAAATTCCACTACTTCGCCTGCTTCAGAGTAGTCTAAGGGTTTATTATTCTTAATAATTGGTTCGTTCTGAATTTTTTCGAGGGCATTTTTCATCTCGACGACTTCTTCTTTTACTTCGGTAATTGTGTTACCGGCTGTTTCTTTGATGTCATCCAGAGACTGAGACATTGTTTCCGCATCAATGCCCAAATCACTTTTGTTACCACCAGCAGCAGGTTCGATGCCTGCAATGTTATTGAGCGTTCCAGTAGGCTTGGCAACCATATCGTAAATTGCAAAAATTGCAATTAAGCCAATCGCAAGAACTGCGGTTGAATAAAAAATAGACTTTGTAAAATTGCTCATTTTAAGACCTTCCTTATGCGCTTTTAATGTAACGCTTCTATTTTCCCTGAATAGCGGCGATAATGCACCACAGCATTCCTTGGTGTCAATAAAAATGTGTAACTCTAATGCAATAGGTTAGAGAGGGTATTTAATGTTTCTGGCCTTGATGAACCGCAGCAATTCCCGCGCTGAAATTAGTATATTTTACGCTTTTGAATTCGGCATTTTCCATGCGCTTTGCCAGTTTTTTTTGTGTGGGAAACTTTCGAATGCTTTCAACCAGATATTGGTAGCTCTCGCGGTCATTTGTGATTTTTTCACCCATGAACGGGATAAAAGCATAAGAATACGCATCATAGGCTTTTGCTAGTGCTGGTGGGCGCACATGAGAAAATTCAAGGCAAAAGAACTTGCCGCCCGGGCGCAGGACGCGGAATGCTTCTTTTAGGGCGGTGTCGATATGGGTGACATTACGGAGGCCAAATGCGATTGTATATATATCAACGCTAGAATCCGGTAAGGGAAGTGATTCGGCGTTGCCTGTGATCCAGTTAAAGTCATGAATCCAACCTTTATCTATGGCACGATCACGGCCAACAGAAAGCATATTATTATTTAAATCACAAAGGGTTATGTTTGCTTTCGAACCTGTTTTCTTGCGAATTCGAAAGGCAATATCACCTGTGCCGCCGGCCACATCCAGATAATCAACAGGGCGGCCGTCAATTGTTGCCCGTGGTCGGATTATGCGAATGAAACGATCTTTCCAGAGGCGGTGAATGCCCGCCGACATCACATCATTCATTATGTCGTAACGATCAGCAACAGAATCGAATACGCCGACGACTTTTCCGGTTTTTTCCTCTGGTGAGACATTCTTTTCCCCAAACCAGTGACTTTCTGGATTTTGCATGATGTTTTTTCTCCTTGCTTGATGTATTGATTAGCATATGAAACTTGCAAAAGCTATGGCTACTGTTGCGGGGATGACAGGTTTATCCCGTATTGCCGGATTCGTTCGCGATATCCTGACAGCCGCGTATTTGGGGGCGGGGCCAGTTGGTGATGCTTTCTTTGTGGCTCTAAAGCTACCGAATTTTTTCCGTCGTGTGACCGCAGAGGGGGCTTTTAGTATAGCCTTTGTACCGCTTTATTCCAAAGCGATTGAAAATGAAGGGCGGGACAAAGCTGATCAGTTCGCCAGTAATGCCTTTATGATTATGCTATGTACCTTAAGTGTCTTTACGGTATTGGTTATGGCTTTGATGCCCTTTGTGATTATGGGGATTGCGCCGGGCTTTACGGGGGACGAGTTGCGGCAACCTCTGGCGATTGAATATAGCCGGATAACCTTTCCGTATCTTTTATTGATGTCGCTCACGGCTTTGCTGGGTGGGGTATTGAATGCTCTGGATCGGTTTGCGCCTTTTGCCTTTGCGCCTGTGCTGTTTAATGTGACGTTGATTGTATCACTTTTGCTCTCGGGGTACTTCGAGAATGCGGGCTATGCTATGTCTTGGGGGATATTAGCGGCAGGTGTATTTCAGCTTGTTTTCTTATGGATGGCTGCGATGCGGAATAATGTGCGTATTCGCTTTCAAAAGCCAGTCTTGGATGAAAAGGTCAAGCGTGTGTTTAAGCTGATGGGGCCGGCGATGATCGGGGCGGGAGTGATGCATATCAATCTTTTTGCCGATTTGATTATTGCTTCGCTGCTGGATGGAGGCTCTATCTCTTATCTTTATTATGCGGATCGTTTGAACCAGCTTCCCTTGGGTGTTGTTGGGATTGCTGTGGGTACGGCTTTGTTGCCTATGCTGGCACGGGCGATGGAAAAAGAAGATAAAAGCGAAAGCCGGAATTTATTTAACCGTGCTTTGGAATATTGCTTGCTTTTGGCACTTCCTGCAGCCGTAGCACTTGCTATGATTCCGGTTCAACTCATCACAGTGCTATTCGAGCGTGGGGCGTTTACCACCAGTGACAGTCTTATGACTTCTAATGTTTTGGCGGCTTATGCAATTGGGTTGCCTGCTTATATTACAATCAAGGTTTTTTCTACGGCGCATTGGGCGCATGAGGATACGGTAACACCTGTAAAAATATCGGTTGTGGCGACGCTACTTAATATTATCATGAGTATTATTCTGATCCAGTTTATTGGTGTTGTTGGTATTGCTGTGGGGACGGCTATTGCTGGCTGGTTACAATTTGCGGCACATATTCATTATCTCAAAGATCACTCATCGGCGAAGCTGGATAAGCAGTTTAAATTGGTGGTCGGTAAAATAGTAATGTGCTCTGTTGTGATGGGGGTAGGGCTACTAGGTTTATCATTATTGCTTGATAATTATATATTTAGTGATGTTTTTTTAATTAAAGTATTAGCTTTGGGCGCTCTTGTTGTTTTTGGAATAATTATTTATGGGGCTTTAATTTTGGGCACGAGGGTAGTAAAACTCTCCGATATTAAGAAATACATATTGAAAAAAGGCACTTAAGAGCGATGAAACGTATATTATCGGGCATGCAACCAACCAGTCAGCTTCACCTTGGGAATTATCTCGGGGCGCTTAAGAACTGGGTGTCTTTTCAGGATAAGCAAGATACGGAATGTCTGTATTGTGTAGTTGATTTGCATGCTATAACTGTGGCGTATGAGCCAGAAGTGTTAAAAAAGGCTAGTCTAGAGATTGCAGCGGCTTATATTGCGGCCGGGATTGATCCGAAAAAGTCGACGATCTTTGTTCAATCTGCTGTACCAGAGCATTCGCAGCTTATGTGGCTTTTAGGGACTATGGCGCAGATGGGTAAGCTTCAGCGTATGACCCAGTTTAAGGATAAGGCGGGCAAGAATGCTGAGCGCGCTGGGTTGGGGCTTTTCGCTTACCCTGTGCTAATGGCGGCAGATATCTTGATTTATAAGGCGACGCATGTGCCTGTGGGGGAGGACCAAAAGCAACATCTTGAGCTAACGCGGGATTTGGCTTCGACGTTTAATACAAAGTTTGACATTGATTTCTTCCCACATCCGGAGCCTGTTATTACTGGCCCTGCGCCGCGCGTAATGTCTTTACGTGATGGAACGAAGAAAATGAGTAAGTCCGAGCCTTCTGATATGTCGCGGATTAACTTAACGGATGATGCAGATACAATTTTGAAGAAAATCAAAAAGGCGAAGACCGATCCTGAGCCTTTACCGGATAGTCTTGAAAGTCTTGAGGAGCGGCCTGAGGCGCTAAACCTGATTACGCTTTATGCTGCTTTAGCTAATGAGGCTAAGGAAGATAGCTTGAAGCGCTTTGCGGGAGAATCTTTTTCTGTGTTCAAGCCTGCTTTTGCTGAACTTGTGATTGAAAGTTTTGCACCTATTACAAATGAAATGAATAAACTAATGCAAGATATTGATCAGGTTCAAAAAATTGTTGATTCTGGATCGGAAAAGTCGCGTGATATCGCTGCGCCAGTTTTAAGAGATGTTCATAAAATTATGGGGCTTTCTGCTTTATAATTCTGGATAAAGGAAGAACTTATTTGCTTTTTTTGCCCAGACATAGCAGAATGTGCCCATAACTAATAACTGACCGAGGTTTGCGTAACCATGCATTTGATTTTTAAGTTTTGTCTTACCGTTGCCGTCTTGTTGACGTTTTCATTCTCTCCAGCCAAAGCCGAAATTTTTTACATTGAGGATCAGGACGGACGTTTTTCAGTTTCTTTCCCTGATTTATGGCGTATTACAAGCAATATGAAGCCAGATGATCAGTTAACTGTGATGGGGCCAGGTAAAAATGATTTGGCAATGTGTCGTGTGCGCGTTCGTGAAGAAGGGCGTTTCAAGATTTATCCTCAAACTCAGTTTGCTGATGAACTTCAGAAAGTTGCAGTTAGCCGGGACTTTTGGGATAAATATTTAGGTCAGTATGATAATCATATTATTGAAGCTATGCAGGATGAATCTGGGCTGGGTCGTGGTTATGCCAGCATGGCCGAAGCGACTTACCGCACAACTGAGGGCGTTGTGGCTGATAAGCATGCAATCCTTTTTGCTTCACTCTATGGTGATCACATTTATATTGTTGAGTGTTCAACACAAGAAGTGCATTTTGAAAAATGGCGTCAGGCCTTTATGGGTATTATTAAATCCATAGACTTTGAAAAAGCTTTTGAAGAGCCAAAGCAGGGGCATTATCGTAACTTCACCAAGGATGATAGTGTTCGTATTCAAAGCGATGAGCATAATGGAGTTTATAAATTTTAGAAGATATGATCTTTTAAAAAATATACTGTAAATATCTAAGAGCGCTTATCAAAGCGCTCTTGTTATATGAGGGGTTCTCAGGCATCCTTGAGAGTATTAGCGGGAGACCAGACTTGCTTATTTACTTACCCATTGCCGAAATGACTGTCGCGGTAGAAGAGATATTTCTACTCGGGTTTTTTGTTGGCTTTGTTTCGGGTGTTTTTGGTGTGGGTGGTGGTTTTCTGACAACGCCACTTTTAATCTTTATGGGTATTCCACCTGCTGTGGCTGTGGGGACACAAGCCAGTCAGCTTGTTGCATCTGGCACTAGCGGTGTTATTGGTTATTGGCAAAAGGGCTATGTGGATTTTTATATTGGCACGATTATGCTGGTTGGTGGTATAGCAGGTTCGGTCTTCGGAATAATAATTTTTCAGTTGATGCAATATTTGGGGCAGATTGATCTGGTTATCTCTCTGCTTTATATTATTTTGCTCGGTGGTGTTGGCGGGATGATGCTTTTTGAGAGTCTTTTTAGCCTTTCAAAGGCTAAGAAGAGATCTATGAAAAGCGAGTTTAACCGCTTTAAATCACCTTCGATGATTTCGAAATTACCTTATAAAATAAGATTTCCTCGTTCCAAGCTTTATATTAGCGCATTTGTACCCGGTGGGATTGGTTTTGTCAGCGGCTTTCTTGTTTCAACAATGGGGGTTGGTGGCGGATTTTTACTTATTCCAGCGATGATTTATATTTTGGGTATGCCTGCTTATCTAGTGGCCGGTACCTCATTATTCCAGATTGTTTTTACTAGTGCTTTTGCAACGATAATGCATGCGATTACCAATCAAAGTGTTGATATTTTATTGGCGCTTTTTTTGATCATTGGTGGAGTTATTGGTGCACGTTTTGGAGTTATCGCTTCGAAGAGGGTTAATGGTGCTCGCGCACGTGTTGTATTAGCCTTAATCGTGCTTGCTGTATGTACTAAGGTGGCTATGTCTTTGTTTTTAGAACCGGGGCAAATTTTTGTGATTGAGATTTAATTTATGTCTAAATTGAAGCAAAATTTCTTAGTGATGTTTGCTTTCCTTGTTGGGTGGGGCTTGCCTGTTCAAGCTATGGCTCAGGATAAAGATATAGCTCGAAAAGGTGATCCTTTGATCACGCAACTTTCATCGGATTATATTGATGTCAGTGCAGGTTTTGGTGGTGCGACTATTGAATTGTTCGGTGACCGTAGTGATGCAGATACAGAAGTGGCCGTGGTTGTTGAGGGTCCACGGCGAGAGATTACAATCTGGAAGAAGGCCAGAGTCATGGGGGCTTGGGTAAATAGATATTTTGTTAGTTTCCAGTCTATTCCTGTTTATTACAATTATGCTATAAGCGATGTTGATTTTATAAGTAATAACAACGACTTTTCTGTCCTTCATAATGTAGGGACGCAATCTATTTTCAAGGAAGACAAAATTGAAAAATCGGGTTCTGTTGAGGATGTTTCTGTCTTTACGGAAGAATTGATTAAAAAAAGAATGCAGACGGGCGTTTTTCCTGAAAAACCGGCAAAAATTGAGTTCTTAAGTCCACATTTCTTTCGTGTGAGTTTTAAGATTCCGCAATCAGTACCGACCGGAGAGTATAAAATTCACACCTATCTTCTTAAGGAAGGTGAGGTTATAGACCGCGCGGTTCAGGCTTTGTCTGTGAAACAGGTCGGGCTTAATGCTTATGTTCTACGCGTAGCTAGAGAACACTCTTTTCTATATAGTCTTGGTTGTATATTATTTGCACTGCTTTCTGGGTGGTTTGTGAGTGCTCTGCGCGTTAAGGTTTAGGAATTAAGATATTGGGAGATTTAAAATGACAATATCATCACAGCATAAAGTCTTTCTGGTTATTGTTGATTCCAGTCGTGAGTTTCATGCTGCTTTGGATCAGGCAATTAAAATGTGTAATGAGTGTGATGCCCGTATTGCTCTGCTTCGGGTTATGCATGTCGAGCATGTTGATCATTGGCAAAATATTGAAGATAAGGTTCGCAGTGAAATGCGTGCTCATGCAGAAAGCCTTGTTTGGGAGGCTGCTGGGCGCATCTTACGGGAAACAGGTTACTTTCCGATGGTTTGTATCGAAGAAGGTACAAAGAGCGAAGTTATTATAGATATTATCGGGCGTTATCCGAATATTGCTTCTTTGGTTTTGGCGGCAGATAGTAGCTCGAGCAAGCCTGGGCCTTTGGTTACTTATTTTACGACGAAAGGCTTGTCGAAGCTGAATGTTCCACTTGTTGTTGTTCCGGGGCATTTACAATCTGAATAAGCCTGTTATATAAGCAGCTCTATATATAAGATGGAAGATATCAAAAATGTTTATCCAAACAGAAACAACGCCTAATCCGGCGACAATAAAATTTTTACCGGGGCAAGATTTGCTGGAAAGCGGCACTTATGAATTTGCGGGCGTAGATCAGGCTGAATCTTCGCCTTTGGCGAAGCGTTTGTTTACTTTGCAAGGCGTAACGCGTGTGTTTATTTCTACAGATTTTGTGTCGGTCAGTAAGGCGGATGATACAGATTGGTCTATGTTAAAGCCGATGGTTTTAGCCGCGTTGATGGAACATTTATCCACTGGTCAGCCTATTATTTTAGATGTGCCAGAACATAATACAAGCAAAACCGAGAATGAACCGGAAGACGAACTTTCAAAACAGATTAAGGAGCTTCTTGATACGCGTGTGCGCCCTATGGTGGCCATGGATGGCGGGGATATCGTGTTTGACCGTTTTGAAGATGGTATCGTGTATCTGCATATGCAAGGGGCGTGTTCTGGTTGTCCTAGCTCTACGGCTACGTTAAAGATGGGCGTTGAGAATATGCTCAAGCATTATGTGCCCGAGGTACTAGAAGTGCGTCCTGTTGATGATTATTAATCTTTTTTCAAATGTTTGGTTTTTATGCGCGTATTAGCCATTGATACATTGATGCAAGGGTGTTGTGTCGGGTGTTATGATTCTGAGGCAGGTCAATCATTCTCAATTATGAAGGAAATAGAAAGAGGGCATGCAGAAGTTCTTGTGCCTATGATTGATGATCTTTTAAGAAAAGTTCGGTGGCGGTATGCAGATATTGACCTGATAGGGGTTACAACAGGGCCGGGGGCATTTACGAGCCTGCGTATTGGTCTTTCTACGGTCAAAGCCTTGTCACTGTCTTTGGATAAGCCTGCAATAGGTGTTTCTAGTTTTGATTTGATTTATGCTTTGTACGGTAAGGAGTATAACGGCAATATTTGTATCTTGTTGGAAACCAAAAGGGGGGATTACTACATGGCGTTATACTCAAGTAATGGAGAAGTTATCAAGGCGGGTGTTTGTGATGAAACTCAGTTATTGAGTGATCTGGAAGAGCACAATACATCCTGTGTTATTGGGGATGCTGTAGAGCGTTTTCAAGAAGAGTGTGGTTATAATTGTGAGTTTTTAATACTTAAAACCATAGATATAGAGCGTTTTTCGTTGTGGCTTGCGCAGGAAGATAGTTCTATTTTTACTGATAGTAAGCTTGAGCCGTTATACTTGCGAGAAGCTGATATTAGCCAGCCGAAAAAAAAGCTTCGTAAACTTAAAGTTTTATAAAAAATACCTTGTGATTAAAGCGTACATATGTGACTTTCACAGAGTTGTGAAAATTGAATAAGCATTAGTTACAGTTAGGCTGTGCTAGTGAATTAATAACTTGTGTTAGGGGAATAGAGTAATGGATGAGAATCAGGATCATGATATTTTGTTAGAATTAACAACAGAAATTGTTTCGTCTTATGTTGCCAATAATTCTGTGGCGTCGGCAGATCTGCCAGAGCTTATCAATACTGTGTATACCGGGCTTGCTAATACTGGGTCAGATGGTAAAGCGATCTCAGCAGATCGACCGCAACCAGCAGTTCCGATTAATCGTTCTGTTACAGATGATTATCTGATTTGTCTGGAAGATGGCAAGAAGCTTAAAATGCTTAAACGTCATCTGAAAACGGCTTATAACATGTCGCCTCAGGAATATCGTGAGAGATGGGGGCTTCCCGCTGATTACCCGATGGTTGCACCGAGCTATGCGAAAAAGCGTAGTGAGCTTGCCAAAGATATTGGTCTGGGTACCAAGTAATAAAAAATTAGCTGTTTAGCTCTTGCGAGCGCGTTTTAGCGGCATTTAACGCTTCGTTGAATATGTCTTGTGCTCGGCCATCCATGAGTATACTAAGAGCTGCTTCTGTTGTGCCACCGGGGCTGGTGACATTCTCTCGTAATACTGAAGCTGGTTTTTGGTTTTCGTTTTCTGCGAGTGCAGCGCTGCCTATGACTGTTTGGCGCGCTAATGTTCCCGCCATTTCCGGTGACAAGCCTAACTCAATGCCTGATTTTTCCAATATTTCAATGAGGTGGAAGATGTAGGCCGGCCCGCTGCCTGAAAGAGCGGTTACTGCGTCCATAAGAGTTTCATCTTCAATCCATTCGACGCGTCCTGATGTCTCTAACAGATCTTGCGCCAGTTCTTTTTGTGTTTCGGTAATATGATCATTAGGGATGCAAACTGATATGCCTTTACCTATAGCAGCTGGCGTGTTGGGCATAGAGCGTATAATCGCGCGGGATGATCCGAAAATAGATTCAAGGGTGTTAAGGGATTGTCCTGCAGCGATAGAGAGGATAGGAATTTCTTTGGGAAGCGTTTTAGCGATTTTGCTGCCTACATCTTTCAGGATTTGCGGTTTGATCGCAATAATCAGGAAATCTGAACCATTTTTGTAGCTTTCTGGTGGTGCATTAAAATATTCAATTGGCTCATTTTTATCAAAAACACCTGGAATTTGGTGCGGGTCAATAACCAGAGCATGTTCAATAACTTGATTTTTAATCCACCCGCTTAGCAATGCGCTTCCCATTTTTCCACAGCCGATAAGAGTGATAGAAGCTTTTTTAGGCATGGTCATGGTTTTAAACTCATTATTTTATGGTGATTAGGATTCTCCAGCAACATCCATCATTGCAAGTGATAGCATATTAGGTTCAATATTGGAGTTTTCTGCAAGTAGATGAAATACATGCTGGTAACGCTCGCATTGGGTCAGGCCAATATCAATCAGGCGCTCCAATAGCTCCGATAAGGTTTGATCCTTATTACCGTGGAGCAGGCTTGTGTAGCGGAAGATTGGTGCATTGGTAAGGTTCTCAAGCTCAAAATGTCCCATCCACAATGATGTGTTTATATCCGAGATGATTTTAGGCAGATGCCCCATATTCTGGGCTGAAATGCTCATATCATATTGGCATAGAAACTGGAGCGCATTGTAGTTTTTATCCCATAGGAACAGGATTTCATATTCTGTTGTTTTGCCGGACAGGCAAAGTGCAAGCTTGTTATCATCCATACGGCTGTAGGCCCAGTGATTTTGATCCAGAATATCCTCGACATGATCAAGTGGGTTTGGAATTTTCTCTTCGGTGATTTGCGTGGCTGCTGACATTTTTATTTACTTGGCTTTCTTGCTTGTCGTTTTCTTAGCCTTTAGAGCTTTGATTTCTTTTTTTAGCTCTTCTTGCTCTTCACGCAGTGTAATAACCATGGCTTCAAGGCGTTCAAAATCTTCGCGCGGTACAAGGTCCAGAGTTTGGGCCAAGTCATCAATCCGGCTTTTAAAGCTTTCACGCGCTTGTCCTTTGGCTCCGCTAATTATCTCAACAGTGCCGCCTGCAAAACGCGCCAGATCATCTAGTATTTTTTCCCGATTTGACATTGTTGTACTTTTCTAATTTATCATTTTTGTTAGCTCACGAAGACGTGTTTCTCAAGCCTAATTAAATCATTTTCAAAAGAATCTTGTGCATGAAATTGTGTAAAAGAGCTGTATAAAAGTCTCTGTGAATTTCTTACTTTTTTTTTACGGCGATTGGGGGTATCACTAAAATTATGGCACTTGCATTTCCAGAGATTGATCCGATTGCATTCCAGTATGGCCCCTTGGTTATTCGCTGGTATGCTTTGGCATATATAGCTGGCTTTTTGATCGGCTGGCGCGTTTGTATGAAGCTTGCGGATCATTTTTATGAAGGTGAAGAGCCAACCAAGAGGCAAATTGATGATTTTCTCAGTTGGGCTATTATCGGGGTGATTATTGGTGGTCGTTTAGGGTATGTATTCTTTTACAATCCCTATCACTACATGGAAAACTTTATGGAAGTTTTTGAAGTTTGGAAAGGGGGAATGTCTTTCCATGGTGGCGTACTGGGGCTATATGCCACTATATTGATTTATGCACCTCCCAGATTTATTCCGGTGCTTAGACTCTCTGATATGGTATGCACCGTTGCGCCAATTGGATTGTTTTTCGGGCGTATTGCAAATTTTATCAATGGTGAATTATATGGTCGTATAACGACATCGCCTTTAGGCATGGTTTTTCCTAATACAAACGGTCTTCCTCGTCACCCAAGCCAGCTTTATGAGGCTACGCTAGAGGGTATTGTTTTGTTTGCTGTAATTATATTTCTTATTACAAAGTTTGATGCATTAAATCGCAAAGGTCTTATCACAGGTGTTTTCTTGGTAGGGTATGGCCTTGCGCGTTTTACCGTCGAATATTTCAGAGAGCCGGATGTACAAATTGGATTCGTTGGCAATTACCTGACTATGGGCCAAGTTTTAACTATTCCTATGATTATTCTTGGATTGTTGATGGTGGCGAGCATTTCTCAGAAACCAAAAGATGATTAAGTTTTTATGTCTGTTGAAATTGAAGCAAAAATTAAAGAAGTGATTTCCAAGACTGGTTTTATTGATCTGGAAGAATTTATAAGGCTGGCACTTTATGATCCCGAGCATGGCTATTATATGACCCGTGACCCGTTAGGGGCTCAGGGAGACTTTACAACTGCTCCAGAAATTTCCCAGATGTTTGGGGAGGTTGTAGGTTCTTGGATTGCCGATATATGGATGCAGATGGGAAAGCCTGATGACGTAACTTTGGTTGAGTGTGGTCCGGGGCGAGGCACGCTTATGGTTGATATTCTTCGTGCGACAAGTCAGGTTCGTGGCTTCCATGATGCACTATGGGTCCAACTCATGGAATGTAGTCCCGTATTACTGCAAAAGCAGCAAGAGTTACTTGTGGGTTATAACAATATAGAATGGATTGCTGATTTATCTGATGTGCCTGTGGATAAGCCTGTGATTATTATTGGGAATGAATTTCTGGACGCGTTTCCGGTTCAGCATTACAGGCGCAATAATGACAAGACGCAAAAGGCTGTGATTGCCCTTGAGCGGGAAGCGTTTGTTTTAGATTGGCAAGTGGTCAATAAGGATTGCGTGATTGGTGAAATATATGAGGTTTCAAAGTCGCAAGAGCAGATTATTGATGCGTGCTTAGAAAAGCTGAATAAAGCCACAGGTGTTTGCTTGTTTATTGATTACGGTTATTTTAGCGGCATAGGAGATACGTTACAGGTTTTAAAAGATCATCAAAAAGTCGGATTATTTGATGATGTGGGTAATTCTGATATTACGGCCCATGTCAATTTTGGACGGATTAAGGAACTAGTCGAGACGCAAAATGCACTTTGGCATGGATTTATAACGCAACATGATTTTCTAAAAAAACTTGGTATTGAATACAGGGTGCAATCTTTAAAAAATGCAGCTCTTAAGTCTATGCCGTTGGAAAAAGCGCAGGAGAAACATGAGTCTATTGATCAGGATTTAAATCGTTTGATTGGGGCCAAGGGAATGGGAGAACTTTTTAAAGTGGTTTGTTTTTCAGAGGGCTTGGACATTAGGCCAGCGGGGTTTTGAAGTATGAGTGTTATTCCATTTTTACAAAATGAACAGTTTCAACAGAAAATATCTGATAGGGTTTTTCATGGTTTTTTTTCTCGTGATGGCGGGTTGAGTGAAGGTGTTCTTGCTGGGTTGAACTGTGGAATTGGTACACATGACCCTTTGGCTTTTGATAACCGTGCTTTGGTGGCAAATCAAGCAGGGGTTGAGCCTAAAAATCTACTTTCACTTTATCAGGAGCATGGTGCGCGATGCATTGTGGTGGATGGTATCTTTAAGCTTGATGAAAACAGACCTAAAGCAGATGCATTTGTGACGGACCAAGCGGGTATTGGCTTGGGTATTTTAACGGCTGATTGTGCGCCAGTGTTGTTTTATGGTCAAAAAGAGAATGATCGTCCGGTTATTGGCGCTGCGCATGCTGGTTGGAAAGGCGCTTTGGCTGGTGTTTTAGAATCTACAGTGGTTTGTATGAAAGATAAAAAAGATGTGCGGTTAGAGACAATTTCTGCTGTGGTTGGCCCCTGTCTATCTAAAAGAAACTTTGAGGTGCAGCCGGATTTTGCTGAAAAGTTTATTGAGGAAAGTGAAGAAAGTGAAATCTTTTTCTCGACAGATCGTAAGAATAGGTTAGTATTTGATTTATCAGGATATTGTGCGTATAGATTATCGCGCTGCGGTGTTAAAAGTGTTGCTCTTATGGATGTTGATACTTACCCCGAGGAAGCAGGGTTTTATAGCTATAGACGGGCAACCCATAAAGGGGAAACCGAGTATGGGCGCCATATTTCCGTAATATCTTTGCATAAGTCGTGATTTCGTACGAATTGCGTCTTGATTTACATTTTGTTTTTCTTATAGTGCGCATGCATTTGTAATAAGGTTTGTTAAAAATAAGGGGCATATAATGAAATTGATAGCTGGAAATTCGAATATTGTTCTTGCCGAGCATATTTCCAATTATCTTGATGTGCCGTTAACCCAATGCAGTATTAAGAGATTTTCTGATAAAGAGATATTTGTTGAGGTTATGGAGAATGTCCGTGGTCAGGATACTTTTTTTATCCAGTCAACGTCTTTTCCTGCCAATGACCATTTAATGGAGCTTTTGATCGCGATTGATGCGTTGCGTCGTGGTTCTGCACGCCGGATTACGGCGGTGATGCCATATTTCGGGTATGCACGTCAGGACCGTAAAACAGGTGGCCGTACGCCAATTTCTGCGAAGCTTGTGGCAAACCTGATCACGGCAGCTGGAGCAGATCGTGTTTTAACGCTAGAGCTTCATGCAGGCCAAATTCAAGGGTTTTTTGATATTCCGGTTGATAATTTATCAGCCACTCCCGTGTTTAAGTTGCACATAGAAGATAAATTTAATGGTGAGCCTCTTTGTGTAGTGTCACCTGATGTTGGCGGCGTGGTGCGCGCGCGTAAACTGGCCAAGCGCATTGGAGCAGACCTTGCGATTATTGATAAGCGCCGTGAAAAGGCAGGTGTTTCAGAAGTGATGCATGTTATTGGGGAAGTTAAGGGCAAGGTTTGTATTTTGGTTGATGATATTGTGGATTCGGGCGGAACGCTGTGCAATGCGGCTGTGGCTTTGGAAGATCATGGTGCAAAAGAGGTTCATTCTTATGTTGTGCATGGTGTTTTATCGGGGCAGGCTGTTAAGCGTGTTGAGGATTCTCCACTGAAAACGCTAGTTGTAACTGATAGTATTGAAGCTACAGAGGAAATGAAAAACGCTGATACTATTCAACAGATTAGTATCGCTAATCTTGTTGGTGAGGCTGCGCGCCGTATACATGAAGAACGTTCAGTGTCTGAATTATTCTAGTTGGCTTGTGATTTTTCTTGATAATCCTTGGTAAATCTGATTTAAGATACCCCACAATCGAGTCAGCACCCCTGGAGGCTGGCTTTTAATTTTATTAAAAGGAAAAAAGCAATGCCTAAAAACTATGCATTAGAAGCGGCTGAAAGAGAACGCGCAGGTAAGGGGATAGCACGTTCATTACGCCGCGAGGGCCGTGTTCCTGCTGTTATTTACGGTGATGGAAAAGAGCCTGTTAAAATATCCCTAGATTCAAATGATGTTAACGTAGAATATAATCGTGGTTATATGTACACAACACTTTGTGACCTGAATGTTGGTAAGGATAAGCATATTGTTCTTGCTCGTGATGTTCAACTTCACCCGGTTACAGATGTGGTTGAGCACGTAGATTTCTTGCGTGTTAACAAAAAGACTAAAATTGCGGTTATGGTGCCTGTTCAATTTATTAATGAGGATAAGAGTCCTTCTTTGGATCAAAAAGGTACGTTGAACGTGGTTCGTCATGATGTCGAATTACTTTGTTCTGCTATGGCTATACCTGATGTTATTGAGGTAAATGTCGAAGGTAAAGAACATGGCGATGCTGTAAAAATCAGTGATGCTACTTTGCCCGAAGGAACAAAGCCTGTAATTGATGACCGTGACTTTACGATTGCTACTCTAGTGCCACCTAAGACGGCGGCTCAGGAAGAAGCTGAGGAAGCTGCTGCTGAGGCTGAGGGTGATGGCATTGTTAGTGACGAAGAAGCCGCTGCTGAAGGTGGTGAAGAAGCTGTTGAAGGTGGTGAAGAGTAATTTTACCGTGCTTGACAAAATTCTGTCAGCATTGAAGTTTAAGAAAGAGCCTTTATCCGAAGGCTCTTCTTTGTATCAGGATAAGGCAAAAGACATGTGGTTGTTTGTAGGGCTAGGAAATCCGGGTAAGGATTACGAGAAGCACAGACATAATGTTGGCTTTATGGTTTTGGATGCTGTTTTAGAAGATAATCCATCATTTTCCTCCTATAGCAAAAAGTATAAGGGACTTTTCACTGCGGGGCAGATCGCAGGTGAGAAGGTAGCTTTGCTAAAACCTGAAACGTTTATGAATCTCTCTGGGGAATCCGTTGTTAAGGCTGCTCAGTTCTATAAAATCCCACCAGAGCGTATTATTGTATTTCATGATGAATTAGACCTAAAGCCCGGAGAGCTTCGTGTTAAGCAGGGTGGTGGTAATGCGGGTCATAATGGGCTTAAGTCTATTCAGCAGCATTTAGGCACACCGGATTTTTGGCGTGTGCGTATCGGAATAGGGCGACCTGCCCATAAAGGGCAGGTTAGTAGCTATGTTTTAAGTGATTTTTCTAAGGAAGATCAGGAATGGCTGCCGGATTTCGTGGAAAAACTATCGGGTAATGTTGATTTAATTCTTCGTGAAAATCCAGAGTCTTATTCGAATTATTTAAAATAGTATTTGAATGATTTGACTTGTGATTAAACACAGTTATAGTCACGCTTGTTTTACGCATATATGAGGTATTGAAATGGGATTTAATTGTGGGATTGTTGGGTTGCCAAATGTTGGAAAATCTACCCTTTTTAATGCGCTTACGGCGACAGCTGCGGCACAGGCGGCTAATTTTCCATTTTGTACGATTGAGCCGAATGTAGGACGCGTTTCTGTGCCTGATGAGCGTCTGGATAAAATTGCAAAGCTTGCTGGATCACAAGCTGTTTTACCAACGCAATTAGAGTTTGTTGATATTGCTGGTCTTGTGAAGGGCGCATCGCAGGGTGAAGGGCTTGGGAATCAGTTTCTGGGTAATATCCGTGAAACTCATGCTATTATTCATGTGCTTCGCTGTTTTGAAGATAATGATATTCATCATGTAGATGGTTCAGTTGACCCGATTCGTGATGCGGAGGTTATTGAGACAGAACTTATGCTTGCGGATCTTGAAAGTATTTCCAAGCAAATGGAGAATATGGGTAAGAAGAAACGCTCCGGTGATAAGGATATAGAAGAACAATTCAAGCTTATGGAGCAAATTAAAGCCAGTCTTGAAAGCGGGGAGCCTGTGCGTTCTATTACCGGTCTTGATGAGGATCAGGCGCGCTGGCTTAAGTCCTTTCAAATGATTACAGCAAAGCCTGTTCTTTATGTTTGTAATGTCTCTGAAGATGAGGCTGCGGAGGGTAATGACTGGACCCAAAAAGTAGAGGACATGGCTCAAAAAACAGGTGCGCGTGCGGTTCGGATTTCTGCTGCTGTTGAAGCGGAAATCGCGCAATTGGATAGTGCTGAAGAGAAGCTGGAATTTCTTGAGACGCTGGGTCTCAGTGAACCGGGTTTGAACCTTATTATCCGTGAAGGTTATAAACTGCTAGGGCTACAAACTTACTTTACAGCGGGCCCTAAAGAGGCGCGCGCATGGACAATTCCGGCGGATGCAAAAGCTCCACAAGCAGCAGGGGTAATTCATACTGACTTTGAAAAAGGATTTATCAAGGCCGAAACTATTTCTTATGATGATTTTATTTCCTGCGGCGGAGAGCAAGGTGCTAAAGAAAAAGGTAAAATGCGCCAAGAAGGTAAGGAATATGTTGTGCAGGATGGTGATATCATCCTATTCCGCTTTAATGTCTAACTTGTGCTTGTGGCGGTTTGTTGTATGACAGGGGTAGGCTGACCTGTTGTTCCTGTTAGTGGTAAATCACCCTCAATAATTTCGCTGCCTGTTACGCTAAGAGCTGCAAGTTGTGCTGGATCACTGTCTTCGGATCCTACAACGCTTCTGAAAGTTGATGTTGTATTGCTACTAGTAACCTGTTCTTCGCGTGTGGTTGGTACAGTATCTGCTCTTTGTTGTGCTTCAAAGGTAAGTCGTTGCTCTAATCTTCTTTCATAGGCACTCACGTCATAGCGTGTCTGGTGAACATATTCTTCAAATGGCGTTACAGATGTTGCGTCGTCGGCAGAAAAGCGTGCTTGCCACTTTTCTGCACGATACTCAGAAACTTGGTGTCTCATATAGCCATTTGCTAGAGATGGTTCACTGGCAACTATAGCTTTTGCAACTAAATCACCATTCTCAGCACGTTGTTTTAAATCATCATAAATTTCTTGAGAAACACCCATTCCGTCGTCAATAATGTGAAGGTCACCTGCCGCTATAGCAAGTCCACCATTTCTTAGGGCTTCATCAATTTGATGGTCTTCTAGACCCTGCTCATTAGCTTTAACTGACATCATTTCAATGGCAATGATTCCTAATTCTTCTCGGTCTATAGTTAGATCTGTTCTAGTAGGGTTATCTTCAAACAGTCTTAGTTTAGCTGCCAAGGTTTTAATTTTATTTTGATTATCATTAAATTCATTGCCTTGCCAATTTGCATCTTTTTCTAAAATGCGCTTTATAGCTTCATCGCGGATATCATTGCGCCATTTTTCATCCTGAGGCTGGTTAAAGCTCATTACATCTTGAAGGCGTATGTTATCCCTGAGGGCTTGTCCATAAACATTGGCATTAAATAGTGCAATATCTTGATGTTTGTTAGTGCTTTGTCCCCAATTATTATCAACTTCGGGCGATGATGTGTGGATACCAGAAGGTAGGGTACCATTATTAATATATTTTAATGCATCCAGAAGAATTAATGTTTGCCCCATACTGTGTTCACCAGCAGTACCGTTATAATTTTGATCCATATGTTTGGAGAGCATTTGAAGGCGGAAGAATGCAGAGTTACTGTCATCAACGCCCAAATCTGCGGCTTGTCTTTGTTTAACACGCTCCAGAAAAGCAATGGCTTGAGGGTCATTAAATTTTAGTGGATCAATGTCATCTGTATCCTGTTCCGGATATGCAAGCTTAAGAGCTTCAAGACGTCTTCTTATCGCGTTTGCAGTGATGTCATCAATATCTGTTGTGCTGGCCTCTTGTGCCACACCAAGATCATTTTCAAGTATATCAACAAGGGTTTCGGCTTGAATAATTCTATTATCTCTACTTGTACTGCGATTGAATAGGCGTTGCGCCGTCTCAATTTGAGCCTGAACAGTTTCTGGCATATTGTTATATTGAATAGCAAGCTCATGTGCATAATAAATTTGATGGTCTAGTTCAGTATTCCCTAAATTTGAAGGATAGATCATGTTTATGATATTTAGTGTTTGTTCGTCTAGAGCACCTGTAATGCTCATTGACTCTAAGGCATCTTTGAGGGCCGGATTGTTTTCTGCAAGGGTGGCTAGTTCAGTCGATGATTTTAGGGTGTCTTGGATATCGGCAACACCTTGCGTAAAATTCATCAAAAATTTCTGGTCAAGAACGCTATGTTCAGATTGGGAGTTAACTTTCAGGCTATCGGCACTAAAGCTTAAATCATAAGTAAAATAGTTATCGAGGAATTCATTAAAGCTAGACTTAAACCCCTGCAAAGCGTGCTCTTCAGTGGCAGATAGTTTCCAATTACTTTGATCTTGTCCGGTTGTCATAAGGTTTCCCGTATATTCACCCAATTTATTATTCTTATTATATGGGTCTAACTATACAGACTTTATTTAATTTTGTCAAAAACGAAACTTGTTTTGACTTTAATTTATTAAAAACTTTTAAAAATTCAAATAATTGTTTTGAAGTAATGGTTTACGAAGATACTAAGTCTTCATAAGTACTGCGGATTTTGTTTGTAATGTCTCCCACAGTAAATTTATGATCATCAATCTGACCGACGGCCGTAATTTCAGCGGCTGTTCCTGTAAGAAAAACCTCGTCAATATCAGCGAGTTCATCCGGTGATATTTTGCGCTCTTCAAAAGGAATATCTAGGTCTTTGGCGATCTGTATGACTGTTTGGCGCGTTATCCCGTTTAGGAAACAATCAGGTGGCGGCGTCATTAAAGTTCCGTTTTTGACAGCAAAAAAGTTTGCACCTGTGCCTTCTGCGACATTGCCCTGATAGTCAAGCATAAGCGCGTCATCATAGCCGGCATCTTCAGCTGCGTGTTTTGACATGGTACAGATCATATAAAGCCCGCTGGCTTTACTTTGAGTGGGGGCTGTGTCAGGGGCTGGCCTATGCCACGGGGATGTTCTTAATGTGATGCCGTTTTTATATTTATCTTCATCGAAATAGCGTGCCCAAGCCCAAGCTGCAACGGCCATGTGTGTTTTGGTTTTACGCGCTGCAACGCCCATTTGCTCACCGCCACGCCATGCCAGAACACGGATATAGCAATCTGTAAGATTATTTTCCTTGCAAACGTCATATTTTATTTTTTCGATTTCATCGACGCTGTAGGGGATCTTCATACCCATGATTTCTGCTGATTTGTGCAAGCGTTCCGAGTGCTCACGGCTTTTGAATATTTTGCCGTTATACATGCGCTCTCCTTCAAAAACGGCACTTGCATAGTGCATGCCATGACTAAGGACATGGACCTTACTTTCTTTCCACGGGTGTAATTCTCCATCTATCCAGATAAATCCGTCTCTTTGATCAAAAGGAACTTCGCTCACTTTAATGGCCTTTCACTTGTCCTGTAACTCAATTATCGTTTTTTGCAGGAATATTTATTTATGTTTCACAGTGCATTTTTCAGAGCAAAAAGCTATATAGGAAAGGAAGTTTTGTAAATAAAAATAATGACACAGACAAATAAAAAATTTTCAGACGTCAAGAATAACGAGAAAGACCACATTCTTGTTATTGATGATGATGTTCGTATTAGTAATCTTGTTTCGCGTTATTTGCATGATCAGGGATTTATTGCTTTGACGGCATCATGTGCAGCGGATGCACAAGAAAAGTTGGCGGTGTTTGAATGTGATGCCTTGATTGTTGATGTTATGATGCCCGGACAAAGTGGTCTGGAGCTTGTGGAGACATTGCGTGCAAAAGGTATTGATATACCTGTTTTATTACTAACGGCGCTAGGTGAGGCGGAAGATCGCATCACAGGGCTTGAGGTTGGTGCAGATGATTATCTCTCAAAACCTTTCGAGCCAAGAGAACTGGTTTTAAGATTGAAATCAATATTAAAGCGTGCACAAAAAACACCAATAGCAATGACTCAGACTTATAAGATGGGTGATTGTGTTTATGATATTCAAAATGAATTTCTTGAAAAAAATGATGATGTTATTTCCTTGACATCGGCCGAGCATAATTTGCTTAAAGTTTTCCTTGAGCATGAAGGTGATGTTCTTAGTCGTAAAACGCTTGCACAAAAAACTGGTTTGGGTGAGGGTGGTGAGCGCACCATTGATGTTCAAATTACTCGCTTGAGGCGTAAGATTGAGGAAAATACAAAGACACCTAGATTTTTAAAAACTGTGCGTGGCAAGGGGTATGTTATGCGCGCGGAAAAACTCGTTTAAAGATAATAAAATATCATGAAAAAGAAAAACTGGATTAAAAGGATATTGCCGCAGACCCTGTTAGGGCGCTCACTGCTTATTATCATTATCCCTGTTTTGCTGATACAGCTTTTTGTTACATTTATATTCTTTGATAGACACTGGGTGCGAATGACCAATCGTCTGGCATTTGCTGTGGCGGGGGAGATTTCTATTATTAGCGAACTTATTGATGATGCCAAAGATCATAAGGATATTGATGAGATACTAAACCTTTATTCTGATAAGCTGAATTTGATTATTGCTTATAAAGAGGGAGCTGTTTTTTCTCAAGAAACAGCAGGTTCTGTGAATTATTATTCTATGGGGTGGGCCGCCATGATAGGCGATAGTCTGGAAAGAGAGATGCGTGGCCAGTTGAACAGAAAATTCACGATTGATGTAGACTTTCAGGAAAAATGGGTGGAGATACGGGTACAACTCAATAAGGGGATGCTTTATGTTTCTTTACCGCAAAGGCGGTTGTTTTCATCATCCAGCTATATCTTCTTGTTATGGGTCTTTAGTGTATCTTTTGTTTTGATGATTATTTCTATACTTTTTATGCGCAATCAGATACGACCGATACGCAGGCTTTCTCTGGCAGCAGAGCGCTTTGGTAAAGGTTTATATGATAGTGATTTTAAAGTTGAGGGTGCAAAAGAAGTCCGTCAGGCCGGACAAGCTTTTCTTGATATGAAGACCCGTATTAAAAGGCAAATTGCGCAACGTACAGAAATGCTAGCAGGTGTATCGCATGATCTTCGAACCCCGCTTACAAGGTTAAAGCTTCAATTGGCTATGCTGGGAGATAGTCCTGACGTGGATGCGATGAAGCTGGATGTTTCAGATATGGAGAAGATGATTGAGGGGTATTTGAACTTTGTGCGCGGAGAGGGGCAGGAGACGATAGAAGATATTGATTTTGTAATGCTTCTTAATGAAGTTATTATAGCAGCGAAGAGGCAGGGGTGTCCTATTGTATTTGAGTGCAATATTGAGACTTTAGTACTCAAGGTGCGTCCCACAGCAATTAAACGTTGTTTGGGGAACCTTATTAGTAATGCTGCAAAATATGCAGACCGTATTGTTCTTTCTGCTCAGCTTAGTGATAATGGTCGTGTAAAAATATTAATTGAGGATAATGGGCCGGGTATTCCTAAAAATAGATATGATGATGTCTTTAGGCCATTTTATAGAATAGATAGTTCCAGAAATTTACAGACAGGTGGTGTAGGGCTCGGGCTACCAATTGCAATGGATATTATTCATTCGCATGGTGGAGAAATATGGCTTGGCCAGAGTGCATTAGGTGGTCTGGTCGTGCATGTCGAGTTACCAACTTAGAAAATTTCTTAAGCTGACGCGGCTTTTGTATTTTCTTCTGCCTTTTCGGAGATGGTTTTAATATTCTCCTTGGCTTGATCATTAAGAATGCGGGTGGTCTTACTATTTGCTTCTTTGATTATAGCTGCAATTTCTTCCAGATTGCTCATGGCTTTTTTGTAGCTTTTTTGCATGCGTTCTGAGTTTTTGATAATTTTCTCTTCGGGCTTGCCTTCGCATAGGATGTCATTTGTTGCGCTGGATTGTTCTTTTAAGAACTCTGAGATGATTTCCATTTGTTTATTTGTAAGATCCTGAGCATTTTGTAAGCCTTGTTGCTGTGCGCGCGATAATGCCAGTAAATTCTTTCTGTTTATTTCAAGAAACTTGCCCATATCCAGTGCAGAACACTGATATTTTTGCATGGCTGTGTTTATTTGTTCATTCGAAAAAAAAGCAGTAAATGGATTGTCGCGTGTCATCATCAAATTCCTTCATTAATCCCGTAAAATGCTGCATTACAAGAAAGGTAAACTTTTTATTACATTTCGTCAAGTTTCAGCTTTGTTGCGGTCAAAAAAGAATCTCTGTGTATGTGGGTATTTTTATAAACGAAAATTTTGCATTTTACCTGTGTAAAAATGTAAAATACGTTAGTGGGTATGTTAAGGTTCGTAAAATTTCTTTAGGATATGTTTATTCATGAATGATGTGTATAGTTCTAATTATATGGGCGTAAGAAGGGGCTCTAAATCAAGGAGTGGTTTCCTTACCTCCGGTTTTGCACAGCTTATTGTTGTTTTGAATGGACTTTTCTTAACTGTTCTAGCCTTTTTTGTGCTTAGTTTCTTCGTTATGAATCTGTCAAAAAATCGCTATGAGGAGACGATTAATAAAGCCGGAATTATCTTGTCAGAAGGCGTCAGCAAAATTGAAAACACCATTCAGGTATTAGCCACGATCTTTCAGACTTCTGAATCTGAAAACAAAGACAAAATTATTAAAAATATTAGAAGAAATGTTCCTGGCCTTGCAAACTTTGATCAGATTTTCCTCGTCTATGAACTTAGTCCAGGGAATTGGCAGTATAAAACTATTTTTCAGGCGCAGTATAATAAAGCAAAGCCGCCTTATTACCAGATGCAGCCTGATAATGCTCTGGTTAAGCGTTTGGTAGGTGACCAAATCTTTTCAGCAAAAACTATACAGGTTATTTCTAATTTCGAGGGAATGGAATATGTAGAGTTTAGCAGGCAGCCTATGATCAAGTTACGTTCTTTTGCTTTGGCTTTGCCTGTAGAAACCGGTAATTCAGCGAATGGTGTAATTATTGGTGTAACACGCGCACCTGTCTTGTTTGATGATGAGTTTTTGCGCGAAAATTCATTATTATTTCGTTTGACCATACGGGATATGAAATTTGATAGAGGTCTTTATCATATGGATTATGATGTCTATGCGGATGAAGATAATATCAAGGCGGAACAGGAATACTCCTTTTTTGTTGGCGATAATGAGTGGCTGATTGTTTTGCAGTTCAAAGATGATGAGAATTTTGTTTTTGTTGAAAATAGTCCTTATCTTGTTTTGTTTTTTGGTGTGATTATGACGCTCTTGGGTACTTTATTTGTGCGGAATAATTACAAGCAGGCCATGAAGCTTTCGAGTATGAATTCTGTGTTGGAGCAAAAGAATTTTGAGCTTCAAAATGAAATTTCTGAGCGTGAACGTCTAAATCAAACACTTATAAAAGCTGAACGTGAGAATAGGGCAATTATTGATTCCGTTAGTGATGTGCTGTTTGAAACAGATACAACAGGGAATATTTTGTTTCTTAGCGCAGCGTGGCGAAAAATTACGGGTTTTGATATGGATCGCTCGCTGGATAATAATATCTTTACTATGCTGCATCCTGAAGAACAGGAAAAGCATATTGAAGACTTTAATTTATTGGTAAGGGGGCAAAAACAGGCCTATAGATCTTTTGCGCGGCTTCGTATTTCAAATGGTACATTCAGGGCGGTAGAGCTGGCTATGTCTATGATCCGTCAGGACGAGAATAAAAATCTGCGTGTGGTTGGTACGATTACAGATGTCGATGAGCGTCGACGTGCCGAAAGAGCACTCGCCGAAGCGGAAAAGAAATACAGGACAATTGTGGAAAATGCTGCAGGTGGTTTGTATCAGGTTACCCCTGAAGGTATATATCTGAGTGCTAACCCTGCTATGGCGCATATTCTTGGTTATCGAGATGTTGAGGAGATGTTAAGGCTGGTTAAGAACGCCTATGGTTTGGTTTATCCCGATGCTGATGAGCGCAAAAGTTTTGAAAAACTGATTATGATGCAAAAGCAAGTTTTTGATTACGAGACACAAGTCCTGACGAAATCAAAAGATAAAATATGGGTTCGCGAAAATATACGTATTGTGCAAGATGAGAATGGCAATACGCTTTATTATGAAGGATCTATGGAGGATATTACAGGACGTAAAGAGGCTGAGATTGCTCTAAGGGAAGCAAAAATAGAATCGGACTTGGCCAACCGCGCAAAAACAGAATTTATTGCGAATATGAGTCATGAGCTAAGAACACCGCTGAATGCTATTATTGGTTTTTCCGAGATTATTAAAAACGAGGTTATGGGAGAGCTTGGGCAAGCTGTTTATAAGGAATATGCCACGGATATTTATGATAGTGGTAAAAACCTTCTAGAGATTATTAATGAGATTCTCGACCTTTCTAAAATTGAATCCGGTAAGAAAGAGCTTAAGGAAAGTGAATTTATGCTCGGAGTTTGTCTGGAAAGTGTACTGGATACTTTGTCACCTAGAATAAGAGATAAGCGCTTGGTTCTAATGAATGAAACTGCGAGTTTGCCGTATATGGTTGGCGAAGAAGTTGCGATCAAGAATATTTTAAAAAATATTATATCGAATGCAGCTCAATACACGCCGGAAGAAGGGCGTATTACGATCTTTTCAAATTATGATCATGATGGATCATTACGGTTGTCTATTTCTGATACTGGGATTGGTTTATCTTTGAAGGAAATCGAAAAGGCTCTTTCACCTTTTGGGCAGATTGATAATGCTTTGGACCGGAGTGGTGATGGTACGGGGCTCGGTTTGCCCTTGTCTAAGGCCTTGATCAAGTTGCATGGCGGACGTTTGGAGATATTATCGAAAAAAGGTATTGGTACAACTGTGGCGATTATTATTCCTGCCGAGCGTCTGAGAAATGTAGAATCTCGTGAGAACATTACGCATTAAAAAAACCCGATGAAAATCGGGTTTTGTAAATCGAATAAGCACTAAATAATTATTAGCGTCGAATACCAAGAGACTTGATAAGTTTTTGATAACGGTCTTCGTCTTTGCTCTTAAGGTAATCCAAAAGCTTTCTGCGTTTTGCAACCATTGCCAAAAGGCCGCGGCGGCTGTGGAAGTCTTTTTTGTGGACTTTCATGTGCTCTGATAGCTCTTCAATACGTTTGGACAAAATAGCCACTTGTACTTCTGGAGAGCCTGTATCTTCTTTGGATGTTTGAAAATCCTTGATAATTTTTGCCTTGCGGGCTGGTTCTATCGACATCTTTTCCTCATTTCTTTTCTAAATTAAAAACACGGACCGGACTGACTTTATATTTATCAACCTCTATAATCGCGATGATGTCGTCTTTATAAGACGCTAGCGCCGCTTTATTTTTAGTTCCCGCTAGCCCGGCCTTTTCAAGCCTTGCAAAGTCTTGACGGGTTATAAATTCCAGTTCCTGTCCATTACGAAGTCTTGCTGTTTCTTCTGCTGTCACAGCCAGAGCCGGGATATCGTCCAGCGCGGTGTGTACAGGCAGCAAAGCCTCGCGACGGGCCGCAATGTAATCCATATTAGCTAAAATGTCCAGAGAAATCGTGTTTTGCGTTGTGAATGGCCCGACTTTTATGCGGCGGAGTGTGCTTACATAGCCCTTTGTCCCAAGTTTCTCAGCCATATCGCGTGCTAATGACCTGACATAGGTGCCTTTGCCGCAGGTCATTTCAAGGCTGGCTATATCTTTGTCAGTTGAGATTAGCTTTAGGGACTTAATAAAAACTTCCCTTGATTTTAGCTCTACATCTTCACCGGCTCTGGCTAGATCATAGGCACGCTGTCCAGCAATCTTAATTGCCGAGAATTGGGGCGGCGTTTGCTGTATGTGGCCCATAAATTCCGGCAGGATATCTTGGATGGCTCTTTCAGAGGGGCGATGATCTGATGTTGCAATGATATCACCTTCCATGTCGTCAGTATCACGTTGTTCACCCCATGTAACAATAAATTCATAGGTTTTAATACTATCTTGGATATAGGGGATTGTTTTTGTGGCTTCACCAAGTGCTATGGGCAATATGCCTGTGGCTAGAGGGTCTAGTGTTCCAGCGTGCCCAGCCTTTGAGCCTTTGAGGATTGAGCGTATTTTACCTATTGCTTGTGTCGAGGTCATTCCTAGTGGCTTATCAAGGTTAACCCAGCCATGGATTAAATCACCTTTTTGACGTCTAGCCATATTGGGGGGTTACTCCTCATCACCCGAGGAAGGTGGTTGATGTTTGTGAATGTCACGCAAGATGTTTTCAATGTGCTCTGCATTGGCAAAGCTTTCATCTTCTACAAACTTGATTCTTGGTGTAAATTTAATACTTAAAGAGCGCCCTATATCTTTTTGAAAAACATTACTTTCCTCGTTTAAGGCTTTAAGTATTTCAGAGAGGTTTTCCATACCCATTGCTGTAATATAGGCCTTGGCGTATTTTAAATCAGGAGAAGGGCGGACTTCTGAAATTGTAATTGTATTGGAGTGATCCAAAAGAAAGTCATTGGTAAAATGACCCCTTTGTAAAGTCTCGGATAAAATATGTCTGATTTGCTCCCCAACGCGTAATTGACGCTGCGATGGTTCGTTAATGCTGGACTTTGATGTGTTTCTTTTTTGTTTCATTTTCGATGCACTAGTAGTAGCGGTGCACGGCGTACAGGCTTAATCCAGCACGCGTTGCTCTTCTATGATTTCATAACACTCAATGATATCATTTTCTTTAATGTCATCATAACTCTCGAAGGCCATACCGCATTCCATGCCTTCCTTGACTTCTGCGACTTCGTCTTTGAAGCGTTGCAGGGTCTTGAGCATGCCTTCGTGGATTACTACGTCATCACGAAGCAGGCGCACCTTGGAGCCACGCTTCACACTACCTGCTTCGACTTCACAACCAGCAACTTTACCAACTTTGGTGATGTTGAAGACTTGCTTGATTTTTGCCTGACCCAGATATTCTTCGCGGGTTGTCGGTGTTAACATACCGCTCAAGATGGCTTTAACATCGTCAATCACATTGTAAATGACGTTGTAGTATCTGACTTCTACTTGCTCTTGATGCGCCAAATCACGTGCTTGCTTGTTCGCTCGCACGTTAAAGCCAACAATCAATGCGCCTGTGGCTTGTGCCAAGATAACATCGGACTCGGTGATGCCGCCAACGCCTGTGTGAAGAATTTGAACATTAATATCTTCATTTTCTTCCATGACCTTGTCAATTGAACCGGCAATAGCCTCAATTGAGCCATGGACATCGGCACGGATAATGACAGGGAGTTTGATTTTTTCACCTTGTTCGCGCATGGAAACAAGTTGTTCCATTGTTGTGCGTCCTTTAACGGCATTTGCAGCGGCAATTTCCTTGATTTTGCGTTTACGGTATTCGCTGATTTCACGGGCCTTGTTTTCATCCTTTGTAACATTGAATATATCACCAGCCAAAGGTGTGTCATTTGCACCAAGTACTTCAACAGGCTGTCCAGGTACGCCTTCCATAACATTTTGGCCTTTATCATTAATAAGGGCTCGGACTTTACCAAAAACAGCGCCAGCTACAAATACGTGACCTATACGCAGAGTTCCTTTCTGGATAAGAACTGTTGCGACTGAACCGCGGCCCTTTTCCATTTTTGCTTCAACAACAAAACCCTGTGCCAAGCGATTCGGGTTGGCTTTTAGCTCAAGGATTTCTGCCTGTAGTAAAATAGCTTCTTCTAGCTTATCGAGGTTCATTTTGTTCTTGGCAGAGATCTCTATACATTGAACATCGCCACCCATTTCTTCAATGACAACTTCATATTGAAGCAAGTCTTGTTTTACTTTGGTTGGGTTGGCATCTGGCAAGTCAATTTTGTTTACCGCAACGATAATCGGAACATTAGCTGCCTTAGCATGGTTAATTGCCTCGATTGTTTGGGGCATAACACTGTCATTGGCGGCAACAACGACTACAACGATATCGGTAACATCTGCACCTCTGGCACGCATTTCAGTGAAGGCTGCGTGACCTGGTGTGTCAAGAAAAGTGATTTTATCACCAGAAGACATTTGTACCTGATATGCGCCGATATGTTGTGTAATACCACCTGCTTCACCTGCAACAACATCTGTTTCACGAAGTGCATCTAGTAATGATGTTTTACCATGGTCAACGTGACCCATGATCGTGACAACAGGTGGCCTTGCGACCATGTCTTCTTCTTTGTCTTCATCGCCTTCAAGGCCAATTTCAACATCTGCATCTGTAACGCGTCTGACTTTGTGGCCAAATTCATCAATGATTAGCTCCGCAGTATCAGCATCAATGCTCTGCACGCCAGTAGCCATAACACCCATTTTCATAAGAGCTTTTATGACTTCTTTTCCAGGCTCAGCCATTCTGTTAGCGAGTTCTTGAACTGTAATCGTTTCAGGAAGAACTACTTCACGAATTTGCTTTTGTGTGGGCTCTTGAAAAGGTTGAGCGGCCATGCGTGCCTTCTCAAGGGCGCGTTTCTGTGCTGCTAGTGATGGCCCGCGATCGCGCTCATAGTCACGGTTTAGCGCCTGTGTGACTGTAATTCTTCCGCCGCGACGATCCTCTGCGGGTCTGCGCGTTGGCTTAGGTGCATTACGCTTGATTTTATCTCTGTAGCTCTCTTCAGGCTCATCATTGGTACCAAAATTTTTTGCGCGTCTGTTTTCAGTATCTTTAGCAGCAGGAGGAATATTATCAATATCTGGTGTGATATCCTTATTTTCATCCGTTGCAATGCTTTTTTGTAGTTTTTCAGCTTCTTTTTTTTCTTTTTCTTCTTTTGCCTTTTTATCTTCAAGCGTCATAACGCGTCGCTTAGGAAGTTCCCTTTTCTTGGTATCTCCAGATAACGCAGCTTTTAGCGCTTTGGCGCGGGCTTCACGTTCCTGAGATGTTAAGTGTGGATCTTCTGATGACGAGGTCTTTTTATCCGTGCTTTGAGGCGTTGAAGGTTTGCGGGCACGCTTGACCTCAACGGCTACTGTGCCGCCACGACCTGAGCTAGACCCTATGCGATCACCTGATTTCAGACTCAGCGTTTTACCGGAAAGGCTTAGTGTTTTTCCGCCTTTTTTTGTGTCTTTGGTTTCTTCTGTTTTTTCTTTTTCACTCATAAAACTTTGTTCCAAATCCTTTCATTGAGGGCTAGGTATACACCCATGCGCCCTCAAGTGCAAAAAATAGTTTGAAGAAATTCAGTTATTATACCGTTTCTTCTTTTTCATTAGCTTTTTCTGCTTCTTCTAATGCGGCCTCAGCTTGAGCATCTTCTTCAGCAAACCAGTGTTCACGGGCTTTCATAATGACATCATTGGCGTCTTTTTCTGTTAGTTGGTTTTCACCCAGCATTTCCATCAATTCATCGCCAGCGAGATCAGCAAGGTCATCAAGGGTTTTGATGCCTTTTTCACCAAGCTTAAGTATTTGATCTGAACGTAGGCCTTCAAATACCATAAGGTCATCTTGAATCTTCAATTCATCTTGTTTTGATTTCAGTTCCTTTTCTTTCTCTTCAAGCCATGCTGCTGCACGGTTTTGAAGCTCGATAGAAATTTCTTCTTCAAATCCTTCGATCTGATTTAATTCATCTACAGGCGTTTGAATGATTTCCTCTACTTGAGAGAATCCTTCAGCAACAAGAAGGTGGGCGATAACATCATCAACGTCCAGTGCTTCCATGAATAGGGCTGAGCGTGTGCTGAGTTCTTCGGCGCGGCGTTCTGATTCAGCTTCCTCTGTCATGATATCAATATCCCAGCCAATTAGCATTGAGGCTAAGCGTACATTTTGTCCGCGACGACCAATAGCAAGGCTGAGTTGGTCATCAGGCACGACAACGTCCATGCGTTTGTTTTCTTCATCAAGAATTACTTTTGTTACGGCAGCAGGTTGTAGGGCATTAACTACAAATGAGCCAGTATCTTCGGTCCATGGAATAATGTCGACTTTTTCGCCGCCAAGCTCATTTACTACGGCTTGAACGCGAGAGCCACGCATACCTACACAGGCACCAACAGGGGCAATAGTCCCGTCTTTGGATGTTACCGCAATTTTGGCACGGCTTCCCGGGTCACGGGCAACAGCCTTGATCTCAATAATGCCGTCATAAATCTCTGGTACTTCCTGTGTAAACAGCTTGGCCATGAATTCAGGGTGAGAGCGTGATAAAAAGATTTGTGGGCCGCGAGTTTCTTCACGCACCTCGTAGATAATGGCGCGAACACGGTCATTCATATTGATAGGCTCGCGAGGAATAGTCTCGTCACGGCGGAGTAATCCTTCTGCACGGCCTTGGATGTCAATTGTTGCGTTACCATACTCAACACGTTTGACAACACCGTTAACGATTTCACCAACGCGGTCTTTGAATTCTTCATATTGACGGGCACGTTCGGCTTCACGTACTTTTTGCATGATAACCTGTTTGGCTGTTTGTGCGGCAATACGACCAAAATCCAGTGGTGGGAGTTCATCAATCAGGAATTCACCTGGTTTGGCATCAGGCTTAATTCTTGATGCTTGTGAGAGTGTTAGTTGAGCTACTTCGTTTTCTATCTCAGCATCATCTTCCAAAACTTCACGATAGCGTTTTAGTTCAATGATACCGCTGCTGCGATCTATTTGCGCGCGGATATCTTGCTCATGCCCGTATTTAGAGCGGCCAGCTTTCTGGATCGCTTCTTCCATAGCTGTTAAAACTATTTCGCGATCGATGTTTTTTTCACGAGCTACTGTATCTGCAACTTGTAACAATTCCATAATAATCTCCTATAAATTTGCGGTCGCTTTAATTAATTCATCCGTTAAAACCAGTTTTGCCTTTGCCAGTGATGAGTAGGGAATCTGTGCCTCTCCCTGATCTGTGCTCAGGTATATGATATTGTCTTTTATGCCGTTCAGGCGGCCGCGAAAACGTTTCTGGCCATTTTCGTCGGGTGTATTTGTCTCAAGTTTCACTTCAAAGCCTTCATAATGCTCGAAATCATCTTTGTTAATCAATAGGCGGTCAATGCCAGGCGATCCAACTTCCAGTCTATATGTGCCTTCTATTGGGTCTTCTACGTCTAAGACAGCAGAAATGGCACGGCTGATTTTTGCAGCATCATCAATTCCCAGATTTTTTGTGGCAGTGTCTTCTGCCATAATCTGAATTGTCGTTGATCCACTATTGCCGCCTGTGATTTGAACTAAAAACAAGTCAAAGCCCAAGTCTTCAATGACAGGCTGTATCAAGGCTTTCAGTTTCATTTCCAAAGGTGTCATATTGTTTTTACAAATCTTTCCAAGTTTTAAACTGGCAATAAAAAAGGCGGGCCTCTTTATGAGCCCACCGTCTTGATTGATCGGTTATCTATGGGCGTTGTAGTAAATTTTATTACTAATTACAAGCTTTATTATTAAAATATCTGTGTAAATCAGTGTTGATCATTCTTTAATGAGCTGTAGAGCTTGTTGTTTTGTTAAGCGCTTAGCGTTGAATACGGAGGGTATTCTGGGGGTGCCCCATGTCTCAACCCTTTCTTTTTCGTAGTAGTCCCAAACGATCTCCTTATCTTTATTGACTTCAAAAATTCTGCCACTATGTGTTTCTGATATGAGGATATTGCCATTTGGTAGGATATCAATCATGCCATTATAAGGCGTATGGAAAGGGGTGTCTTTTGTACCTGTATACTCCCATTCTATTGCAAGATTATCCATGTTTATTTCAAGAATTCGTGAGGGACCGCCTTCTGCCGCATTGCCTTGATTATCAAGCATGATTATATTTCCATTCTCTAGGAATTTTGTACTGTGTTGTCCTCTCCATGGGCCTAAAAATGCCCAAGTGATTTTTTCTGTTTCAAGGTCTAGAAAAGCAATTAAATCAAGATTTCTCATGGAAATCATTATGCTTTGGTTGCTAATTTTAGGATATTTTTGTGCTATGTATTTTGGTACAAGCGTAATTGTATTTGGATGCATTAAATCACCATCCCCCATATTTGGGTCTGATGGGCTAAGATTTAGATTTTCTAAAATAGCTTGGTATTCGGTTCCCCAAAATGCATCTAGTAAAGAAATAGAGCGTTTTATGCTGCCGTCTTGTGTGGATAAGAATGTAACTTTTTCTTCTATATAGGGTGGTGTTAATTGTGGCACTACAGGGTGGGGGGTGTTTCTATAAACTGACTCATATGTAATGAACGTATTATTATCAATAAATTCGATGTTATGATGAAATTTAAGGTCATTGTACCATAATATATTTAAATCAATGTCATACTTGATGATTCCGTAGTGATTGAGCGTGTTTTTTTCACCCCAAAACATGGCATAAAGGTTCTTTGGATTTGTTGTGTCTAGGAAAATGCGTGTAATGGTCGCTTGGTCATTATATGCAATTTTTTCTTTTGGGATATTGGCCGATAGGCTTTTAACTTTTGTTCCATTTAAATCAATGAGACTGATTTCGTTATTATTGGTGTTTGCATATATTGTGTAATCACCCCATGTTTTTTCTGGTGTATATGTGACCACACCTTTTTTATCACTTTTAGGAATGTTGAACCACCATTGATTAAAAAAAGGTGGCTCTTGTATTAAAAAGAAGAAGGTGTTTAGTCCCAAGGCTGGTTCCGATATATATTTTTTGATGAAGTTTTGGTCATATGACGCCATGCCAACGAAGAAAAGATATGTGCAAATTATTCCGGAAAAAAATAACCTTATGAAGTCTGCCATGTGTGAAGTTACCGTATTTTTATTGCTTTTTGATTGTCTAGTTCCAAAAAATGAAGATAGAGGCAGGTAAGCGCAGAGTCTAGTTTTTTGTATTGTTGTGAAAAGAAGCTGAACGAATTTTTAGGTAATTGACTTGTATACTCTGTATTCATAGTATCTGTAAGTCGTTTCAATAACGTACAGGTTTACATTATGACCCAAAAATCCCAAGGGGATATCTGGAAAGAATGGGCTACGAAGGCCCAAAAAGGTGATAAAGAAGCCTATAATTTGCTGCTTGTTGATATTTTGCCTTTTATTAGGGGGCGGCTAGCTGGTTCTTTGGCGAATGAAGATTGGGTCGAAGATGTAGCGCAGGAAATATTAATGTCTGTGCACAAATCATTGCATACTTATGCGCCTGATCGACCTTTTCGTCCTTGGTTGATGTCAATTATCAGTTTTCGTAAGACGGACTTTTTAAGGAAATATTATAAAAATAAAAAAGTTCGTGAGAGTGTTGGTGGTCATGACAAAACTTTTGATAAATATGTAACCGATCCCCAGTATTCGGGCGAATTAAAGGATATAGAGGCAGCATTGAATGACTTGCCTGAAAAACAAAAGAAAATTTTTACTTTAATGAAAATAGAGGGATATAGCGCACAAGAAGTTTCGGATAAAATGGGGATGAGTGTGTCTGCGGTTAAGGTTTCGGCGCATAGGACTGCAAATAAACTCAAGGAGAAGCTAGGGTAGTAATAATATGGACTTAAGCGAAAAAGAAGAAAAAACTAAAAATGTTATTAGCGGCTTATGCGATGAATTATGCGTGGTTAAGTTATCGCCGCACCCCTTAAAACGTGCGATTCTTTGGTGTTCTTTGGGGTTTGCTTATATTGGTGTGTGTTTATATATGACACGCATTCGTAATGATATTTTAGATAAGCTTGTTGATTTCTCTTTTGTATTTGAGTTGATGTTAACACTTTCTATGGCTGTGAGTGCTGGTTTTTGTGCTTTTTGGCTTTGTGTGCCGGATATGCGCGGCCAGAAATGGATGATTTCTGTGCCAACTACGTTATTTGCTGTTTTGGCTGCGTGGATAGGCCTGCAAACGGCTTTATTATCTTATGAGTTTCCAGATATTCATTGGCATACATGTTATAAGGAGGCCATAATGTTTGGGGTGATACCAGCTATTGCGATCATAGTGCTGTCATTAAAGGGAAAAACCACACATCCTGCATTGTTGTCGATTATGAATGCTCTGGCTATTGGCGGGTTTGGTTACGCAGCACAGCGCTTGTCTTGTGGCTCTGATCATATTGGTCATATCTGTGCCTATCATGTCTTTCCGTATTTTCTTTTTGCATTATTTTGCGTTTTTATCATAAGAAAGATTTACCGCTGGTGATTCATAGGGTAAATATCTCATAAGAAACAAGAAAAACTCGTGGAATTCTATGCAAGTCAAAATTTACAAACCAAGTAAGAATGTTATGCAATCGGGTCGCGGCAAGACAAAATGCTGGGTTCTGGAATATGAACGTGATAGCAAGCGTGGGCCAGAGAGCATTATGGGATGGACATCTTCTGGTGATACTTTGAATCAGGTGCGCTTGAGGTTTGATAGCTCGGAACATGCTGTTGAATATGCCCAGAAAAAAGGTTGGGATTTTGTTGTTCTACCAGAACATGAGCGCATTGTCCGTCCTCGTAATTATGGTGATAATTTTAAATATATTCCACCTAAGGCAGACAAAAAGGCTTGATTAAAATGCAAGTTTTAGGCATTTTGCCCTTCACGTATCTCTATATGCGGTCCCGTAGCTCAACCGGATAGAGCAACTGCCTTCTAAGCAGTAGGTTGTAGGTTCGAGTCCTACCGGGATCGCCATACTTGATAAGAATGTAGGATTGCAGCTATTTCTCTAGCTTCTAAAAATACGCAGAATCTTTTTCAACGTGCTGGTGATTTTATACGCTCAGGTCAGTTGCAAGATGCAGAGGATATACTTCTGGGTTTGGCAGCTGTAGATGAAACGCGTGCTGAGGCTTATTCCAAGCTTGGAGTGGTGTATAATTTTCGCGGTGATGGAAACAAGGCCATCAATTATTTTCTGAAGGCAATTGAGACTGATAACACCCTCGTACCAGCTTATTATAATCTTTGTTTGTTATATATGAAGCTGCGGGACTACGACAAGGCAATAAGTTATGGCGAGCAGGGGCTTGAGTATGACCCATCTTATCTTGACCTTTATTATACTCTGGCGTTTTCTGCACGGTTGAAGGGCGATTTAGAGGCCTCTTTATCCTATATGCAAAAAGCTCTGACATATGATGAGCATAATATTAAAACTCTTGCGAATTATGCGCCTTTGCTGTTTGAGAAGGGGCTTGATAGCAAGGCTATGGATTTGGTTCGTAGGATCATAGATGCTAATCCGCAGCAGGTCATTGTAATGGCCAAGGAATATATGGCAACCAAGCAATATGAACGCGCCGAGAGTATTTTAAACGAGATTATATCTGCTGAGTCCTGTCTGGATGAGGCTTATACAAAGCTTGGTGTAATATTTACGACCAGAAAGCATAATAACAAGGCAATTGAGCTATTTCATAAGGCTTTGAGTATTAATGCGTCATATGTTCCAGCCTTTCATAACCTCTGCCTTGCTTATACGGAGGCTACGCAATTCGAAAAGGCGATTGATTTTGGTTGTAAGGGGCTTTTTCTTGACCCATCTTATCTGGAGCTGTATTACGCCGTGGCCTTAGCGTTTCGTGGTCATGGTAAGTTGAATGAAGGGCTGGAGTATTTGCAGCAAGCGCTGGCCCATGATGGCTGCAATATCAGAACTCTGACAAATTATGCGGCTTTTCTGTTTGAAAAAGGCGATAAGGAAAATGCTAAAGATACTCTGGAGAAGGTTATAGCTATTCATCCTGAAAACGGTCCGGCTCATAGGATGCTCTCTCTGATTAAAAAATATGATAAGGGTGATGCTCATGTTGCGCAGATGAAGGGCTTGCTGGCGGAGAAGGCGCTTTCGCCGCAAGTTCAATCCCAGATACATTTTGCTTTGGGAAAGGCGTATGAGGGGTGTAAGGACTTTGAGCTTTCTTTTGTTCATTATAAGCAAGCTAATGCACTGCATAGGCAGGATTTGCAATATTCTCTTGAGAATGAAAAGACATTCTTTGAGCATATAAAGACCGTTTTTTCCAAAGAGTATATTGATGAACATACTCTATCCGAAAACTCTGGTAAGACGCCGATATTTATCCTTGGTATGCCACGATCCAGCACTTCTTTGGTGGAACAAATATTAGCCAGTCATCCAAAAGTGTTTGGTGCGGGAGAGTTACGAGATCTTGGCACTATCCAGTTTCAGAAATATGAAATCGATCTGGGTAATTACATCGATATCTATGCGAATATTACGCAGGAGATGCTTAAGGATATGGCACGCAATTATATGGATAAACTTGAGGCTTTAGCGCCTGATTACCCTTATGTCACAGATAAGATGCCGATGAATTTTCGTTTTATTGGTTTGATCGCGTGTTTGTTTCCGCAGGCCAAGATTATTCATTGCATCAGAGACCCGCGAGATATTTGCCTGTCGATTTTCAAGACCCTTTTTACAGGGAATTTACCTTATGCCTATGACGAGCATGAGGTGGCAGAATATTACAAGCTCTATGAGAATTTGATGATTCACTGGCATAAGGTATTGCCGGAGCGTATTTATGATTTACGGTATGATGACCTTATTCATGATCCACAAAACTCTATTAGGGGGCTTTTGGAGTATTGTGGTTTGGAGTGGCATGATGATTGTCTGAACTTCCATAAAACCAAGCGCAGTGTTACAACCGCCAGCGCTATGCAAGTCAAGCAGCCCCTTTATAAAAGTGCTTTGGCATATTGGAAGAATTACGAGCCATATTTAAGCAAGGATATTAAAAGTTTATCTAGTAGATAACGTAAATCAGTACTGGACAAGGGGCTATGATTATTTTATAAGCCCTAATGCCCCGTTTCAAGGAACGAGCTTTCCGGTTAGCCCAGGTAGCTCAGGGGTAGAGCAGGGGATTGAAAATCCCCGTGTCGGTGGTTCGATTCCGCCCCTGGGCACCATTTTTATTTCGTGCATAAAAAAATCTCCTAAAAGCTTGAAGGGTAAGGATAATTGAGGGGTTCGATACGCACCCTTTCGATCCCAGACGAGACGGTCTGTAAAGGCCAGTTTTAGCACGGCTCTTTTCTCTGCCAAGCCGCCCAAGTGCCAGATTTTCTTAGGGTTTTTAAGAAAAGTCATAGCGGTTCGATACATTTCGTCAAACGGTCTGACTGACTGGCCTGTTTGACTGATTTTTTCCGCGAGAAGAAGCTTTTCCTTTTCCAGTTTTTCAATGCGCTGTTCAAAGGCTTTCATGACTGTAGGACTTTGCGCCTCAACGATCCGGTCAAGAAGCTGTTCAATATCTTTATCGAGCTTTCCTATCTGACTTTCCAGATGTGCCTTGCTTGTAGCTTGTGAGGTCGCCCGATGCTCCCATAATTTTCGAAACATCTTATCTGCTGTGACGATTAAAGGCTTTGAGGGAGCAAGCTTATTTAGCAAGTCTTCAAATTCATCCTCTAACACATCACGGCGAATAGATTTGCCTTTATAGTCGCACTTGCGGTTCTGGCAGACATAATAAGGATGGAGCTTGCCGGAACGACTTTTTGACCACGCCGCTGTAAGGGCATTACCGCATTCACACGCTACTGCGCCGCGCAATGGAAAGTCTTGATTGAGGTCTTTACGCGCTGGTGCGTGAGAGCGACCCGCAAGGCGGTCTTGGATCATACAAAACATTTCATAATCCACCAGCCCTTCATGTTGGCCCTTACGAAGAGAAACGCCCCACGGCTTATATTCAATATACCCCGCATAAAGCGGATTGCTTAAAATCTTATCAACTTGCGAATTGCCGATTTTACCGCTGGCTGCTTTCGGAAATTCGGCCACGCTTTCCAAAAAGCACTTGGCTTCCTGCTTGGTCTGGAAACGGCCCGAGGCAAAACCGAGCATCATTTCTGTAATGATAGAGGCGGCGGGTTCATCCTTGGTAAGTATCTTCCCTTGGGTTTTTGATTTCTCGTATCTGTAACCCACAGGTGCAATGAACGCATGATAGCCTGCTTCCAGTCGTGCTTTGGTTTTTTGCAGTGTCTGCCTGCCAATCTGCTTGCGCTCCAACTCTCCTTGCGCAGCAAATATCGTTTCCATGAAACGACCCTCGGGACTGTCATCGAAGGTATAGTTGAGACATTCAACCTGAGCATTGCATTCTGAAATCACTTTACGCAGTTGCAAATGAAATAACGTATCACGCGCGAACCGTTTCAGATCATCAAAAATGATAACGTAATTGGTATGTTTCTGTGTTTCTATATAATGAACTAGCGCGGACATGCCGGGGCGTTTGGCAAAATCACCACCGCCGGATACATCATCCTGAAAAATCTGTTCTACCACATAATGCCGCTCTGCTGCATACTGGCGGCATCTATATTCTTGGCTTTGCAAGCCGCTACCATCAGTCGTTTGCTTGACATCCGACACTCTGCAATAGATCAGAGCTTTTTGATATGCTGCACTCATTCCTTGGCTCCTTCCTCTTTATCTCTATCATTTAAGGCTTGCTTTGACTCTAGCAATTGCGCGGAATCGAGCGCAATATTTTTATACAGTTCAGGCAGCATTATTTGCACCGTATCAACACCCCAACCAATATCAACGAAGATACTCATGATATGCCATAGGGTTTGTAGCAATTCCTTTGCCTGATCTTCGCTAAGCTCTAAATCCTGAATCTCTTGTGTGAATTCTTCCAGATCGAGTTCGGGCGGGGCATGATCAATATGACCAGCAGGCGATCCAGATAGGCAGTTATTATGTTTATCCGGCGTTTCGCCTGTCATTGTTTACACTCCTTCTCTTCGTGTCTTTCCTGTTCTTGTCTCCTTTATAAAAAGAACATAGCAAGAACATCTATCAGATTGTTTATGTGCAACGCAACAAAAAAATACAACCAAGAGTATTTTTATGAAGTGCTTTAACGCCGTGATTGACCAGAGTTACGATCTTTTCCCTGATCGTCTTTATCAAAAGGGTCTTTTCTCTTGGCACGTTGCTCGTGCTTTTTCTGTGCCTTCTGCCATTTATCATTAAAAGCATCTCTTTCCACATCTTCGACATCCCAAGGCGGTCTTAACTCGGGATGTGGTTGATGCTCCTTAATCATATCCGGCACTTCACCAAGTGCCTTATTTTTATCACCATCTTCATTAAATTCTTTGGACGCTTCGCTTTTGGATGCGCTCATGCCCGTTGGCATAAGATCATCATTATCCGATGTCATAAAAACTCCCCGCTATTTAAGCAATAGAATGAATTTTCTTGAATTTTTCTGCGCTTTACGCCTATCGTTAAACTATGAAGCACATTCGCAAATACCGCGCCCAATACCCGCATCTCGATTTTCAAACCAGAGCCTTGCCGGAAGTCGATGGCAAAACCTATTTAATGACGATGGAATCTTGGTATTGGAAAAGCCTCGATATATATTTAAGAGAGATTCCAGATTGCCTCAAAGACATCACAGAATTTTGCATCAAAATGGCTAATCGCCAGTTATTACGACGACCGGATTTAACCTTTGATGAAGCGCTGCATGACGCCTTGACCTATTACATCTATGGCGCTTATCTAAGGCTATATAAAACACATACCAATATCGCCAATGATTTCTGGGAAGCGTAGTAATTACCGAGAATTCCCAATGTCACGATCATTAGCACGTGTCTGCGCCTGATCAAAAGCATCACGATCACTACTTTCTCTGGATTGCCGCCTTTCATTATCCAGCATGAAATACACACCATCATTACCGAGCTTTTCCGGTGAGATATTCCACTGAATAATGCCGCCTTGTTTATCACCTTTACGTGGCCAGACCGTAGCAACCTCTACAGGTGCGCCAAGTCTTTCACGGCCCCGTTCATCATACTGCTTTTGAGAAAAGCTGATTTTATGGCTCGGATAGGTTTTTTCTTTCTCGCTCATACCAATTTCTCCACTTGTTTAATAGGTTCGATAACCCTGCACATAGGAAACCTGACCGTTAATATGGTTAGGCCAATGTGCCAGATGCTTGGGCACGGTTTTGCGGATAAAGGCGCGATTACGCTTGCCCCACCATTTACGCTTGACCGTTACCCGATCTAGCGGCGGAAATAATGGATCAGGCCCATAGCGACCCGCCATAGCCGAATTCATCCAGTAAGGCGGTAACTTATCTGCCAAAATGGGTTGCAGCCCCAAAGCAGGCGTTAAGATCAAGACCTGATCTTTCAGGCGCATGAGTTCCGCCGGATCAATCGCATAGCGGCCCTGTTTTCTTTGTTGCTGGCTTTGAAGATGCTCATGCTCAAGAGTGCGCGCCGCCTCGAACATATCCATATCCTGCCAATAGGCACTCCACGCGGCGTTTTGCATACGAAATTCCCGATCAGCCAGCGCCAATGGAATATCAACGCCAATCGTTGTCCGGCCAATAGAATCCGCAATCTCTCTGGCGCTTTGAATGCTTCTGATCCCACCGCCCAGAAAGATTTGCATCCCGCAACTTTCCAAAATCTCCTGCGCACCTGCTTTACCGAAGAGCAAATTAAGTTGCCCCAGACTTTGATACACCAAAACCGTCTGAAAATACTTGCGATATTCGCTTACTGCTTTTTTGATGAAATCCGCTTTCCCGCAAGTCGCCGCTTCTTCCAGATAAAAAAGCGGCAATGCACCTTTCATGGCCCAGACACAAACAAGTTGCGCAATGCCCACCACCATGCGCACCAGACTTTCCATGTCTTTAACCGTGCCGCCTTTCAAGGCAAAGTAAATACCGACCAGTTTTTGCGGATCACCAAGCAAAGATAAATAATCCTGATCACCACTAATAGCAGCCGCAATTTTAGGGGAAGATAGCCAATCCAGATCATCTTTGATCTTGCCCATAATCGCCCCGTATTCTTTTTCGGAAGTGTGTTTTTTCTGAAAGATTTCTGCGAAGGTTGCATACTCATCATTGGGCATTCCCTTACAGGTACGGCCCCATTTCTTTAAAAATTCATCATCCGTATCTATGGCATTAATAAACTTCCAGAGTTTATCCGGCTTCACAGAGCCATTAAGACGCACAAAAGAGGTAAGAAAACGGGTAAGCCAGCGCCGCGCCCCTTGTCCAACCCATGCATTGTCACCGTCTTTTTCGCTTTCGGTTAAGGCCATTGATGCGACGGCGCGCGATTTATCGAATAAATTTTCATCATCTTTTAGAAAGGCCCATAAATCCAAATCATGATGAATCTCGGGATAGCTACTGACACCTTGCGGGTTCATTGCATAAGCCTCACGGCCCATCGCCAGATTCCAGTGCCATGTCGTGCTCATAAACTGCCCGCCAACATCCAGAATAAAGAAGCTGCGCGTTGAGGGGTGAACAAGCTGATAGGCTCCGAGTGTAGAAAACTTACCCGATCCCGCACCGCCTAGAATACTGCTCGGCTGTTCTGGCTGAAACCGGATAAGGTGCTGCCCATTTATGGCAACGGGGCCGCGCCCATTGCCAAGCATAGCGGCATCACCATCACCGCCTAGATGAGTGGAGCCATCCTTATAATCGCGGTAAAACTCGCGTGTAAAGTCCATGTTCTAAAACCCGCTGCGGCGAACGCTTCTATGAAAAGCCCACTGGATCATCACCTGAAACAAGGCCGATATCCCGAAATAGGCACATAAAGCCAGCAGCACAACAAAACCCCATGATCCCCATAGCGACCACTCGGCAGGAAACTCGCCAATAAAATAGTCATAAATATCTGGGCGAATATGCTGTGTGATTTGAGGCACAATCAAAATCGTGCCAATGCCCGATAAGGCATTGGCAAAACCGCTTACGCTGCGCGAGAGCGCCGATATTTGCTTTTTCTCCATCATAATTGCGCTCCCGATTACTTGCGCCGGAAGATATGCTGTTTTTGTGTGCGTGTGCCCACATACTCATAGCGCGGCTTGTCTTTTAACGCGCTGAGAAAGGCAAAGCCTGTAATCAGGCAAAATATTGCGACGAAGAAGTTATCTGTATCAGTGACAAAGGGAAAAGCCACAAACCCGATACCTGCAATCAAAAATATCAATTTCATGAAGAAATACCTTTTTGGCCATTAACGCCGAAACCTGAAAATACGAACTCGTCTTGTAACCACATATTGCCTTTTAACCGCTCTGCGTTTACGCCGGATCAACGCCATAGCGCCGCTTATAATAGTGATGACAAAGCAACATAGACCGATCAAAGGAAATTGATCAAAGATGTAAAATGAATAAATCAGGGCAATAATTGCAATGGCGCTCCATTCCCAACTATTCATACCTTTAAACTCTTGTCTTATCTCATGCATCTTCATCTTCTCTATGGCTCCTATCAGATTTTGGCTCAGGGCATGATTACGGTTATTATCAGCCGCTCTTATCCGCACTATATCAACCCCGCCCACGATAATTGGGAAACGATCTGGAAGCAGGAAACGCGCTGGAAATCCTGAAAAACAACAGGCGCATTTCTGGTAAAAACGGATATTTTGATAGAGAGATAACCACGTGAAACAAATTACTGTGTATGAAGAATATGACGCTGTTTTACGAGAGCGCATCCGAGACAAAATGCGGGATGATTATTACGGCGTATTCAAGGCCAAACACCCCAGAGCCGGACGCTCCCGCTATAAAGACCACATAGCCGATTTACTAGCCTCTTATGATGGAGATTTTTATCTCGATTGCGGCAGCGACTATGACCCGCTGGAAGAGGATGTACGCGCCAAGACACTGGATAACTTCTTGGGCAAGCCGGATGATATTGGCGCTCGTATGACACCATCGGAAAAGACATTGCGCTTTTGCCATGCTTATCTTTTGGTGAAATACCCGAAGATTGAAAATTCTTTGCGGGCAAACGCCTTTGCGCAAGACTACATTAATTTTATGGAGGCCAAATATTTAAGCTGGAAGCGTACTGATCCTAAAATATTGAGCAAGGTCAAAACCTATTCAAAATCTCTATGCGGTGTTTATGCCAGTCAAGCACTGGAAAACTGGCCCACTTCTACAACTGGTTTCAGTGAGCAGGAATATAAACGCGCTGAAAAACGCTTTGGCGGCCCGTACCGCTTATTAATCCTGTCCATGCTGGAAGATGAAACCATCCTGCTATGCCATTACCTAAGCTGCCACGAAGCAGACCTGAAACATCTCGAAAACGGCAATATAGGCAAGCTGGATTTAGGACGGGCCAGCGGCGCGGCTGTGCCATCTGTTGTTGATCTCGAAAGCGAGTTCTTCGCTATCCGTTTTGATCTACTCATGAGCAACCGCAAGGAAAACGACCTACCATTTTACTTCCCGATTACGATTGAACATGATGATAAAAAAGAAGATCAAATTAACGGATTCACCGCCAGCGCTTTCGACTACGCCCCGAAAACCCGATTTATACGCTCTAAGAAATTTAAAAAAGCAGGCAATAAACTTCTCGATCTCTACGGCGTAGACATCTAAAAATCCACTTTAAATTTGCAAAAAACGCTAAATTCGTGGTAATTCTGGTAGTAGATAAAAAAGATAATAACAGAAAGATAAAGCATTGGTTGATAAGGTCACGGATGACTTGCTATTTGACTCAGAAGGCAGATTCGTTGAAGTTCATGATAAATATGAAGGATGTTCTTTTAAAGAGAGCGGAGAGCTTGTAGCTATTTTTACAAATCCTGTAACCCTCGAAGAGGGACAGCATATGGATGCCTGTGAAACTGATCTGGCTGAATTGATCGACAGCAGAATTAAAATGTTAACAGACACAACAAAAGGCTATTTTTCGCCACAATTGGCACAGGATATTGCTGATTGTATCGCGTCTGACTTGCATGCGCTGCACAGATTGCAAGTAACAAAAAGCAACCGAAACATCCCTCTAGATACTAGAAAAATTGATCCTAGCGAAAAAACAGTCTGGGAAAATTTCAGCTACTGCGCCAATGACGAAATATACGAGCCATAGTTTTTTACATTATGCTGCGATTTTTTCTAATTCTCGGCGCTCCGCTTTAAGGCGGTCTATTTCCTCTGGCTCATCTTCGACGCGCTCCGAAAAGCCGATTTATCCGCTCTAAGAAATTTGAAAAAGCAAGCAATAAACTTCTCGATCTCTACGGCGTAGACATCTTAAAATCCACTTTAAATTTGCAAAAAACGTTAAATTCGTGGTAATTCTGGTAGTAGGGTAAAAATAATAACAGAAAGATTAAGTCATGGATGACTTGGAAACTTTGAACGAAATATTTCATGGGGCGGATAAATTAGATGGAACTTATTACGGAAAGTCTCTTGTTGGCGTTGGCCTAGTCAATAACGAAGTATGCGCAATAATATCATCTACAAATGAAAAAGATGCACCAATATTTAGAGTTACAGAAAAGGAACTCTACGAGGTAATGTTAGACCGCTTAGACGAATTAAAAAATCCGCCACTTCCATATCCTGATGACATTACCCAACGTGTACTCGAATCTATTGAACTTGGTGAGCGAGCAAGAAAAGCAGTGCAAGGTTTTAAAGAAGCAGTCGGTCGCCCTATTGACACACCGCTTGTCAACCTAAAAAATCTACCAAAACTCGAAGACACGGATTGCGGCCCCAAACTAACTCTTATTCAGTAATATCAACTGGCACTTTCCTCTAACAAAACGTAGTCTTCAGATAACTGTTTGCTGGAAAACTTCCCACTGTTCTTATACTTAATATAAAAATTGTCCAGTATTTCCTTGGTGTATTCTGGCGGCAAACCCCATCTTATTCGTGCTTCTTCCGCATTTATATCTTTTTCAGAATAATTGGTGTTTTTCCACGAACTTGATCGCTTGTTTTCAATACTATCTTCGCTTTTGATCTCAGTCTTTTCTTTGGTTTCTTCTAATGGCCTAGCGATTTTACAGAGAATACCATATTCCTCTTCAAGGTCTTTTACTAGCTTCTGATCTTTTATACTTTCTCCTATTTCACTATACCGCTCGTCAAGCTCCAATCTATCACAACCATAACACCAGCTTGATGGCCACCATTCTTGAGATATGAAAGATAAGGCTTTTGCATCGGCAAGATCTATTCCACGATGACGTATATAAACATCATATATACGGCGATCAATTAAGTGATTATACGTTTTACTTTCTATAGCTTCCTCAACACTCTTTAATCGATTAATCGCATCGCCATGTTCAGGATTAATTTCAATTGCTTTAAGATAGCCTTTTTTAGCTTTTTCCAATACTTTTGGGGCTTTTTCCAGAACACTGGCGTGAGAACTATGGAAACAATTTTTGGCATGAAACTCGTCACCAAGAGCATTGATAAATAAAGCTTGTGAATAGAGCATCGCGTCAGTATATATAGGCGAAGCCTTTGCAAAGTAGTTAATAGCATATACAAAATCACCACGATCCATTAAATCTCTGGCAATATCAAAATAGGCTTTTGGCAATTCAAACTTAGCAAGCTTTTTGCTTGCCTCATCACCAGCATTCAACATATCAACGAAACTATCAATAAACTCATATCCCGTAAGTTTGGAGATTATGGGATCAGAGGGCGTTTTATTAATTTCTTCTCGCAAATATTCTTTAACTTGGCTGGCATTAGTGATATCAATTCCGGCTTTCTCAAATCGGCGTTTGATAAATCTAGAAGCATCTTTCTCGTGTAAATTGGCTATATTTTCAGGAACAAAGCTTAGACAAAACCTGTAGAAGTCCTGATATAAAATATCACCCTTCGCATAAGGAAGCCCACCCTCTGGTAGCAAAATACAATAATAATTAAAACGCCTATATTGAATGTCTTCTTCATGGCTATAAAATTTGACCTTACCATAAGGAACAACCAAACCAGCTACAGGGCTTTTTATAGGAAACTCATACCACTCCGACTCTTTCCAAAGAGACTCCCGCGTTTTTCTAATTGCTAATGTATAAAGAACATCACCTTTTTCCACCCACCTCTTTTTCAACTCTGGCTTTTCCCAAATTGGATAACCGCGATTATGGACATGTAGAATATGTGAAAATACTCCGGCGGGGCGGGGAAGCAGAATTACTCTATCTGAAAATTCTACTTCGTTAGGTATTGATCTTGTTTTTTGTTGGCTGCCTGTAGAAGACTGCTCTTCTATGGATACTCCATGATTATTTTGCGCAAAGGATTCAGTCTTTTCCTTAATTTCGTTATCAGTTTTGAACTGGCTATAGCTATTTAAAAAATTATATTTTGATTTCAGTCCCCACACATCTTTCCAAATCAACGAATTATTGCTGTCATTAATTTCAATATCGCCAAAAAAGCCCAAGGAAAGTTTATAAGGAGATTTTCCAATATTTGCGCTTTGAATCGGAATAGTAGTAGCTGGGCCTAAATCCCAAAAAAACCATCCAAATAGCCCAACGCCACGTTTTATATGTGCTCTGTCATCTGATATGACATACCGAACGAAAGGGTTAGGGATGAAGCCCAAGAAATACGATCCATATTCTTTGTACATAGCCAATATCCAGATAGCACAATTAGCAGTTTTTTAGTTTGCGTCATTATAACTTCGTCCGACCATCATTGATGGCAGTATTTCCAGACCATTTCCAGCTATGACCAGCCGATATTACAAAATCATGGTTTGTACTACCGTACTACACGCCCCGCCGCTGCACGCAAGCTGTGCTTTGTAATACTTATCCATCCATTCTGTATGGGTATTACAAAGCGCTTGCCAAAGGGGGAGGCATTCCACTGACGTTGCATTTCCCCCTGTTGGATTCCCCCTCGGCATGACTTCTCTAAGGCATCGAGCCTTGAGAAGCCAGAAATCGTATCGCCGATTAATCACTCGCAGGGTCAGGAAAAGTGCTTTTCCTCCTGCACCACACCTTGCACCAACCGTCCGCCGTTTGGATACCGTGAACATATCGCTGTTCAATCCCGACCAACCTGACGCAGATTGGATGCGCGCAAGCGTTTAGCCGCTTAACCACATAGAATGGAAGTATGAGCTGCGCCATTAATGTACGGAATAATGCTGTACAAAATGACGCTGATCTGGTAGCATAATAAGTTAGTGGTAATAGGTTATGGATAGGAGGCCGATTATGGCTACCTCAAGAATAGATATGCGCATTGATGATGAAATCAAGGCAGTAGCAGAGAAAGCGGCGGCTCTACAGGGTACAAAGAGCCTGACCGAGTATATTGTGCGCCTAATAGAACAGGATGCCCGCCGCGTGATCAGCGAGCATGAATCCATTGTGGTCAAGGATGATGTATTTGACCGCTTTATGAATGCTTGCGAAGCTGCCGAAGCGCCTAATCAGAAGCTACGCGAGGCAAGGGATTTTGCTGATCAGCGTGGTATTCAGTGACGCCGGATTCCCGATTTATAGAGCTTGATAAAGCCCTGCATGACAGGGCCGAGTTTGACTGCGGAAGAGAAGAGTTAAATGCCTTTATCCGCCAGTTTGCGGCCCGTCATAGGGCTGCGGGTGTCAGCAAGACTATGGTGCTGACGGAAAAGGTACCCCACACCGAAAAAGCCGGAATCTGCGCCTATTACACGCTTAGCTCTACCCAGATCAAACGGGAAACTCTTCCCAAGGCCCAGCTTAAAAAGCTTCCCCATTACCCCATTCCTGTTTTGCTCATTGCCCAACTAGCTGTGCATAAAGACACGCAAGGATTAGGGCTTGGTAAAATCGCTCTGATTAGCGCGCTCAGGCAATGCCTACAGATCAATGCCCATCTGCCATCTTATGCAGTGGTTGTGGATGCACTAGATGATAGCGTTCAAGGCTTTTACGAGCAGTACGGCTTTCAAGTCCTTGATAGACATAATGGACGGATTCGCTTATATCTACCTATGGTTACTGTAGAAAGGCTCTTTGGCGAATAATGAATGCTGACTTTCGACCCAAAGCGGACATTTTGCCAATAGAATAATGCCCACAAAAATACAGATTTTAATAGAGAGAACATAAAGCAATGACAATATTCCCAAGAGGCTCTGAATGGCGAAAATGGGATTTGCATGTCCACTCGCCGTATTCGTCTGGCTATAGCGGAACGTGGGAACAGTTTATAGAGCAGATTAAATCGGCTGAGTGCGATGTTATTGGCATAAATGATTATTTTTGTGTTGCTGGGTACAAGAAACTGGCTCAAAGCATTGAATCTGGAGACCTTGATCTACATGGAAAAGTACTGTTTCCAGTAGTTGAGATGCGAATGACGGACTCTTTGCAAAATAAACATAATGAAACCAAAGGTGTCAGTCATTTTAACTTTCACATCATATTTAATAATAATCCCGAAGAGCTAAAAATTGATGATATCGAATCCTTTATAAAATCTTTGCAGTCGAACGATGCGATTATTGGCTCGGATTACGACGATATATCAAAGCTTGCAGATAAAAAGGTTTCCTTTAGGAAAGTTATTGAAGCGCTTTCTACCGATAAAAAATTTAAAAACAATCACCTTATATGGTTGCCATATGATGAATATGGCGGAATTGATGAAATTGACCCAAATTCTGATGGGTGGATAAAAGAAAAATTTATCAAGGATAGCGATATTCTTGGTTCTTCCCGCCAAGCACAGATAGATTTTTTTCACTGGAAGTCACCTCCCGATAAGAAGGGTGAACCAAAGTTTTCGCAAGAACAATTTGAAAGCTGGTTTCAAGATAAAAAACCTTGCATAAAAGGTAGCGATTCTCATGAGCACGGCTATCCTGTTGGAAAACTTCGTAACGAGAAGTCGGAGCCTATTGATAAGTTCTGTTGGATAAAGACTGACCCCACCTTTCAAGGATTAAAGCAGATTGTTAATGAACCAGAGGGGCGAGTTCATATTGGTCAGATACCCGAAAGCCTTAAGCGGGTTAATCAACACCCGACTAAGGTTATCCATTCTGTTTCTGTAAAAAAGCGGGAGGATAGTAAAACAGAAGAAAAATGGTTCAATTTCGAGTTGCCAATTAATAGTGGAATGGTCGCTATTATCGGAAATAAAGGCAGTGGTAAAAGCGCGCTTGCCGATATTGTTGGTTTGCTTGGTAATACTAAAAGATACAAGCAATTCAGTTTTCTAAACGATAAGAAATTTTCACATAAAAAACGTGGTAAGGCTCAATATTTTCAAGCCGAAATGGCTTGGAATGACACAAAGAAAACTAAAGTAGATACGTTAGTTGAAAGCTATGATAGCTCAAGCTCCGAAAGAATAAAGTATATCCCTCAAAGTTATCTCGAAGATATCTGCTCTGAAGTCGGGTTGAGTGAAGAAGGTGCATTTTATTCTGAGTTAAAGTCCGTAATTTTCTCACGCATCAAAAAATCAGATAGATTGGATTTTGATGATCTTGATAGCCTACTTAAACATCGTGACAAAGAAGTGGAAAACAGAATTGACCAGCTTGTGAGCGAAGTCAAAGCGATAAATCGAGATGTCGCTGAGTTGGAAGAGAAGCTTTCAGATGAGCATTTGAGAGAACTACAAGCTCAATTAAAGCTCAAAAATGAAGAGTTGGAAGCGCATAATCGTGAGTCTGTAAAGCCTTCGCCAGTTTCAAAGCCTGAAGAAGAAAATGAGCCAAAGCCCAATGATGATCAAGTCGCTTTAGATAGTAAGAAGCAAGAGTTAGCGGATATAGATAAAACAATTAGCGAGACTAACCAAAAAGACGGAACGTATGCAAGAGAAGAAGCCAGCTTAGAAAAAATTAACAAGCAATTGGATAATATAGAAAGCTATGTTGAGTCGGCGCTTGGTGAGTTGTCAGAGGAGTTTGAGCTACTAGGTATAAATGTCGATGATGTCGTAAAAATTAAGATCAATAAGGAAAAAGTAGATAGTAGATTCAACTCTGTTCGTAAATCTAGGGGAGACATCTCAGAAAGTCTCGACGCTCAAAAAGAAGGCAGTCTAGCCGCGAAACGCGATTCACTATCTACGGATATAGCTTCACTAAGTGAAAAATTGAGCGAGCCTCAGAAGAAGTACCAAAAATATTTAGAAAACCTTCAAATATGGCAGTCAAGGAAAGATGAGATCATCGGTGATGCGGTCACCATTGGTTCACAAAAATACTACGAAGATCAAATTGATAAAGTCAGAAATTTATATCCCGCACAAAAAAGTGAACTTTGCCAGACTAGACATGAAAAGGCATTGGAAATATATCGAGAAAAACAACAATTGCGCGAGCATTACGCTAAGTATTACGGTTCTGTACAAGACTATCTCGATAGCTACCCCATAGATAACGTTAAAAGCTTCAGAATTAAGTTTGATGTTGCAATATCAGAAAGCAGATTTACAGAAGAGTTTTTGAAAAAAATAAATCAGAATAGATCGGGCAGCTTTAGCGGAGCGAGAGAAGGAGCTGAAAAAGTAGCAGAGTTTCTGGATACTACGAACTTTGATTTTTTTGATGATGTTAGTCAATTTTTAGCGTTAATCATTCAGGCTCTTGAAAGTCATAATGGCAAGCCCAACAGTGTCAAAAACCAGCTTGTCAAAGGCGGTACTGTTGAAGATCTGTATAATTATATTTTTTCTCTTGAGTATCTAAATCCTTTTTATAATTTAAAATGGGACGATAAAGAGCTAGATCAGCTTTCTCCTGGCGAGCGTGGAAACCTTCTCCTTATCTTTTATCTGATTTTGGATCAGAACGATATTCCCCTTGTAATAGATCAACCAGAAGAAAATCTTGATAATCAGACGGTCTTTAATACGCTTGTTCCGTGCGTAAAAGATGCAAAAAAAAGGCGGCAGATCATTCTTGTTACGCATAATCCTAACCTTGCTGTTGTTTGTGATGCTGATCAAGTTATACATGCAAAAATTCATAAGGATCAAGGTAATGAAGTTGTTTATATCACTGGATCAATTGAAAACCCTGAAATGAACACGAAAATTCTTGATGTTCTGGAAGGAACGCGACCTGCTTTTAGTAAGCGTGACTCCAAATATTGGCAAGCTGAAGGCGTGATTGGCGATAAATAAATAATGACTGCTATTGGCCGAAATAAGAAACTAACTTTTTAGCGTTTCCCTTCGGGTCGTTCATTCCAGCCTTCGCTTATCGCTCATCCCGCCTGTAATGCGGCAGGACTATCGGGCTTCCAATTACTAACGCCTAGCGCGCTCCACTTGCCTATATTGCCCGCAAGTCTTATTAGACTTGCGCCTTGAAAAGAATTTTTATTCCCCCGAAGGCTACGCCTCATCCTGCCACATAACCTTGGAAAACCCCAGAAAAACTGACGGCTTCATCCGTGTTGCCCGCGCCAAGCCATAACTTTTTCTGGGCTTTTCCAAGAACATGCGTCTATCGCTCGTACCTCGCTCTTTCTCTCGGGTTTTCAACCCTTCGGGGGAAATGTCAATTTTAAAGATGAGGAAAAGAGCTATGAACATTAAAGACGCAGCCAAACTATTGAGCTTAACAGGCAGTGTGACACAGCAGGATATTAAAAAAGCCTACCGGACAGCCGCCCATAAATACCACCCCGACAGAAACCCAGCAGGGGCGGAAATGATGAAGCTTATCAATGCTGCCTTTGAAGTGTTGAAAGATTTTACTGGTGATATTCCAGAAAGCGATGCGCAGCAAGCCGACTATCCCGAAGCCTTAAATATAGCGCTCAATGCTATTCATGCTCTGACTGGATTGCATATTGAAATCTGCGGGGCGTGGGTTTGGGTATCCGGTGACACCCGCACACATAAAGAGACATTAAAAGCAGCAGGCTTTAAATATGCCTCGAAGAAGAAATGCTGGTATTTCCGGCCCGAAGACTGGCGCAGTAAAAGCCGTGGTTCTTTGAGTATGGATGAGATACGGGGGAAGTACGGCAGTACAAACCCGCATGCTGCTGAGCGCCGTGCTTTAAGCGCTGCTAAATGAAGAGAAAAATTTTTGCTTATCGGCCAGTCATTTGCTGGCCGATATAGTTTATAAATGACGCACGGTATCCACGCTTTTATCCGTTTCCGGCTCCCTCATGATTTCCTGCGCGGCGTCGCGGATCAGGCATTTTTGCCTGTCAGTGACACTCCAGTCATTGAGGAAAGGCATAAGGCGCTTTTTCCAATCTTCGGGGTGATTGCGCTTCAAGCTCCTGATCCATCTTTTTGTGTTTTCAAATTCTAATGCAGTAAACATGAGGCTTTTTCCTCTTGCGTCATTTCATCAAGCATCCATGAGATTAAAACCCGTTTTCTTTTCGGGATGGATTCATCGGCTAGTAGCGCGGCGATACTCCACGGCCAATTCGCCGGATCACAGTCATGAAGCGAGGTCAGATAATTCTTGATGTTCTCTTTCTCCTGATCAGAAGTCAGTGCCAGCATCAGGACAATATGCAGATCATCAAGCTTGCCGCTTGCAATACATTCAGCCGGAGACTTGCCGCCCAGATCACGGCGGCGCTTTCTTCTCATAAAATTAAGGCTGGATGGGCCGAACACGCCATAGATTACGCGGGCCAGTTCATCATCCCCGCGCGTAAGGCCCAGTAACTCGTCCTTGATAGGCTCGGGGATGATCTGATAGCGGAACATTTCTGCAAATGCCAGCCAGTCTCTATGCGCGCTCATAAAATTCAAACCCCAGTGCTTCGCGGCAAAAAGCCCATGCTTCACCCACCAGAAAAACCTGTTCCAGCGGGTCATCCGTGATGCGGCTTATGATCTCCCTAAGAAGCGCCGACCTATCATCATGATCAAGGCTCTGAATTTCTGCGCGGGTCTCAGCCCCTATAAGCAGACCGTGAAGCTCTTTGATCATTGACCCATATTTTGGATGGTCTATTGCTGCGCGTAACATGGCTGCACCTCAATGCCCATCTCGGATGGCTCGAATTTATAGGCATCTTTCAAGACATCGCGCACAATCGCGTAGAAGTTCTGGCGCATAGTCGGTGTGTAGATAATGGGAAGATCAGGCTGGTTGTGATCAATCCAGTGATCACAACCCATACGCACCAGCCCGTAAAAGCTCTGCGGGGTCATATCATTATGTATCTCTTCGACAATCGAGATAATAATATCCCTGAATATGGGCTTCATAAAATCAGGGGCGTTTTTGAGAAGCTCATGGGTCATAGTAAAAGCTCCCTGATTTTTTTAGGCAATTCATGCCACTGTTTTGGCGGCACATAATCAGGATTATCAATCACGCTTAAAACAGGCTTGGAGCGTGGCGGCTGTGATAGCGCTTGTGATACCGTGCCAGACTTAAAATAACAAAGCCCGTCTTCATCACGCCTTACCTGATCAATCAGATAAAGCGCATAGGCCCGAATGTCCTTTATGCTGGTGCGGCGAAACCAGTCATAAAAGCGCACTTTTAGACCATGATATTCTTCGAGGCTAGAGGGCTTTTGTAATTCCGATAACACAAACCATTGCAGGAAATGCTTTGTATAGTCACTGAGTGTTTTACAATCAGGAGGCTCTTCACTCATGGCGATTTACCCCTTGATTGGCTCTGGCCTGCTCGATTTTTTTCAGCACGGATTTACGGCAACCCTCGCGGGCTGCATCCGAAAAATTATTCACCGCAAAGTCCTTTTCCTGCGGCGTATCTTTCACCGGATAGTCATAGGCAAAATCAACAAGGCTCTTGGCATCACTTCCCATGCCTTTTACAGTAAATTCTGTCAGGGCTTTGGATTGGCCTGATTGTCGGCTTTTCATCACCGTGGCTGCTAGGCTGCGTAAGTTATCGCAATATTCATAACCCTTATCGATTTGTTCCTGAACACTTAGCGAAAGGGCAGGCTGTGCAGCAAGGCACAACCCCATGACTAGGGCTGAGTTGAAGTATTTCATATTTACTTACCTCTATTGGGCGGGGTTCATAATGATCTGGATCGAGCCTTGCCCGTTCACAGGGCCGGGAACATCCAGCGCGTTTTCAGCCACGGCAATATCGGGATAGGAATTGCCGTCAAAATCCGCAATCACCATGTCATAAAGATCAACCCCGCTATCAAGGGGTATAGAGAGATAATCCGCTACGCCCGTGTCAACGCTGCCGAAACTGCCATCACCAAAGCCATAAGAGATATGAATGGAATGTGTGTCCTGATTGGTGGTGACCAGATCAATAAACCCGTCCAGATTAAAATCAGCCACTTCAATTTGCACAGGAACAAAACCCACAAGGACTTGATCACCTACCGTAAATCCGCCTGTGCCGTCATTTTCCAGTAGCAGGATAAAATCAGTAGTCGAGGTGATGGCTAAATCCTGATCGCCGTCCTGATCAAAGTCACCCAGTGCCATATCCTTGGAAACAATCGAAGACCAGCTTTCCCCTGTGAAGAGCGTATCGGGCAGGGCTACAAAGGAAGTCGGCAGATCAAACCCGCCAGCGCTATTGCCCTTAAACACCACCAGATCGAGTGATATTGCACTATTGGCAATGATTACGATCAGGTCACTGCGCAAGTCACCATCTATATCGGCTATGGCGTAATTGAGGGGCGAGATAAAGGATATCCCGCTGGCATTCTGGATTTCTATTTGTGAGGCAAAGGTCTGGCGGGGCGCAAAATTGCCTGATCCCTGATTGATGTAATAGCCGAAGGTAAAGGCGGGATCGCCATCCCATGCCAGATCGAGAATATCATTCATCCCGTCCGCATCCACATCGACAGCGCTCAGCACCCCTTGATCGCGCTCACCCGAGGTAAAGCCCGATGAGGGGTTGCCTGCCACATTCCCCTGAAAGACTTCAATGCCAGTATCGGCGCCTGTGCAGACCAGATCGTCAAACAGATCACCATCAAAATCAAAGCTGAGCAAGCGTCCTTCGCGTTTTGTGACGCTGCGGCAGGTCGTGTTTTTATCAATCACGCTCGGAAACGCGCCAAGCCCGTTACCAAAAGCAAAGCGGATCAGATCGAGATTGGCTCCTGATGGAAATCCGGCAACACTGAATACGCTAAAAGCCAGATCAACAAACCCATCCCCGTTGAAATCACCCGCCGCCAATGAGCCGTTAATCGCCAGATTGTCATACTGCAGCACTGACATGGCTGAAACCTGAGCGCAGCTCACACTCACATCTGTGACATTGGCCCCCGCAATCGTGCCAGTGCCATTTGTTACTGTGCAGTTTTCATTCGCCCCGCCAGAGGACACAAATTGCACATTATAGGCCGCGCCATCATCAAGGCTTTGTGAGAAGGTGAAGCTACCGCCGTTAAAGCTTTGGGCATTGCCATTGAGAGATAGAGCTACCGGATTGGCATTGCCTGTAATCGTGCCGCTGACGGTGAAGGTGGTTGAACCACTTCCACCACCATTATTGCCACTGCCACCGGAAGGCGGGGAAGACCCGCCGCCCGAACCGCCACCACTACCGCCGCAGGCTGTGAGAGAAAGTAAAGTCGCATAAAAAATCGCATGAAAACCTAGCCGTATTGCCATGATACATACACCCCGTAAATGGTCGAAGAATTTAAAACCGCTGGAACTGCGTAAAGTTTTTTGCGGTGTATTGATGTTTTTACTTGGCAAAAAGAGATCAGTGCTTTACGTCCAAAAAGGTTCCTTTTTGGGCCAAGCGGCCAAGTCAAAAAAAGCGAAGCCTTGAAGGGAAGGGCAGAAGCCCCTAAATCCTTAGTAGCTCTCACTTTCTCATATTCTGTTGCTTCTACTAAACACTCCACGAAAAACTTTATGGAAATGCTACCAAAAAGGAACCTTTTTGTCTATGCTCCCATAAGGTTTTGATTCCCTGTTGTGATTCAATGACTTATGGGTAAACAGGAAGGAATTTAAGGGCTTTGGCGATTATTGGTTATGCGCGGGTTTCCACAGACGAACAACATCTTGATCTTCAACTGGATGCATTGGAACAGGCAGGTTGCGATCAGATTTTTTCAGATCAGGGTATTTCTGCCATTGCCAAACGGCGGGGTTTTGAAAAGGCGCTGGAAACGCTTCAATCCGGCGATATATTCGTTATCTGGAAGATGGACAGGGCTTTTCGTTCTCTACGTCATGCCCTTGAAGTACTGGAAATTCTGGAACAGCGTGGTATCCAATTCAAGGCCATTACCGAGGCGATTGATACCAATACGCCTATGGGCAAGTGCATGTATCAAATCCGCAATGCCTTTGCCGAGCTAGAGCGCAATTTAATCAGTGAACGCACCAGTGCGGGGATGCAAGCCGCCAAGAAGCGTGGAGCCAAGCTTGGCAGACCTAAAGCTTTGAGTGATGCGCAAGTTGCCAAAATAAAAGCCATTCTCCACGCCAACCCCGACACTACACTAACATCACTGGCCAAGCGCTTTGGTGTTTCGACAAAAACGCTAAGGCGCGTATTGAATGCGGAGTAACTATTTTTCATCGGGTGGCGGGATGTATAGCCCCTTGAGCAATAACCGCCCGAGTTGATTTTTATCCATTAGCTTATCGCCCTTGATACAAATGCCGCCCTTATCAGTTAGGTAGGCATAGCCGACTTTTCTCCGCTTATAGTCAACATAGGCATATAGCTCGTAATAGTCTTTATTCGTTTTGTCTTGTGTCGTCATTCCTTTGACTCCTTTCTTTTATCGTTCCAGTTTTGGCCCATCCTGTTTAGGTTGATTGCTACGCTCAAACGCATCACGGCGGCCAGTCCTGATATCCCGATATTGCTTGATATCCTTGGCTAACTCGCTTTGCCGCGTATCTTCAAAGCGTTGTAAACGCTGTATTCTGGATTGCAGAGATTGACGCTGTTCCTTTTGTTTGAAGATAAGAGCATCTTTTTCGGTAGCGTCGCGTTGCTGGTTTTGTAGAAATTCCGCTTCATTTTCTTTTTTGATTTTTCGGTGCTTGCCTGTGAGCCGATCCCAGAACCCAAGAAGCCCTTTATTGAATCGCTCCTGACGTTGCTTGGCTTTCGCTATTTGTCGCTGTGCCTGTTTTTCTTCCAGAACGCGGCGCTCCTCTTTGTGTTTATCAATCAAATCCTGTTTTTGCTGATCAAGTAAATCCTGTCTGGCTTGCAGCGCTTTGGATTGTTTGTGTTTAAGGGTTTCCAGACGCGCTTGCATTTCACTGGCAATGCGCGTTTTGGTTTCAGCCACGCTTGGCAAACCTTTTCCGTTGCCCAATTTGGCGCGTATGTCTTTGGTCTTGAATCCTGTCCATTTTGCGACGTTATAGACTTCAAGGCGGTGATCTAGCACTACAAAGCCGCGCCGATCACCACGGGCCAGATAAAAGCCGCGCATCGACAGCGCATGTTTGAAACTGACTTGGTTATCACTGATCGCCCAACACTCCCTAAGAGCTGTTTTAATCTCTCGCGGGTCTTTGCCTGAACGTTTGGCCTGTTGCCATTCTGCCATTGTAAAATTCCTCGGATCGCGCTCTTCTGATCGCATAAATCCGCGTGGCATTTTCCAGCCGTGCTCAATAAAGAGTTCCCGCGAAATCTCTGTTAAATCCCGTTTGGTAAAGGGCAAGGGAATGGCTTTCATATCCTTAGCATCAATACGGCTCCATACGGCGTGGGCATGGCGGCGAAGATGACCATCAGCACCTTTCTTCTCATGGAAGACAATGGCGCGGGGTTGCCCCACAAGGCCAAAATGCTGCTCGACCCGATCAATAGCGGCTTCAAAGTCGCTGGTCGGCACGTTCTCATCTGTAGGCGGGTTGAAACTGACGGAAAACAGGAATTGCTTGGCCTTGGTGCCGCGACTAATGGCATAGGCTTCATTGAGAGCGCAGACCAGATCATCCGAAACAAAACCCCGTAACTCGTGGATATCCACATGCTCGTTTTCTGTTTTAAGCAGGTGAAGGGCCAAATCCTTGGCCCCGCCGCGTTGTGAGCCTTGCAAGATCATGAATTCCCCCCAGATTTGAGGCCAAGGGCTGTAAACAGGGCGGCGCGCATGGCCAGAATAGCCTCATACGCTTCTTCTAGTTGTTTCTCCACATCGTCCGTAACATCCAATGTACCAATATTGGCATGGTGGGCAAGCTGGTTAAGATTAGAGGACAGGCGGGATTCTCCCAGAGCTGCCAGCAATGAGGCATATTGCCCATCCTCTATGGCTGGTTTACGCTGGACACGGCGCTTTAGGGCTTTATCGCCTAATAATTGATCACGAATATAGGTTCCCAATGGGCGGCTTCCGGCGCAGTCTTCCAGATAGGCCCGTTCTTCGGGGGCAAGCCGGATGGAGAACGGGGCAAACGCCTTATGGTTGGGCTTGGCTGGTATCGAGCCAGAAGGCGCGACAGGGTTAAAAACATCGCTCAGAATCGGGGGTTGTACGTTTTGTGGGGTCATAATTGCGGCCCCCTATGATCCGATTTGTCCTGTTCTTCACTCAGTTGCGGAACATGGTGTTCCAGATAGCTATTCCACTCGGCCAGTGTGTTAAACAGGTCTTCGCAGTTTTCCATGCCCAAGGACTGGTGCGGGGTATCTGGAATGCCCTTGTCGCTACTGCCTGTTTCTGCTAGAAACTCCCCATTAGTGTTCGAGTTTGGCCCCGTATCGGGCACCATTTTATTATTTATTCCAATTAATCTTTTGATATTCTTTTTTTAGCTTTTGTGCCTTTGATGGGTTGATGGATGCTATATAGGCAATCTTGCCTCTTAAGTGCTCTTTGAAATTTTTATGCTTACCTATGTTTTGTGATGATGCTCCTTTTTTGATGCAATTATGCAGAATTGCTTTTATTTGATCGTAGTCATCTCGGCGTATATTGGGTTGCTTGTTTACAACTATTCCAACCAGAGATTGTTGTTGTGATTTTGTAGACGTGTAAGTTTTATTGTGATTGATTTGAAAGCCCTGATCATCGGCAATTTGTTCAACCATTTTCCTAAAATGGGCTGATTTTTTAAGAGATGAATTATTGCTGGAAAAAGCTAGATCATCAGCATACCGCGAGTAGTTTATTCCTAGAGAAGTAGATAGTCCCTCCAGTCTATTGTCTAACTTATAACAAACTAAGTTGGCTAAGGCAGGTGAAGTTGGGGCTCCTTGAGGAAGGTGTGCTTGGGTTATTATCTTTTGGTTTTGCCATGACAGTTTTTGGAAGTTTCTTCCCAGTAAATAAGGGCTTGGCGTATTTGTACAAAGTGAGGCTAGTGTACGCGCTATTTTTTTTGGATAACCGAGAGATAAAAAGAACCAATAAACCTGGCCATATGTAATGGTTGTAAAGAAGTTTGATAAATCCATATGCAAGATTATGTCTTGTTCACAATGGATTTGTGCATGGGTTTTACATGATCTGTTTTTAGTAAACCCGTGTGCAGCATTATGGGGTGTTATTTTATCTATAAGGTCATGCAGGATTTTTCGTTGAACTGATTTTAAACAGGATTTGGGTGTTTCTAGTAACCGTGGGGGGGCGCTTTTACGCGTAAGCCACTTATAGTGATAATGCTGTAGTTTAAAATTTTTAGTTTGTGCATGAAGATTATGCGTGTCAGCCATCCAGCTTAGGTCGTTTTCGGTTAAGCTAAGCCATCTGGCAAGTCCGTAATGGGTTGTGATCTCTGGAATATTTGATATTTGGAAGGGGGATGTGTTTTTATTCATCACTGAGGGCTGCAGATTTATGCGCATTACTCTGGGGAGAGAAGTTTGCTTCTCTAACCACTCATTTAAGAACTTTGTTTCACGCATCGCATTTTCAACATGCGTGTTCTCAATATTTTTTAGTTTCTTGGTTTTTTTATGGATAGAACTTGCCAAACGCTCAGTATCAAGTGTGCTAGGGCTTAGTGCAAAGGTAAGGCGTTGCTTTATGGATTCCTTGCTCCATTCTCCACAAGTAATTGATCGGGCTAGTGCTGTAATAAACGTGGCCTTGCTCACGCTTTTCCCCTTTGGCGTCCAGAGTTTATGCGCAGCGGATAATAGCTTGACCAAACAAATATGGCGTGGACGACTTTGCACAAGGTGCAACGGCGTCCAAGCGATGGATAGGATGCATAAAGCATGAAAGCCACGGGGTAGCCCCGCAGACCTCTTATGTTGAACATAAAAGGAGTCTCAAAGCATTATCCGCTGTTGTGCGGAGTTTATGAAATGATGGGTGTTATTGCCAGAAAATTCTTCTTAAAACTCGATCCCCTCGAAACGCTCAGCCAGCGGTGGGGTGCGGCGTTTGCGGGTGATTTCTGCGAGACCTAATCTGGTGAGGCCATGGACCTGAACGGTGCAAGGGTCGGTATAGGTGGCATCTTCCAAGGCTTCCAGAAGGGCATCTTTGTCTTTTTTACTATTCATTTTCAGGAAATCAACAATGATTATGCCGCCGCAATTGCGCAGACGCATCTGGCGGGCAAGCTCGTGCACGGCCTCAATATTGACAGCCAGATGAGAGCGTTTGTCGCTGCTTTTATTGATATCTACGGCGGTCAGAGCTGCTGTGCTCTGGATGATCAGATTGCCGCCTGAGGGCAGAAGCACGTAATTATAGAACAGAGCTTCAATCTGGCCCATAAGGTCTTCATGTTCAAAGAGAGCAAGGTCTTGCGTGCCGTCATCGACTTCGACAGGTTCAATTTTGGTTACTAGATCAGGCGCGAATATATTGCACCAGTCTTCGGCTTGGTGGAAATGATCCATTGTTGTGATTTTAATCGTATCAATGGTTTCAATGGCCATATCAGAGAGAACGCGCTGGATTGAATTTGGCCCTTGTATCAGAAGCTCTACCGCAGTGCCCTCAAGGGAATGAGAAATAACATTCCATGTATCTTTCAGAATTTTTGCCTCGCGCATCAGGATATCGGTTTGCAGATCTGCACCAGCCGAACGCAAAATCAGGCCACTCATACCTTCTATCTGGTTTAGCATTTTCTCCAGCTTTTTGCGGCGTTCTTTACCGCGAATACGTCTTGAGACCTGATTGTTGCTTAGCATTGGTGTGTAGATCAAATAGCGCCCGGGAATACTAATGCTCATGGTGGTTTGTACGGTTTTATCCTCTTCGCTTTGCTGAAAAAGGTCGTCATCACTACTGAGATAGGCGCTTTTGGCTTGTACTATAATGATATCTCCGGCTTTGAGGTTCTTGCCGATAGAGGTATCGCCGCCTTTGAGGTAAGAGCCGTCTTTTTGTTTGATCACGATATCGCGGTTATAAAGAATGCCTGTGTTTGTCCCATCTAAATCAAGAAAGGCCGCATCAAGAGATTTATCAATGCGCGTTATCTTTGCACGGTACACTGCGCCCCAGCGGACGGCTTCGTGCGGGGGATCAATTTCTAATCCTTCCAGACGACCTTTGCGCAAGGCTGCAGCCCAGACCTTGCCTTCAAATTCTTCTATCAAGATATCCAATTAGTGCTCCTGCGCGTTTATATAAAAACCGTTGCCTTCTAATATTTGCATTATATCATAAAGGGATAGGCCAACGACATTAGAATATGATCCTTGGAGATGAGAAATATAGGATGCGGCTAAACCCTGTATAGCATAGCCCCCGGCTTTGCCTTCCCATTCACCGCTTTGCAGGTAATGGTTGATATCTTTATTGCTTAATTGTTTGAACTTAACCAGCGTATCACATAGGCGCGTGATGACTTTACCCTGATCGGTGATGATACATATGCCGCCATAGACATGATGCCTGCGTCCTGAGAGCAGCTTTAGGCACTCTTCGGCTTGTGCTATGGTTTCGGCTTTGGGTAGGATGCGCCTGCCACAGGCAACGACTGTATCGGCGCTCAGGATAAAATGATCGGGATACTTGTCATTTATGGCTTCGCCTTTTTCTTTGGCTAGCCTTAGGGCATGATCATGCGGCAATTCACCTTTTAGGGGAGTTTCATCAATATCGGCTGGGGAAATGGCATTCGGTATTAAGCCAATTTGCTCTAGAAGCTGTTTGCGTCTAGGGGAGGCGGATGCCAGTACAAGTTTTTTATGTTTTCTGGGGAAGTGGTCGTTTGTCCGGCTTGGGCTTTCGGACATGGGCTTATTTTTCTCTGAAAATAATGCGACCCTTGGTCAGATCATACGGGGTCATTTCAACAACGACAGTGTCACCTTGGAGCACACGAATTCTGTTCTTGCGCATTTTACCTGCTGTGTGCGCCAAAATAACGTGGTCATTCTCAAGCTGCACGCGGAACATTGCATTGGGCAAAATTTCCGTAACGACACCTTTAAATTCGATTAGATCTTCTTTAGCCATAAATCCTAAATTTCGCTATAATTATTAAAACTGTTTTGCTGTTATAAGCTTTAATTTAAAAAAATCAATGTTTAACTCGGCAATAATACTATTCTACCTCAAAAAATTAATATTGATTTAACGCATAATGTGCGTTTTTCCACTATGGAGTACACAAATCAAGGTAAAAAGGCGTCTTGCTGTGTCCATATCGAGCATAATTTTATCCGAAAGACGTTCCAGTAGTAAAGTTGCGCCTTCATTATGGAGGCCACGCCGCCCCATATCTATGGCTTCTATACGCGAAGGCTTTCCGTCCTTTACGGCGTCATCATAGCTGCGAACGATTAGAAAATAGTCTTTGATAATACGGCGGTAAGGTTTCAGAGATAAGACAAGATAGTTCAAATCTTTGCCCTTGTTATTGGTAATATGAAAGATCAGGCGATTGTCTTCGGTGTAAAGCTCTAAAGTGTATGGGCCGTGGCGATCTTTTGCTGGTTGGAAGGCGTTCTTTACCAGAATATCTTTCATGGCTTGTTGGCGGTCGCGTTCTAATAATTCTGAGGAAATATCATAAGCATCGGTTATTAAATCTAGATTTTCAATATAGCTATTTTTGCGGAGCTTTATGGTTTTGCCGAACATGTCTCATCCCAGAGCATTTTGAAAGGCTTCGATCCAGTGACGCATTTCTTTGGGGCGTGTTTTCATGGCGTTGCGGTTTACAATCAGGCGTGAGGACACATCCATAATTTTTTCGACTTCTTGCAAATTATTGGCTTTGAGAGTGCTTCCGGTGGATACAAGGTCAACAATCCGTCGGACAAGACCAAGGGCAGGGGCTATTTCCATGGCGCCGTTGAGTTTGACGCATTCAGCCTGAATACCTTTGGCGGCAAAGTGCCGCTCGGTTAAATTTGGGTATTTGGTGGCTATACGGATGTGACTCCATTTGGATGTATCGGCACTTTCCTCGTCATCATTAGGAACGGCTACTGATAAGCGGCACTTGCCAATATCCAGATCAAGTGGTGCATAAATTTCGGAGTATTGAAATTCTTCCAGAGCGTCACTGCCGACCACGCCGATTTGCGCGCCACCATAGGCTACGAAGGTGGCAACGTCAAAGGCGCGCACGCGGATAATGTCCAGATTTTCGTGATTTGTAGTGAAGCGTAGTTTGCGGCTGCTGTCATTGGTGAAATCATCTTCGGGGATGATATCGCATTTCTCCAGAAGAGGTGTCAGCTCTTCGAGTATACGCCCTTTGGGTAGGGCTAGTATGAGTTTGTTTTCTATTGGCATATCAGAATAAGGACATACTAGGAATAATGATGCAGTGCAAGATTCTTTATACTTTTTTGATAGCCGCGCCACAGGCCGAGAGTTTTCCGACGATATCCTCATAACCGCGTTCTAGGTGATAGATACGATTTATCGTGGTTTCACCTTCTGCAACTAGTCCGGCGAGTACTAAAGCAACGCTGGCGCGTAAATCTGTGGCCATGACTTCTGCACCCTTAAGAGATTCTACACCACGAACGATAGCGGAGTTCCCCTGTACTATGATATCTGCACCCATGCGGCAAAGTTCGGGAACGTGCATGAAGCGGTTTTCAAAGATGGTTTCCGTTACCATGCCTGCGCCCTGACACAAGCATAGCATTGCCATGAATTGTGCTTGCAGGTCGGTCGGGAAGCCGGGATAGGGCTCGGTCATGATATCGATGCCTTGAATGCGGTCGATCTCACGGTGGACGATGATATCAAAGCCAGATTGCTCAACCTCAATGCCTGCTTGAGAGAGTAAACCCATAGCGGCGCTTAAGTGTTCGATGCGGGCATTTTCTAGCTTAAGTGTGCCGCCTGTCATGCCGGCGGCAATGATATAGGTTCCAGCCTCTATGCGGTCTGGCAGGATAGAGTGCGTAGCGCCTTTGAGGGATTTGACTCCTTCAATGGTGATTGTTTCTGTGCCGAGGCCAGTGATTTTTGAGCCCATTTTGATCAGGCATTCGCCCAAATCAACAATTTCGGGTTCTTTGGCGGCATTGGCCAGTACTGTTGTGCCATTGGCCAATGTGGCGGCCATTAGAAGGTTTTCAGTCGCGCCTACGGAAACTTTGGGGAAAAGAATTTTTGCGCCTAGCAGGCCGCCTTGCGGGGCTTTTGCGTTAATATAACCGTTTTCAAGTTTGATCTCTGCGCCCATTTCCTCTAATGCGTTTAAATGCAAGTCAACAGGTCGCGTTCCAATAGCGCAGCCACCGGGTAGAGAGACTTTGGCTTGTCCAAACCGCGCCAGTAGCGGGCCGAGCACTAGGATTGAGCCGCGCATCTTGCGGACAATATCATAAGGAGCTGTCTGACTTTTTACCGGTCCGGCATCAATGGCCATCAAGTCCTTTTCACGGCGGATTTGACATCCTAAATAAGTCAGAAGGTCGCATTGTGACTGGATATCACGAAGCATGTTAGGCGCATTTTCGAAATATATCGGCTCATCTGATAAAAGGGCGGCGCACATATGTTTTAGGGCTGCATTCTTGGCTCCGCTAATGGGGATAATGCCATTTAGGGGCTTGCCGCCAGTGACTACGATCTTGTCTAACTTGGAGGATTGAACCAATGTTTCAGGATCGCTTGAGGGGTAAGAGTCGCGGTTGCTTTTTAGGTTTTTAAAGTCGGGGAAGGGTGACACCTTGCTGTCCCATGTATTTGCCTTTGCGGTCTGCGTAGCTTGTTTCACAAATATCGCTCCCTTTGAAGAATAAAAACTGTGCCAGTCCCTCATTCGCGTAAACGCGTGCGGGAAGGGGGGTTGTATTGGATATTTCCAATGTCACATGACCCTCCCAGCCAGGTTCTAGCGGCGTTACATTAACAATCAGCCCGCAGCGTGCATATGTGCTTTTTCCCAGACAAACAACCAGCACATCTTTGGGGATGCGGAAATACTCGACGGTGTGGGTAAGCACAAAGCTGTTGGGGGGTATTACACAAATATCGGTTTTTCTGTCAACAAAACTTTGCTCGGAGAAAGCTTTGGGGTCGACGAGCGCATTATCAACATTGGTAAATATCTTGAAATCATCAGAGCATCGCGCATCATAGCCATAGGAAGAAAGCCCATAGGAAATTGCGCCGTCGCGCTTTTGAGCTTCCACGAAAGGCTCGATCATGCCTTCGTTTTTTGCAAGGTCACGAATTTGGTGATCCGCCAAAATCCCCGGCATCATAGAGGCCTGCGGAACGTTGTCATTATCTGTTTTGATTTGTGCCATAATTTACCCGATATATGCAGAAAAGTTTTCAATCTGTTGAATAGAGCAGCATAATATGCTCTGGTCAAGAATGTAATCGGTTTTTACGTGTTAAGGGCATAAAGATATGGAAAAAAGCTGTCAGTCTGGTTTTATTCTTGTGGCTGCGTTAATAGCGCTCGGGATTGCGACAGGGGGATATTTTATTGGTCAGACGATGTATAACGCCAAAGTGGCGGTGAATACAGCAGATGTTAAGGGGCTGGCGGAGCGCCGCGTTCAGGCTGATCGAGCCAATTGGCAGGTGAGCTTTAGCAATGCGGCGGCCAAGCGTGCGGATGTAACATCTTTATATCAAAAATCCGAGGAAGATCAGGCTAAGATTATAGCTATATTGAAAGCAGGAGGTTTTGAAGATGATGAAATCAAGACTGGCGCGATTTCTTATAGCTATCAGGAATATCGTGATGATAATCAGAAGCTGGTTGATCAGAAGCATATCTTAAGAGGTAACATTAATATTGAAACTGAAAAAGTTGATCTAATTACTAAAATTAGATCAAAGTTGGATAAATTAATTGTTGATGGTATTAATATTCAAAACTATGAGCCGACATATCATTTTACCAAGCTTAACGAGATTAAGCCGGAGATGCTGAAGGAAGCGACCATGAATGCACGTATTGCGGCAAATGAATTTGCGGAAAATGCCGGCGTAAAGGTCGGGAGCATTCAAAGTGCTCGCCAAGGTGGCTTTATTATCAGGGATGCTGGTCAAGAATATGGGGACACGGCGAAAATTGAAAAAGATGTGCGCGTGGTTACAACGATTACGTTTTATCTGACGGATTAGTTTCTTTTTTATCCTGTTCTTCTGTTTTGCCAGCTTTGTCTTTTTCCTTGCGGCGCTTGAGGTTATCTCTCAGGGCGGCAGCGCGCTTTTGTATTTTTTGATCCAGTTTCCCAACCATTATCAATATCTCTGTTTTTGCTAATCAATGTATCCAGAGCATTTTTATAGCTGAAAACTTGACTGATCGCAATATGGGCTGTGCCCGATCAATGAGCATACGTAAGTATATTTATTTATCTTATAGTTGTATTTGGTTTTTGTAGGGTAATGCTTTCAGGTATACTCTTTATATTCGCAGGGTGCTCTTAAGACAATGTTTCTGTGAGTCCATATAATCCATTCGGATTGGCGGTTTTACTTATATATTCAATCTTAGAGAGAGAGAAAAGGGATGTCCTATAGTGCCGAATCAAATATTTTGAATCTGGGATCTAATAAATTTGGTAAGACTGCAAAAGGTGGAGGGGATGCTTCTGCTATTTTGGCTGCTCTTGATAAATCACAAGCCGTTATAGAGTTTGAACTGGATGGTACGATCATAACAGCCAATAAAAATTTCTGCGATACTATGGGGTATAGTCTTGATGAAATAAAGGGGCGGCACCATAGTTTGTTTGCGGAAAGAGATTATGCTTCAAGTGCAGAATACAGGCAGTTTTGGGCAAGCTTGCGAGATGGTAATTTTCAAAGTGCGGAATATAAGCGCTTGGGTAAAGGGGGTAATGAGGTCTGGATTGAGGCCTCGTATAACCCTATCTTTGATAAAACAGGTAAGCCTTATAAGGTCATCAAGTTTGCTACAGATATTACCGACAAAAAGATGGAGTTTGCTGATCTCAATGGACAAATTCAGGCGATTAACAGGTCACAAGCCGTTATTCATTTCGAGCCTGATGGCACGATTATCGAGGCGAATGAGAATTTCCTGAAAACCATGGGATATAGTCTTGATGAGATAAAGGGTAAGCATCACTCTATGTTTGCGGAGCCGGGTTTTGCTAATAGCTCTGAGTACAAGCAATTCTGGGAGCGTTTACGCAAAGGGCAATTCGAGGCCGGAGAATATAAGCGCATCGGTAAGGGTGGCAAGGAAATATGGATTGAGGCCTCGTATAACCCGATTATGGATATGAATGGCAGGCCTTATAAGGTTGTCAAATATGCGACAGATATTACCGAGAAGAAACAAGAGTTTGCTGACTTATCCGGTCAGATACAGGCGATTAACAGGTCGCAGGCTGTTATCCATTTCGAGCCGGATGGCACGATTATCGAGGCGAATAAGAATTTCCTGAAAACCATGGGATATAGTCTTGATGAGATTAAGGGCAAGCATCACTCTATGTTTGCAGAAAGTGGGTATGCAAGTAGTTCGGAGTATAACCAATTTTGGGAAAGACTTCGAAATGGTGAGTTTCAAGCCTCTCAGTATAAACGCATTGGTAAAGGCGGCAAGGAAATCTGGATAGAGGCCTCGTATAACCCGATTATGGATTTGAATGGGAAAGTGGTTAAGGTTACAAAATTTGCGACTGATTTGACGCCGCGTAAAGAGGAAAATCAGGCGCTGGCCAATGATTTCGAGGAAAATGTCCAGTCCTTGGTGCAGATTGTGGCATCGTCGGCTACGGAAATGCAATCTACTTCACAGAGCCTTGCGGCTGCTGCGGAGGAGACTAGCAATCAATCTAATGCTGTGGCGACGGCATCGGAAGAGTTATCGGCTTCTGTGAATGAGATATCTTCTCAGGTTATAAACTCCGTTAAAATTATTGATCAGGCCGTCGACGAGGCGAAAAAGTCTGAAGAACTTGTTTCCGGCTTGGTCGAGGCAGCAGGTAAAATCGGAGATGTTACGGCATTAATTTCTGATATTGCTGATCAGACAAACCTTCTTGCGCTCAATGCTACGATTGAGGCAGCGCGCGCCGGTGAAATGGGTAAGGGATTTGCTGTAGTGGCTTCGGAGGTTAAGGAGCTTGCTTTGGAAACGGCCAAGGCAACCGAGGAAATCAGAAGCCATATTGCAGGCATTCAGGATGTTAGTCGTTCTACCGCTGATGCTATCAAAAATATTACGTCCGTGATTGGTCAGGTCAGTGAGATTAGCGCGGCAATTTCTGGTGCGGTAGAAGAACAAACAGCGGCTACGCAGGAAGTTGCCAGTAATATCTCTAGTGTTCAGACGGCTGCGAATGAAACCGGCCAATCTTCAGCAACGTTGCTGGAAGTTTCTAGTGATTTATCTGAACGTTCAGAGGATTTACAAGCGCGTGTAAATAGCTTTCTGACTAGTGTACGGGCGATGTAGTGAAGGTACATCTTTCTTGAAAAATAAGTAAGTCTCGTTAATATTAATAAAGCGCTTTATATTATATCTATGCCTAAAAAAATATTATAAAGCAGGTTAAGGTTAAAGGGCTTTATTAGTTATGGATATTATTTTTAATGCGCTGGGTGGTTTAGCTCTTTTTCTTTTAGCTATGACGATGATGAGTGATAACCATACGGCGCGGCGTGTGCGCTCATATAATCTAGCTTCATTACGCTCTAAAGCCTGTAGAAATTCAGGTAATTGTTTTAACTCTAAAGTTCTAAAGTGCTGTGTTTTATTGACTTTCAATGCGCCTGTTAGGTTTTCTGCGGCGTTCCATTCGCATTTGCCTGTCTGGATTCCATAGCGAAAGACTTGCCCTCATACTTGTTTTGTTTTGGAGGCAATTTCTAGCGCGCCTCTTTTTTTTACTTTCCGAAGGCAGTCTAATAATTCCGGCGGTGTTATTTGGTTGATAGGGTGCGTTCTAATATTAGGGCAGGGCGTTCTTTTCAATACAGTGCCATACTCTTTGGGCATGACCTTCGCTCCAAACGTCTTTCTGATTATCAAACCATTCCAAAGCAACGGAATGAAAAGTGTTTTCTATATTCTGAATAGCTTGGCGTTATTTTCTGCTTTACTCTCCATCGGGTCTATTGGCGGTGATTGTGCCAAAAGTTTTTTGGCCTTGTCACGGGCATCTCTTGCTAGAGCCTAGAGCCATTTGTTCTAACTAATAAATACAAGCCGCCGCCATCAGATAATTTATATTGCTTATCCTTGGGCTTGGCGGTTTTGCATGTTCTATCGTTCAATTTCATTTACGTTACCCCCAGTGGGTTGCCGTTACCCCACTTTGTTACCCCCATCATGGGGTTGATTTGGGGGTAATGCTGTGTTCTTGCAGAAAGTAGTATGGAATTAAACTGCTTGCAAATCAGGGTAGGATTATGGGCTTTGAGAGATTTCAGTGAAGGGCAAAATGGTGCTGCTGGGGAGAATTGAACTCCCGGCCTCACCCTTACCAAGGGTGCGCTCTACCACTGAGCTACAGCAGCCAATTTATGCGAAGCGGAAGTTACAATAGATTCACCTGTTTGTCACGGCTCTTTTTTATGACCAGAAAGCAAAATGACCTGCTAGGGCAGGTCATTGTTGACTCTTTAAAATATGTTTGTCGTTTCTTATACGACAACGTCGACTAGTGAACCTCTAGGTGTTTCTTCTGCCACAAATTCAGAGCCATCTTTAACGTCTTCTAGGCTTGCTTTGAATGTTTCCAGATTGGTTAAGTCTGATTCTTTTGCTTGCGCCAAGGCCGCGCCACGAGCTTGGATTTTATTTTCCTCGGGCCTTTGATCATCATTCCTGACAACGCGCGATTGGTCATTGGCAACGCTCTGAGCGGGTTGCGTTAATGAAACCTGTTGCTGTTGACCTAGTCCTGATAATGGTCCTGACATGATAAAATCCCTCTAGTAAAAATATAAACCCTATATCTATTCTAACCAGTAAGTCTTAATATTATATAAACTCTCTGTCGTTATTTTGGCACGAATAATCAAAAATTTCAAATATCAAAAGGAAAAATTAACTTTTTAATAATATTATTAATGTAGGTAATGATGCGTGGACGATAAAAATTTGTAAAAAAAACACTATAAGACGAATTTATTGTCGTTGAGAGGGAGCGCTTGAGTAATTTTATTTAGGTGTATATATGAAAACTGAATATGTGGGGCATATTATGGACTATAGGAAAGTAAGCAGCATTGAAAATGCTGTACCGGTATTTGCTGATTTAAGGTTGGCGCAGGAGACTTATAAGGAACTGGGTAAAACCGACCCAGTTGCCAAGAGAGAGCTTATGCAAGCTGTTGGGGCCGTGCTTGAACTTGATGTTACTGTTAGTGAAAGCGAGATTATTGCTGATATTCTAATTGAACTTTTAAATCAGGCCGAAAAGGATATAAGGCGTGCCTTGTCCGAGCAGTTATCTGCGCTGACGGATGCGCCTTTGCGTTTGATTTTGCAAATGGCAAATGATGAGATTGATATTGCAAGGCCAATTCTTACGCGCAGTAAGGTTTTGGGTGATTATGATCTGGTTTATATCATTAAGTCAAAAACGGCTGAATATTGGCAGGCTATTGCGGAGCGCAAAGAACTTAGCGATCAGGTTGTTAATATGCTGGCTGATACAGGTGATTTTGATACGGCTTTGACATTGGTAGAAAATAAAAACATTGTACTTTGCCAATATGCGGCGGTTGTTTTATCACAGTTAGCGTCCGGTAATGATGTGTTGTCTCAGCCATTATTAATGAGGCCTGAATTGCCACAAGATGTTGTTGAGCATCTCTATAAGCAAATTGGTGAAGAATTAAAACGTGATTTGATTGAAAAATGCGGTGATAAATTCTCGAATATTGTTGTCGATACTGTTGATAGTGCGGTGTACAGTCTGAATATAGAGACTGATGCTCGCGATGAAGATCAATACAAGCCATCTGAAGATTTTATTACGACGGCTCGCTATCATCATCAGAGAGGCTTAATCAATCATGCTCGTATGATTGATTGCTTGAGACAAGGGCGGATCAAGCATTTTGTTGCACAATTCTCTGTCTATACCGACATATCTTTGCCGATTGTAATTAGTGCTGTTAAGCAGAAGAATGGTAGAAAGTTCGCGCTGATTTGTAAGGCTTGTGATATCAACAAGAGTGATTTTGTATCACTATATATTTTGCTTAGATCTTTTGATTCACAAGAGCATAATAAAACGGTTGATGTACGTTTGATTTCAAGTGCTTCAACTTATTATGATAAATTTGATGCGTATTCTGCGCGCGAAGTTCTGAAGAAATTTGTGAAATGAATTGATTAAAGAATTTTCCCTACAAAACTTATAAGCACGCAACATATTATTATGTCGTGTGCTTTTTATTTTGTCAGGATTCTAACTTATGATTTCAGGGCTTCGACGCCTGGTAAGGCTTTACCTTCAAGCCACTCAAGGAATGCGCCGCCTGCTGTCGAGATATATGTGAAATCCTTGGCTGCATCTGCATTTTCAAGGGCTGCTACGGTATCTCCACCGCCAGCTACGCTTGTGGTTTGACCGGACTGGGTTAGTTTCGCCGCAAAATTGGCGATTTCATTCGTGCCATTATCAAAGGGCTTTATTTCAAAGACACCCATGGGGCCATTCCAGACAATAGTCTTACAGTTTTGCATTTTTTCAGTGATGTAAGAAATTGTCTGCGGGCCGATATCAATAGCCATGTAATCTGTTGGTATTTGATCAGCTGGGACTGTTTGAAATTCAGCGTTTTCTTTTAGCTGGGTTACGACTACGACATCTTTGGGCAGGACAATCTCACAATTATTAGCTTTGGCTTTTTCAAAAACAGCTTTAGCTTCGTCTATCATGTCCTTTTCGCATAAGGATTTCCCCATTTCAATGCCGATGGCAAAGAGGAAGGTATTAGCCATACCACCACCAAGAACCAGATAATCTACTTTCTCAACCAAGTTATTTAATACATTGAGCTTAGTGGATATTTTAGATCCGCCAGCGACTGCTAAAACAGGTTTTTGAGGATTTTCCAGCGCAATTGTAAGGGCGTTTAGCTCTTCTTCCATCAATAGGCCTGCTGCAGATGGCAGGTGTTGGGCTATGCCTGCTGTGGAGGCGTGGGCACGGTGTGAGGCTGAAAAAGCGTCGTTAACGTAAATATCACCTAAAAGTGCTAGTTGTTTGGCAAATTCAGCATCATTTGCTTTTTCGCCTTTGTAAAAACGCACATTTTCAAGCAAGAGCACTTGGCCGTTTTCCAAGCCTTCAGCGAGATCTTTAGCATGATCGCCAATACAATCTGGTGAAAATGCAACATGAGCAGCCCATTGCTTTTCTAAAACCGGTGCAAGGAATGCCAATGACATCTCAGGATTTTGTTCACCATCAGGGCGACCAAAATGTGACAGGATTAAAACTTTAGCACCTTTGGCTGTTAAGTAATCGATTGTGGGCTTCAGGCGGTCAATACGTGTGGTGTCGGTGACTTTGCCGTTTTGTCTCGGGACGTTGAGGTCGGCTCGTAAAAGAACCGTTTTTCCCTGTATGTCAAAATCTTTGATGGAAGAAAATCCTTTTTGATCTGGCATTTCTTTAATCTGTACTTGTGTCATTTTTTTACTCATCCTGCATGGTTTTTAAACTCTCCGTGGCTTCGATTAACCTTGACCGTATAGGCGCATCCAAAGCCGAATGCCCGCCATCTGGTACGACCACATAGTCTGCTTCGGGCCATAATTGGTGAAGCTTATGTGCTGTTTTTATCGGGCATATAATATCGTACCGCCCCTGAATAATGGTTGTTGGAATAAAACGCAAGTTTTCTATGTGGTTAAGTATACTTTTTTCTTTTGAAAATACTTGGGTTTTGAAGTAATGCGCCTCGATTTTTGCAAGTGCAAGTGCGTAGAGCTTTTGTTCATCCGTAGTAACAGTATCATAATTTGGGATTAAGGATGAGCATGCGCCTTCATACAAGTTCCAGCGGACCGCTGCATCCATTTGGGATTCTTTATCCTCATCATTTGTCAGGATTTTGTAATAGCAGGACAAAATATTATCTCTTTGGTCTTCGGACACGATAGAAGAGAACTGCTCCCATGCTTCGGGGAAGATATTTTGCATTCCGTATAAGAACCAGTCGATTTCATCTTGTTCACATAGAAAAATACCGCGCAAAATCATACTCAGAATGTGATCTTTGTATTTAATTGCGTAGGATAGGGCGAGGGTGCTGCCCCATGAGCCGCCAAAGATATGCCATTTCTTTACTCTGAGCTGTTTGCGCAGAGTCTCAATATCTGCGATCAGGTGTTCTGTTGTGTTGTTTTCAAGGCTGCCAACGGGGGTTGAGCGCCCCGCACCTCTTTGATCAAAGATAATAATACGAAAGAAATCTGGATCAAAAAAACGTCTATGTATTGGCGACGCACCAGCGCCGGGGCCACCATGGAGTAAAAGAATGGGGACACCATCGGGATTGCCGCTTTGCTCCCAGTAAAGATTATGGGTGCTGTCGACTTCCAGGTAGCCATTTGAATACGGGGTTGTGGGTGGAAACAAGTCCAACAGCGGTTTGCGCTTCACATAAATGGATGATTCGGATGTGCTTTTGGTCTCATCTGTATTAGGTTTGTGGATTATATTTTCTTTGTTCAATTATTAAGTCCGTTTTCTTTGGGCGTTTCTTTTTGTTCGTTGTGCTTATTTTGAATATTCTTGTTTTTATCATTAGCAGGTTTTTTTTCAATTTCCTCTTTGATGAATTCCAAGCACTCTGGATGATCAATTTCAATATATGGTCCATTATAAGACCTTAGCCAGCCGCGCACACGAATTTTTTGACCACCAAGATTCTGGGGGTTTAGGCCAGCTTGTATGAATGTCTTTTTATGCTCTCTTGGGATGGCAACTGTGAAGTCCTTTCTCCAGTTATGACCGAAGTTAAGATAAAGTTGCCCTTGACGATTTCCTATCTTTAAAATTGTGCCTTCTACGATAGCAAAGCCGCCAGTAAATAAATGCGCATTATCGGGACTGAGTATATCATAGGCGCGGACTTTCCATAGGCCTGATTTTTCTGCTCTGGCTTGATTTTCATAAAGATACATATGTTCGGCTAGATCATAGTTGCTGGCGGTAGTTCTTACGCGGGCCAGTCCCAAACGCAATAACACGCCCTGCACCCATAAATCCTTATTGTATACAACCACATGGGCGACATGATGCCCCATGCGGTTTATGCGCCCTTCATCCTGTTTGGCTTGGTAGATTAGAACCTTTTGTCCCTCCAGCATGTCACGAAGAATTTTGAGTGCCATTACAGATAAGGGGCCGGGCTCATAATAATCAAGGTCAGGGAAATCAAGACCAGACAGGAAGAGGATGCGGCCATCTCTAAGCTGTAATGTCAGTGGATCAATGACTTTTTCAACTGCACCCGATTCTGCTTTTGCCATGGTTTTAAAGTCTGGCTGGTCTGGTATCGAGTTTTGCGCATGAGCATGAAGGGGAATCAATAGCAAAAACAGGATAATAAAAATACTGGCAATCTGCCACAAAGAAGTTAGTATATGCTTGTTTTTACAGCTTGAATAATGCATAGAGAAACAACTTATGATCAAACGCTTTTATCTCGGGTTTCTAATTGTTCTTACTATACCATTTCTGGCCTCATGTACAACCAATCCAGCGACAGGGCAGAAACAATTTACGGCGTTGATGTCACCTGCGCAAGAAAACCAAATCGGCGCGCAGGAGCATGAGAAAGTTATCCAGCAATTCGGCCTTTATAATAACCCTGAGATTTCAACATATGTTAGCCAAGTCGGACAAAAAGTCGTTGCAAATACAGAGCGGCCTGATGTTCAGTATAAATTCTTTGTTGTTGATAGTCCTATTGTGAATGCCTTTGCTTTGCCGGGTGGATATATCTATCTCTCGCGTGGGCTTCTTGCGCTGGCAAATAACGAAGCCGAGATGGCTGCGGTCTTGGCGCATGAAGCAGGGCATATTACTGGCCGCCACTCTGCGGAGCGCTATTCGCGCGGTGTGGTTACGACGCTGGGGGCGTCGATTTTATCTGCGGCAATTGGTAGTAACGGAGCGTCTCAAGTTCTGGGTGTGGGGACGGATTTATATCTTAAGTCTTATTCTCGCGGGCAGGAGAGCCAGTCCGATACACTTGGTATCCGGTATTTGAGCCGCGCAGGGTATCACCCTTACGGGATGACAGGATTTTTGAAAAATCTAAATGCTGATACAGTTCTTGAGAGTAAGATTGATGGGCAAGGCGGGAATGATCCGGCAAGTAGCTATTTTTCTACGCATCCGGCAACAGCGCAGCGTGTAGCGACAACGGCGCAGGAAAGTCAGGCTTATCCCCAAAGCGGCGTGATCAATCGTGATGTCTATCTTCGTAAAATTGAGGGTATGACTTACGGTGATAGCGCCGAGCAGGGCTTTAGCAGGGGGCAGAGCTTTTATCATCCTAAATTAGGGTTTACTTTCAACGTGCCTCAAGGTTTTAAGATTATAAATCAGCCGTCTCATGTGATTGCAGTTAATCAGAACCAGAATGCCTTGGTTATATTTGATATGGCTGCTAATAAGATAAATGCGTCACCAGTATCGTTTCTGCGGGATGTGTGGATGAAGGATAATGATGTGAAGGGCGTGGAGTCTATTGCGATTAACGGGATGCATGCTGCTGCTGGGGTTATTGAAGGTAAGATTAACGGTCAGGCAATGGATATTCGGTTGATAGCCATAGAGTGGGGTGGTAATCAGTTTGCCCGTTTCCAGATGGCCATGCCGAAGAATATCTCCAGTGCTATGCTTAATGAGCTGAAGAAAACCAGCTATAGCTTCAGACGTTTAAGTGCTGCGGAGAAACATAGCCTTAAGCCCTACAGGATCGACCTTGTTTTGGCAAAGTCAGGCGATAGCGTTGCTTCTCTGGCATCAAGAATGGCGGTTAAGGATTATGCGCAAGACAGGTTTCGTGTGCTCAATGGTCTTGATGCCAATGAGGATGTGCAGGCTGGTGTGTTGTATAAGATTATTGTTGAGTGATATATCTTTAAACCTTGTAAAAATAAGAAAGTAGTCCTATAATATTTTGTGTGTTTTTTCCTTAGGAAGAAACTGTAAAAGTAAGCGTGCAAACAAACTAAAGAAAGTTCAGCACTCTAAGACATCTAGAATTTCGGCTTGTTCGTCAAAGCAAGCACAGACCAGAGAACCACCAAAGCCGCAGCCACCATCAATTGTGCTGGCGACACGGGTCAAATTTAGGCCTTTATGGCTAGGATCATAGCCTCTGACAACGGTTTTGAAGAAAAGATATGGGCTGTGGATACACTCGAATTCTTTATGGGCCCACCAGAAATTATCGCCTTGTTCCTCTAGTGCTATACGTGCATCGAGGCCCGCATTAACAAACAGCATGCTGGTTTCATAATTCTCGGAATATGCGGCGCGGAAAAGCTGGGTCATAAATGTCTCGTGAGCGGCGCGTGATTTAATGGCTGCTTTGATGTGGTTTGTCCATTGGCCGATGCTAATCATGCCTTGGCGGCAAGCCTCCATGCCGTCATGCGGGTCAATGCCATAGCTATAGAGCGTATTCGATAATCCGTTGCCTAGCATCCAGATCAGGACTTCTTGTGGGTTTGGTGCGAATTGTAGCTGCATCAGCTTTTGCCACATTTCCTCTTGGGCGCCTCGTAAATAGATAATGTCCGAGGCTAGCATGCCTGGGTTATCCGCCATAACGGCGCGGCGGAATGTCAATAATTCATCAATTGTTTCTGCGCTGGATGGGCCAAAACCGATATAGTTGCCATGATAAAGAATGCGGTCACCGTTTTCTACATGCGGGAAAAGTTGATCATGTAAGAAAGCCAGTTTCTCAAAATCGCCATGAATCGCAGAAATGCACCAAATGCGGTTCGGGGCACCTATGGGCAGAAAGCGGTAATCTTTTGGTTTATGACACGTCACTGTGATGTTTTGAAGGTAAAGGGTGCAGAGATAGAATTATCTGCCTTACATTGTGCATAATTAAAGGGCGCGGTTCCAGGGAACCGCACCCTTTATCAAATATTATCCATAACTTTTAGCTTAGGCAGCTGCTTTTACATCATCCGCTGTGATTGCTTCGGCAGGTTTTTTGCCCATAAGCTTTTCAAGTTTTTCTACAGCTTTGACTTCTGTGATGTGATCTACAGCGGCAACTTCACGTGCCAAACGCTCAAGAGCTGATTGGTAAATCTGACGCTCGCTATAAGATTGCTCAGTGTCGTCGTTGCTACGCTTAAGGTCTCTAAGTACTTCTGCGATAGAAACCGGATCACCGGAATTGATTTTTGTTTCATATTCCTGTGCGCGGCGGCTCCACATTGTGCGACGAACGCGTGAACGCCCTTTGAGTGTTGCCAGAGCATCATCCAAACGCTCATTTGTGCTAAGCTTACGTAGGCCTGTTTCTGTTGCCTTGCCTACTGGAATTTTCAAGCGCATACGATCACGCTCGAAATTAATGACATAAAGTTTTACTTCCATACCCGCAATTGTCTGTGTTTCTATACCTTCGATGCGACCTACGCCGTGCATAGGATACACAACATCATCACCTGTATTAAAATCGAAATTATCGTTATCAGCCATATTTCTCCACCTTTAATGTTATTAATGACCATGTGTACAGAAAAAGAGACAAAAAAATTAGGGTTGGCTTTGGCTTCCCTTATGAAATTGTGACCTCTCCGAACACGATTTAGACAAGGACCATACCAAAAAATTAGCTTTTTTTCAACTTAATCTCGGATAAAAAGTTAATTTTTCATAAAAAAATACATATTTTGTGGTGGAATATGTACTTTTAGCGTTGCGTAATGTAAGAAAAATATATGAGGCAAGATCTGTGCGTGCAATTAAAAAATCAGCCAATATTAGAGGATTTTCTAATAACTTTAGAAGATCTGTGTCTGCGATCTATGGATATTTTTATTGATTTTTTTGCCGTTAATATGAGTTTTCAAGATCCGGTTCATAGGGTTAGCGGCCGTGATGCGATGTATAACATCTATCTTGTGCGCTTGAAATTGCTGGGTAATACGCATTATAGAGTTGATGATTTTGCATGGGGACGAAAAGCTGGCATGCTATATTTTCATTGGGAAATTAATATGGGTGACAGATGTTCTGATGGTATGACAGAACTATGCTTTACGCCGGATCAAAAGATCATATCCTACAAAGAGTTTTGGAGCGGAGAGAGCCCGTTGGATTGTAAGGCATATAAAAAAGCTATATTTGGTTAGATTTAAAATCAAAGGCGCTTTTATTTGTATCGATCATAACTTGTGCGCCAATAGGTAGTGGACGGAGCTTGTCTCCGTGGCCAAATGGTAAATTCTTGATGATAGGGATATCAAGGTCTTCTGTATGTTCTTCGATAATATCGCTCAGCGTAAAGCCAAAAGGCGTTCCGGTTTCTGGTATGTTTGTGAATTCTCCAACCAAGAGGCCTTTTATCTGATTAAGCGTTCCGGTTCGCTTTAAGTGAAGGAGCATGCGGTCAAGGCGGCTTAGTTCCTCGTTACAGTCCTCTAGAAACAAGATGCCGTCTTTCCAAAATTCATTGGGCAGTGTTTGCGGAAGATATTGAAAGACGCTTAAATTGCCGCCAATGAGGTGTCCTGATGCCTTACCTGTTTTCAAGACATCTGATTTTTCAAAGGTTAGAGATGAGGTTTTTCCTTGGAGAAGATTGATTAGCTCTTTTATCTCTTTATGTTTGTGAAGGTTTTTAAATACCGGCCCGTGGATGGTCACAATCGAGGTGTGGGCATAAACCGCATTTAATAGGGCGGTGACATCGCTAAAGCCGATGAGGGTTTTAGCTTTATCTTTTATTTTTTCAAAATTAATCATATCCAGTAAGTGCAGGGCGCGATTACCGCCACCAGCAGCCCAGATGGCATGAATATCATCTCTTTGCCATAGACCTTGAAATGCTAAAGCCTTTTGCAGATGTGTGCCGGCTGACTGGTTAAGGCGCTCATAAGTCTGGGGATGGATGAAGACCTCAAAGCCGAATTCTTCCAAGTGTTTTTTGGATTTTTCGATTTCTTCTTTCAGGACATAGCTGGAGGGGGCAAAGACACCAATTTTATCGCCCTTTTTAAGGGCTTTGGGGTAAGTTGGGGTGGGCATTATGATGCCTTTCTTTGGTAATAGCCGCCAACGACTTCTGATAAGCCGTCACCCTCTCCAACGATTTTGAACTTTCTTGTGTAATCGTGATCAAAATGATCTTTGAAATTAATTTTGATTGTCTCAAAGTTGGCAAAGACATGCTCGACAGTGTCTCTGACTGCTTTTTCTACGATATCTTCTTTTGTGGTTTTATCTGGGTGTAGCACAAAATTAAGCTGCATGACTTCATCATCTTGGTGTCGCATCATGAAGTGAATTATTGGATCGTCAAATGCATTATTGATTTCATTAATCAGGGAGTTAAAGAAGGATGCGTAATACATATACCCGTCAGCACCGATAATGTAATCCGTATTTTTACCTTCTAAATTCGTTATAGACTGGCTGCCGTCCTCATTATCTATTACTCTGCCCATATCTTCAATCTTGTAGCGGATAAGCGGGAAGGCTCGTTGATAGTAAGATGTTACCAGCAGGGAATTGTCTGGCCCTTGCTCTAGGTAGGCGTAATCATCAAATACATCATAATCAAAGCTGCTCAGGCCTTTTTGGTGAGCGATTTCACCAAACTCGACTGCGCCATATGTGGATTGAATATCACTGTCAGGGAAAAGTTCCTGAATAAATCTTTTGCTGCAATCCAAGAAGAATTCACCGCTCACATTAATATATGGAAGCTTTTCAAAGGGCTCTATGTTTTCTGCCTTCATGATTTCTGCGACGCGCTGTAAAACGCATGGGAAAATCACAAGTAGAGTTGCTTTATTTTTTCTCAAGGTTTCAAGTAGAGCTATTACGCTTTGTTTATCTACGGTCTCGAATGGCACCATAGTAAATCCAAAAAACGAGCGTAATAGCTTGGCTTGGTCGGCATACACACCAGTGAAATAGGACTTTAGCGGATAGAAGACAATAAAGTCTTCACCGGTTGACCATCCATTGAGCTTAAAAGATTGCAGGAAGCTCTGGGCAAAAAGATTTGCATCTTCATAGTCTAGCCAACGGAAGGCAGGAACGCCGGATGATCCGCCTGTTGATATGGAGGCAAAGAAGTCCTTTTTGATGATGCCATGCTTGATTGCTTCTTGCATGGTTGGCGTTTTACCATCTTTCAGCAAATCATATTTATAATCTAGTGTAACACTTTTGAAATTTGTGTTTTTGGATTTTAGATCGGATTTTTGAACGATTGGCAGGTGGCTATAGGCGTAAAAGAAGTCTTCATCAGGTAAATCGGTAGCGCTTTCAAGAAAGAAGCTAAACTTTCCTTTGTAAAAAGGGGTGTTTCGATTGCAAAACCTCAAAATATTTAAAAGCTTTTGCTTTCTGGATGAAGTGTCCTTTTTTAAGGGCTTTAGGCCTAGTCTATATCCCAGAGTTCTACGCAACATTTTTGTTCACCAATCCAAAAAGAGTTTTAACCGTCTTGATTGATTTTCTTGATAAGCTCAAGCAATGTTTCTTCGGCTTTCAGGTTTGGCACCTGACAGGTTCCAGCTGCGTTATGTCCTCCGCCATTATAGCCTAGCATTGTTTCGCCAACATTGGTTTTGCTGCTGCGGTCTAATATGGATTTTCCAACTGCAAATACGGTGTTTTGTTTGTTTTTGCCCCATAAGATATGAATAGAGATGTTGCATTGCGGGTATAGGGCATAAATGACAAAGCGGTTTCCAGCCCAGATTGTTTCCTCCTTGCGAAGATCTAAAACAACCAGATTGTCATGCACTTCTGCACAACGTTGTATTTGTTCACGGCATTTCATTTGGTGTTCGTAGTATAAATCGACACGCTCTTTAACATCGGGGAGTTCCAAAATTTCTTTGATATTTGAATGTGTTCTGCAAAAATCAATCAGTTTCATCATTAATTGGTAGTTTGAGATATTAAAATCACGGAAGCGGCCCAATCCGGTTCTAGCATCCATAATAAAACTCAAGAGTACCCAGTCTTCTGGGGAAAGGATTTCTTCTTTTGTGAAGTTTGCTGAATCGGCCTTGTCAACGGCCTCCATCATTTCTTTGGAGACATTTGGGAAAGTGTCTGCGCCACCAAAATAGTCATAGACCACACGCGCTGCAGATGGCGCGTCAACATCAATAATCATATTTTCCGGTTGATCACCGACACGGATTGCTTCACTGGCGTGATGGTCGAAGGAAATATAAACTTCCTTATTGTAGGGGAGGTTTGTCGTTATGTCGCTATCGCTAAGCTCTATCAGACCATCCTGCATATCTTTGGGGTGAGCAAACATAATATCATCAATGATATCTAATTCTTTAAGCAAAACACCACAAACCAAGCCATCCATATCGCTCCGTGTTATTAGGCGGTATTTTTTACCTTCTTGAGGTAGGATTTTTTGTGCAGTAGCCATGGATACGTTTCTCCTAAACAAAATAATGGTTGGTTATTGCCATTATGAGTGCGGCAACAGAAATTCTGTAGTTATGATACTCTCTAAAACTGTAAGATGGAAGAGGGGAGTTAAGAGTGTTCCTTTCGCCCGTGGATATTTTCAATGAAGTATAAGGGGCGGTTCTTGGTTTCGCCAAAAATCCTGCCAATATATTCGCCAAGAATACCAATACATAAGAGCTGGATACCGCTAAGAAAGGTGATCATGACCATCAGTGATGCATAGCCGGGCATGTCTGCGCCAAAGAAAAGCGTTTTGAGTATAATAAAGCCACCGAAAGCGAATGCAAAAAACGAGATCAGGAAGCCGCAGAAACTCGCAATTCTTAAAGGGAGGATACTAAAGGCTGTTATTCCCTCAAGGGCGAAATCAAGAAGTTTGAAGTAATTCCATTTTGTATTACCTGCTGCGCGGGGCGCGCGACTATATAGTAGAGCAACCTGTTTATAGCCAACCCATGCGAACATACCTTTTAAAAATCTGTGTCGCTCTTTAAGCTGTATTAAGGCATCGGTTGCACGACGATTCATCAGACGGAAGTCACCTGTATTTCTAGGGATTTCAGTATTACTGATGTAACCCATCAGGCGATAAAATGCTCGGGCTGTTGCCTTTTTGACCCATGTTTCGCCTTCGCGCTGGACACGTTGGCCGTAGACGACATCTGCATCTTCTTTTTTCCAGACTTTTATTAAGTCAGGAATAAGATCTGGCGGATCTTGTAAATCAGCATCAAGGATAATAATCGCATCGCCATCAGCATTATTAATTCCGGCGGTCATGGCGGCTTCTTTACCGAAGTTACGAGACAAGTTGATAATTATGGCACGCTTATCTGATTTCCTAATTTCCAACAGCTTATTATATGTGTTGTCTTTGCTGCCGTCATTTACATAAATTATTTCAGTTTCATGATCATTAAGCTTATCCAGTACGGCGCACACAGAAGAGTGACATAGATCAATCATTTCCTCTTCATTGTAACAAGGGATGATGATTGATATTTTTTCTTTTTTCTTTGTGCTCATGAATTAGTCTTTCTTACGCTGATACAAATCAAAGCTTAGGTATTTGTCTTCTTCGTTTTTTATTGCCGTAACAATTTGTGATTTATCAAATTTAACAGTTTCTACAAAATCATAGTCTTCCATTTTCAGTTTAAAATCGGGATTTGCAAGCAAGAAATCTATGTATTTTCTAGATGGCCCATCTTTTTCAGGATCATAGTATTGTGGAATGCTAATTACTGAAGGTTTGTATTTTTCAATATCTTTGGCAAACATGGAGATGTAACTTTGCATTTTTTCTTTTGTTTCCTTGACCTCATTAGTTGATAGGCGCTGTGTTTCCAGTTTCTGGGATAGGCCGGATATGGGCCATACCTGCCCGAAACGTGAGCCATATTTCAGGTCAGTGTGATAGGGTAATGCCAAGTTTAGTGGAAAAAATTCATAAGAGGCGTAAATGTTATTCCAAGCATATTCTTGCAGCTTTTGGTGATAGGGTATGTTTGCAAATTCTTCTGGTGTAAGTAACGTCTTATCCTTTCCAATATTAATTTTATAGAGTAAGCCGATGCTTATTAAAAAAATAACAGCTAAAGATATAGAGGGTAATCTTATATAATGCTGAACCACATAAAAGAGTGAAAATAGGAAAATACTTATTGTTGTACCTAAAAACGGGATGGCTTGATATTCAAAGCCTTTGCCTTGTATGGCAAATGATATAAATAAGATGAATGAAAATATGGAAAAGCTAACTACAAGCCTACGCATTATTAAAATATTATCCTTGTTATCAGGAACATAGTATATCGCTATTAGTGATAGGATGGGTAATGCAAGAAAGATCGCTTTATCCATAACATTGAAGCGCTCTTCGCTTATGTAGATATTCTGTAAATCCGGTAAAATTTTGTATATGAAGTTTGGGAAGCATATGAACAAATATGTAGCAAAGGCCAAAATGCATAATTCTATTATTATAAAATCTGTAGCAAGTAAGGTTCTTCTTACCGATGTTTTTGTAATAAGACGGTAAATTAAAAAAAGTACTGGCAGTATTGCGTAATGAGGCTTTAAGCACAGTGCAAATGCCATTAATATTGCGGTAAGTATTGTGTCACGTTTTTTAATTTCTATAGCAGAGGCCAGACCAATTTGGTAAATGCAATATGGCACGACGAAAATAAAAATCAGATGATCTTTGAGGCCGAAAGCTATGTTTGAAGCCCATGTTTGAGCAAGTATCAGAAAACTTAGGAAGGCCAGGGTTTCTATATGGCCTAATTTAAGTTGTTTTAGAAGATTTAAAGCAAGAAGATTAGCTATAGCCATGTAGAAAAAAAACGTTATTAAAACAGAGGTTTTTGCGTTTATAAGGTCTAGAGCATGTAAACTATAGCCTGGAAGGTAAATCAAAAAGCTTAAAGGCGGGTTTGTTTCGTAAAAATCTGTGGCGTAAAGGCCGCCAGATATAAATCTTTCTAGGCATTGTATGAGCCATCCGGTATCTGTATCCATATGAATGTTCAGGTACAACGAAGACCAGAATACAGTAGAGGCAAAAACTAATATGAAAGCACTTACATTGAAAATATGATTTTTGGTTTGTGCTTGGGTTTGCTTATGCAAAGATGGCTCCCTGTTTTTTATAGAATAATGAATTTGAATTTATGAAACAAATAATAAAAAATCACTACAAAAGTTTTAGCCGCTTCACAGTTGTGGGGGCTATGAACACAGTAATCGATTTTGGTGTCTTTGCAATTTTGTTTTATTGGTTTGAGTTAAGTCCAGTTGTTAGTCATATTTGTGCTTTTTTTGTAGCTCTGATTAATAGCTTTATTTTTAATGCTATATGGACTTTTAAAAATTTAAAACGTGACCAGTTAATTAGGCAAATGTCTCGTTTTTATATGGTGGGTATCATTGGCCTCCTTTTAAGTACGCCTGTTGTAAAATATCTTTCTTTGTTTTTTCATCCTCTAATTGCCAAGATAGCTGCCATGGCTGTGTCATTTATATGGAATTATATCGGGTCTTGGATTTTTGTTTTCAAAGATAAACCAGAAAAGAATGCTTTAGAGTGAATCTTTTCTGGTATAGACATCATATTCGAATATATGTGGACTTGGTTGGTAATCAGTATCTTTAAAATAAAGGGATTGGTCCATTTTAAAAGATCCAGTTTTCGAGTAATGAGCAGAAAAATATTCTTTGAATTTTATTGATTCGGAAAAAAAGTCCACATAATTGAAATATTCATCTCCGGCTATGCTGATATTATTTACAAGCAATATTATTGAAGGCTCGTAGTTTTTTAGATCATCCAGAGCGTATTGTGTGTATCGTTTTTTTAGGTTTTGAGTTTCCTCTAATGATAGTTGAGAATTAAGGTTGTTTTTGTGTGCGTAATCGGCATTAACTATACTAGGTAAGAACCAATAGACGGGAAAGCGTGATCCATGATGTAGGCCCATGTAAAAAGCTGTAGGATGAAAAACGGAAAGACTGCTGTGAAACATAAAAAAAGTACAAGGGTTAGGGCAATTTTCTGATAAGTAAACACCAAAGGGCATCGATTTTATATTTTGAACTTTCGGATAATCACTTACTTTTGGAAGAGAAAAGTATAAAAGCAAGCACATGAGCAATAGAGGGGTGTAGCTATACGTTAGCTTGCAGGGTATGAATTTTGCTCTAATTGTAAATGATAATGATAGTCCGCATAATAAAAATGTTATTCCCGGTAGAAGATGATAATAATAGCCTTTCATTTGTATCAGGGCAGGTATAAAGCATATAAGTGAAGCAATATATAAACCTATCACAAAAAATCTCTTGTCTTTGCTAAGGTCTTCTAAAAGAGATTCTGTAACGATTAAAACAATGCAACCCATTATGTATGGGCTAAGTCTTAGGGCGAGCCAATAATCATCTGTGATGGTTATATATAGCCTTATTACATCTGGGAAAATAACAACTAAATAGTTATAAAAAAATGTATATAATATAACTAGATATATCGAAGTTATAATACTGAGTATAAGAAAATCTTTGTCAAAAACAATACTTAGTCGTCTTTGTGTGATTAGTCTGTGACCAAATACTAAGGTTGGCAGTATTCCGAAATGTGGCTTTATAAGCAATGCTATGGAGCCGAAAATCAGCACTGTATATAGAACATAACTGGGAAGAATTATTTTTTTAGTAATACAATACTGAGCAAGAAAAAAGGGAATGATTGCAATTGTCATTATATTTTCTCGTTCGGCAAAATAAATGTTAGGAATACAGAATAAGCCCACAAAATAAGCAAAAATAATTGCATTTTTTTGAACCGTATCCAGGATTTCTATTTGGTCAAGGATTTTGAGTAGTAACCATGCAAAAACAAGACTAAAAGTAATTATTAGAAAAAAAATTGATTGATGGCCGGTAAGGCCGGTGACTTCAGAAAAAAACACGAATGGTGTATAAAGTAATATACTTAATGGGGGGTTGGTCTCGTAGATATTCTGGAGTAAATTTTTACCGTCTAAAAGACGTCTAGCTGCTTCCATAAGCCAGGCTATGTTTTCACCTAAAATCAAGGAATACAGAATATTAATGCAGGGTATCAAAGACAAAAGGGCAATTATTATTATTAATGCCCTTGATTGTAGTCGATCTCTGATATAGCAGGCATGCTTATGCTGCATCATCTTCCTCATCATCAGAGCTAGATGAGGAATCGTTTTCTCTAGCATCTTTTAAAGTCTTCTTCTTTGTCGACTTTTTCTTTTTCTTTTTTGATGTAACAAATTCAGGCTTTTTATTGTCTTTAACCGTATCGGCATCAACAATAACTTCTGTAACTTTGTCTTCGTCAGGGATTTCAAACATTGTATCAAGGAGCAAGCCTTCGATAATGGAGCGCAGACCACGAGCCCCTGTTTTACGTTCGACAGCCTTCTTTGCTATTTCCAGCAAAGCCTCATCTGTGAATGTAAGCTCAGTGTCTTCCATGTCGAAGAGCTTTTGGTATTGTTTAATTAGGGCATTTTTGGGCTCGGTAAGAATTTGGACCAATGCACCTTCGTCAAGGTTTTCCAATGTTGCAATAACAGGTAGGCGGCCAATAAATTCAGGAATGAGTCCGTACTTATGCAAATCTTCTGGTTCGAGGTCTTTGAAAATTTCACCAGCAGTGCGCTCATCAGGTGAGCGAACATCTGCGCCAAAACCTATCGTGGTTCCTTTGCCACGCTCTGCAATAACTTTTTCAAGCCCGGCAAAAGCACCGCCACAAATGAATAGAATGTTGGAGGTGTCAACTTGCAGGAATTCTTGTTGTGGGTGCTTGCGTCCGCCTTGTGGAGGGACGGCGGCAACAGTTCCTTCCATTAACTTCAAGAGGGCTTGCTGCACACCTTCGCCGGAAACATCGCGTGTGATGGATGGATTATCCGATTTGCGGGAGATTTTATCAATCTCGTCGATATAGACTATCCCTTTTTGCGCGCGTTCTACGTTGTAGTCAGAAGCTTGCAGGAGCTTTAGAACAATATTTTCAACATCTTCACCAACATAGCCAGCTTCGGTTAATGTCGTAGCATCGGCCATAGTGAAAGGTACATCCAGAATGCGAGCCAGTGTTTGCGCCAACAGAGTTTTACCGCAACCTGTGGGGCCAACAAGCAAAATGTTGGATTTTGAAATTTCGACTTCGGAAGATTCATCGCTGTGCTCTAAACGTTTGTAGTGGTTGTGAACAGCCACAGAGAGAACACGTTTTGCGCTTTCCTGACCAATCACGTAATCATCCAAGACTTTTTTAATCTCGCTTGGTGTCGGAACGCCTTCGCCTGAGCGCACAAGCTGCGTTTTATCCTCTTCGCGGATAATATCCATGCAGAGTTCTACGCATTCATTACAAATGAACACATTAGGTCCGGCAATGAGTTTGCGCACTTCATGCTGACTTTTGCCGCAGAATGAACAATAAAGTGTGTTTTTAGATTCGCTTGAACCGGATGATTTACTCATGACTGGACTTTCTTAATTATATGAATCACCTTTTCTAATCTGCCAAGCGCAACACGCTGACGCAAGCCCTTATCTTAAGTATTTTTTGTTTTTACATGAATTTCTGAGTGTTACTTTTCAGGTAGAGGGCTTGCAGGCAGCATGAGATTTGAATATACACTGAGGAAAAGTATAAGGGCACAATATTTATGAGTGATGAAACCATACAGGAGCTATCTGAAAACTTTGCACTTTTTGATGATTGGGAAGAGCGTTACCGATATCTGATTGATCTTGGGCGTAACTTGCCACATATGAGCGAAGATCAAATGCAGGATGTGAATATTGTGCGCGGATGTACGTCACGTGTGTGGATGGTATTGGGGGTTGATGATAATGGGTGTGTCCAGATATTGGCAGATAGTGATGCACATATTGTAAGGGGGTTGATTGCGGTATTATTAGCCGCCTATCAGAATAAAAAACCGGAGGAAATTACGGTGCTGGATATTAAGTCATATTTTCGGAAAATAGGCCTTGATCAACATTTAAGCCCAAATCGTAGAAACGGCTTTTTTGCTATGGTTGAGCGTATTCACTCTTTTGCGTCTTCTGCTTCAGGCGTTTCTTCCTGATCTGTTTCTGTCGACGATTTATCAACGAAGCTAATGCTGCGTAAAACTTGCGCAAAAAGTTGGTCAGCTTCATCCATTTGCGGGCCTGATAATTCGGCCTCGACAGACATCATGGAGTTTTTGGCTGACCAGAGCTGCGCCAGTAAGATGCTGTCATCCATGCCGGCCTGACCACGACCTACTAAGCTGGCATGACGATAGTTTTCTTCTTCCCGGACATCGATTTCAAAGGCTTCCATGACACTATCTTGGGACATTTTACGGACAGTCATGCGCATTTCATCAGGGTTAAGGTGGTTATAAAGCTTTTCGTTTGATGGATTGCAGATCACATCAAAACGCACAGTGGCAGCCAAATCAAAAACCTTGGTATAGGATATTTTATCGTAGCAGGTTGTGCTATCTGTACCCTCGCAGATTCTTTTTATTTCAGGTTTTTCAGGAAAAGAAATCGAGAACTGACAATAGGGTTTGTTGTATTCGGCGGTTTGGTCATTTTGTAACGGATTTTCATCTTGCGCGTAAACGGCATTTGATAGCATTACTAAGGCGCTTAGAGTTAAGAAAAACGTCGATATGATGTGCTTCATAAATTATTTATCCCAGCTTTCCGGCGTTGTTTTACTTTGAGTGCCATCCAGCATATTTTTAACTTCATGATCAGAATTTCCACTAAATGGTGGAAACCATACATAAGGTATTCCTTTTTTCTCTGCATATGCAAGTTGTCTTTTTATTTTTGACGGGCTGTGGAAGGTTTCAACCTTGTAGCCTTTTCCTCTTAGGTCCTGAGCCGCTTGCATCATGGTGCTGCGCGCTTCTTCCTCTGGCAGGCAAATCAGAATATCTGCTGGAGAAATGCCAAGCTTTGGAAGTTTATCCTGCGCGCGGATGCGATCAAATAAGCGTGAGAAGCCGATTGATATTCCAACGCCGGGGAGTTGCTTGTTAATGTAATTGCTCGCAAGATCATCATAGCGGCCGCCAGAGCAGATTGAGCCATAGCTTGGGTCGTCAACAAAAACAGTTTCGTAGACCGTGCCGGTATAGTAATCCAGACCGCGAACAATTGAGAGGTCGACGACAACAGAGCCTTCGGGTAGGTGAGAGAGTTGGTCCATAACAAAAGAAAGTTCAGTTATGCCCTCACTCATCGTATCGCTTAGACTTTTAACGTTAGCGATATTTTTAGTATTCAAGAATTCTATAATTGTATTTGAAATTTTCTTCCCTTGTTCTTTTCCAAGCTCCAAGCGCAAAGAAAGCTCAATTATAGAGTTACGTACATATTCCTCTCCCTGCTTTTCATACTTGTCAACGGACCTTAAAACTTCTGAAACATATTCAGCTTGTTTAATATTTAGCCCTTCAAGTAAACCAATCAAAATCTTCCGATTGGAAATTCGTATTTGAATCTTCTCATTTTCCATGCCGGGGAGGGAGCTTAGAATCTCCCAGATAATGGCTGGCATTTCGGCATCAAAGTGCAAGGGCAGGGTGTCGACATTAATGACATCGATATCGCACTGGTAAAACTCACGGAATCGGCCTGCTTGTGGACGTTCACCGCGCCAGACGCGTTGCATCTGGTAACGCTTGAACGGGAATGTCAAATCATTGAAATGTTGCGCCGTGTAACGGGCGAGGGGCACTGTCTGGTCGAAGTGCAGTGCTAGACGGGCTTCTTTGTCACCGTCTTCCTTGTGTAGGCGTTCCAGCACGTAGGCTTCCTTATCAACATCTGCGCCTCCATCACCGCCCTTGGCATTGATCGCATCAAGCTCTTCAACGCTTGGTGTTTCAATCGGGCAAAAGCCATAACTTTCAAAAGTTTTTCTGATATGATCAAACCACAGTAGTTCGGCGCGGCGTACTTCAGGGAGCCACTCGGGGAAACCGCTTATGGTCTTGGGTTTGTAGATTTTCTTTTTGTCTTTCTTGCTCATCCGCCAATAGTTAGGGGATAATAAAACGAAATACAAGAGCGGAAATTGCTTTCCAAGGCTTGTGGGCTTTATTATAGTTTTACTATCTTGCAAAGGCTTTCTTTAGATTTTCTGATCTATAATAGAAAGAATCATACGTTTAAATAAGCGAAGAATTTATGAGATTAGCGGTGTTAAGACCTGTTTTAGCTGTTCAGGCCTTGTTTAGTTTGGCTTTGTTTTGTGTGTTTTCTACGCCTGTTTATGGTGCTGAAAGTACTGGTCGCTTGCCTGTTGCTTTATCTGATCATGAGGCTATTGGTTTATTTTATGCCGAACGTGATGGTGATCCTGTCTGGATTGAAAATAGGCGATTGAATTCCAAGGCTCGTGATTTGGTTGTTGTTCTGCGTCAGTCATGGATGAATGGCCTTAATCCTAAAAACTACCACATGGATGCCATTGAGGATTTAATGGGTTCAGAAGAATTGAATGCCAAGGTTGAAGATCGTGATGATGCTATCACCTTGGAGATGGTGCTGACAGATGCTTATATCCGTTATCGGCGAGACCTTAGCGGTATGCGAATAAACCCTGCTGATATGGGATTAAGGCGTGGTGATTGGCAGCAACAAATATCTGTTGATAAGGCTTTGCTTGATTTGAAGGAACATGAGGATAATATCTCAGATTTTTTACTGGAATCTGAGCCGCAGGGCCGCACCTATCAAACTTTGAAAACTGAATTGGTGCGCTTGATTGAAAAATCTGCGCAAGAAGATCATACGACTTTATTCTTTGATACGCTTCTTAGTCCGGGGCAAGGGCATAAAAATGTTCCCTTGTTAAGGGCGCGATTTGGTTTGCCTAATGTTTCTGATGACATGAAATATACGTACGATTCTAATCTGGTAGATGCTGTTAAGGATTTTCAGAAAGCTAATGGACTAAAGCCTGATGGTTTGATTGGCGAGCAAACGCAGAATGCGCTGAATAAGACGCAGCGTGATAAAATCCATCAAATTATTGTAAATCTTGAGCGTCTGCGCTGGATACCGGAAGAAAAACCGAGCAAGTTTATTGTGGTGAATCTGCCGTCTGCTATGTTATGGGCGATTGAGGAGGGTAAAGTTGCTCATGAAATGCCGGTGATTATCGGGCGCAAGAAAAGGGCGACTGAGACGTTTGTGAGTGAAATTCACGGCGTTCGTTTTAATCCGACATGGACTGTGCCCAAAACAATCAAGAAAGAGGACATCATTCCACAATTAATAGAGAATGCTTCTTTTTTAACCGATAAGGGGATGGAGATTTATCAGGATTATGAGGATGGTGAGAGCATCACTATTGACCCGGCTAGCGTTGATTGGGCCAGTTTGAGTGAGGATGATCTGCAAGTTTATCGCATGGTGCAAACATCAGGCGATCATAATCCTCTTGGGCGTATTAGGGTTTTGATGCCTAACGAATATAATATTTATCTTCACGATACGAACCATCATGGATTGTTTTCACGTTCAAATAGGGCGCAATCATCAGGTTGTGTGCGCATGAAATATCCTGAAAAGATTGCTGACTTTATTTTAAAGCAACGTAGTGATTGGAGTGAAGACGTCATGATTAATATCTTGAAATCCGGTGAAATGAAGGATTTATATGTTCGAAAGACTATGCCTGTTTATATGCTTTACAACACAGTCTGGCTTGGGGATAAGAATCAGGTTATCTTTGGCGGTGATGTTTATGGTCATGACAAGAAACTCTGGCAAGTGATAGAAAAACTTGACGGATTTGCAAATATAGATCATAATGAAGTTATAGCTGGAACAAGTGTGGATAAATTCTGACCTTACGAAGCTATTCTGCTTTCAACTTAAATAATTAATCCTTTACTCTCTATAGATTTTACTATAGATATTCTTACTTCGTTTTGAGTGTTTTGCGTATATTCGTGAAATTTATGAACTGCTGAAAATTAGAGGTTCTAATGTTGCATAAATTAATTTCTGAGCGTTTCTTTTCAAAATCAGATACAGATGATGCCTTGCTACAGCAACGCCGTGATTTTTTGAAATACGGTGCGGTTGGTATTGTTTCGATGTCTGTTCCTTTATTATCTGCCTCACCTGCAGAGGCTGCAAGGAGTAAAGGTGCTTGGAAGGTTGCTTTTAGAAATGAACACACAGGCGAAAGCTTCTCAGGGGTTTATAGAGTGGGCGACAAATATTTACCTGATGCTTTTGAACGTATTAATTATGTGTTGCGTGACTTTAGGACAGATGAGGTCTTTCCTATGGACCCGCATATTTTGGATATTATAACAATCCTTCATAAGAAAATGCGTGCCAAAGAGCCATTCCATATTTTGTCTGGCTATCGTAGTCCAAAAACCAATGCAATGCTCAAGCGCAATACAAGTGGTGTGGCCTCAAATTCCTTCCACATGTATGGGCAGGCACTGGATATACGCTTGCCAGGAAAAAGTACAAGATCACTTCGTAATACGGCTCAAAACTTGAAGGCGGGTGGCGTTGGTTATTACCCTCGCAGTAACTTTGTTCACGTTGATACCGGCAAGCCGCGTAGCTGGACCTCTTAAAATAAATTTTCCAAATGATTATTCTTGGCCTTGGTGCAAATCTGGATTTTAATGGGCATGCGCCGGAAGAGACGTTACGTTTATGTCTTAAGGCATTTAAAGAGAATTCTATATATCCAACAAAAATATCATCTATCTGGAAATCTGCGCCAGTGCCCGTGTCAGATCAGCCTTGGTATAGAAATGCTATTTGTGTTGTTGATACTGATTATTCAGCAACAGAGTTAATGCAAAAATTACATAATATTGAAGAGGGTTTTGGTCGCATCAGATCTGAAAAGAATGCTGCAAGAACACTAGACCTTGATATCATTGCTTATAATGATGAGGTACATGATATGCCGATTTTGCCTCATCCAAGATTTCATGAGCGTGCTTTTGTTCTATATCCCTTGCAGGAAATTGTGCCAGATTGGTGCCATCCTGTGACAAAGCTTAGCGTTTCGGATATGATTGCACAACTTCCACCACAAGATATAGAATGTAGTGACAAGTTATGCGCCTAAAAGATTTACTTACTGATACGCTGATTATTATGGGTATTTTGAATATCACACCAGATAGTTTTTCAGATGGTGGTGAGTATAACTCTGTAGATAGAGCTGTGCAGCGTGCTGGAGAGTTTATTAAGCAAGGTGCATTAATTCTTGATATTGGTGGGGAGTCGACACGTCCTTATGCTGATATCGTTTTACCGGAAGACGAAATAAGCCGCGTTGTCCCAGTGATTGAAGGTATTATTAAGCGTTATCCGTATGCTGTGATCTCTATTGATACAAGGAATGCTGTCACGATGAAGGCTGCTTTGGAAGTGGGTGCCCGTATCATCAATGACGTCAGTGCCCTTCAGCATGATCCGCAAAGTATTAAGGTCGCTGCTGAATATAATGATGCACCTGTTTGCCTGATGCATATGAAAGGTACGCCGCAAGATATGCAAGATAAGCCTGAATACGTTAATATCATCGAAGAGATTATGGATTTCTTTAGAGAGAGAATTGAATTTTGTGCGGATCATAGAATCAGAAAAGAGCGTCTTATCCTTGATCCTGGTATAGGGTTTGGAAAAACGCTGCAACATAATTTGCAGATTATAAAACACTTTGACCAATTTAAAGAGTTGGGTTGTCCGTTACTATTCGGGGCTTCACGCAAAAGTTTTATTGCAAAGCTATGTGATGAAGCGCAGACCAATGAACGTCTTGGTGGGTCGCTTGCTGCTGCAATTTATGCTGCGGGACAAGGGGCTGACATATTGCGGGTACATGATGTGCAAGAGACGGCTCAGGCTCTCAAGATATTTTCTTCAATCCAGTCTTCTGAGGCGTGATAAATATCGGTTTCAGTTTTAAACTCTTCCGGTGCATGATTGTAACGGTAGACTTTCCATGGAAAACGCTCATGCTGGTGATGTGGGTCAAACTCATGCAAATGACAGTTTGGAAATTTTCCGGGTACATTTAAGCCATATATTTTACCAAGGCCTCTGAACACACCACCATGAGAGACAATCATTACCGGATCATCATGGGCATCCAGAATTTCATGTTTGGCTTTGCGAATGCGTGCGCAAAATTCATCAGAGGTTTCACCATTTGGTGGATCATCCCAGCCAGTCAGTAAAGATTGGCATTTTTCGTAAGGCACACCCTCCCAATCTCCGGCGTGAAATTCAGCCAATAATTCATTTTCGTGTATTGGCAAGTTAAGTGCCTCGTTAATGATGTGAGCCGTATCTCGTGCACGCGAGAGGTGGCTGTGAAAGATTGCAGATGGTTTAACTTCTAGGTTGGCAACGATCTTTTGAATTGCCTTGGCTTGATTACGACCATTTTCCGTCAGTGGTGAATCTAGAGAGCCTGCCATAACGCGTTTTACGTTGGCTTCAGTCTCGCCGTGGCGGATCATGTAGAATTTCTTAGCTGGAATCATAATAATCCTCTTATGCCACAATCAGAACACTATTGAAATCTTTTAGCGTGGCAATGATACTTTTTGCAGCCAAAACCGAGCTTTTCGGGTTTTTAGGGTCGGGCATATTTTCGATTTTGGCGCTCATGGTTGAGTATTCACCTTTGACTGTGATTTCATGCGTATTACCTTTGGCTGCGGGATCGGCCCATATTTCGACACGTGTTTCTTGCGGCCCAATCCCAGCTAGGCTTAGTGTGGCGGCGACATTGATATTGGCTGGAAAACCCTTGGAAGCTTCTAATGCATCACCTTCAAAGATACGGGTTTTTTTATCAATAGAGTCTACATCAATATTATTATCGATGACATGTGGCGCGCCGCTAAAGCCTTTGGGGTGCTTGGTCGTGGCAATTTTACTGGATTTGATGCCAAGCTCTTTCATGGCCTTTACACCGTCTAATCCTGTTAAAGCGCCGGAAGGGATATATACTGTGGATGTGCTGTTCTTTTGCCAATCCAGAATCTCAGGATAAACGAGCAGGGCTGCGCTGCTGATGAAGAGAATATCTTTATTGGCTTTAAAGGTGATTTTAGCAAGCTCTGGCACGATTGCAGCCGGTAGGCATTCCACCACAAGATCAACGCGGGCTGCTAACTCCTTGAAGCTGAGGTTAGGGATATCTAAATCAATGATCGGGTTTGGGTCGCAGATGCAATCAAGTTCAAAGCCATTTATTTCATTATTAAAGAGCGATTTGGCAACGACGCTGCCGATTGCACCAATACCTGCTATGCCGATTTTACGGGTCATGCTTCACCACCAGATTTTTAAGCCGTTTCTCCAATTTGCACTGGTTTTTGCCAGAACAAAGCGCATAATAAGCTCTTATGGAACATTGGCAAGATCAATCTGTTATTTTGGCTGTGCGTGCTCATGGTGAGAACGGGGCTATTGTCTCGCTGCTGACACATGATCATGGTCGGCAAGCAGGCTATATGAATGGTGCGAACTCCAAAAAGACCAGAGGAACGCTTGAAGTTGGTAATATCGTTGATGCGCAGTGGCGGTCCCGCACTTCCGAGAATCTAGGCACGTTAAATTTGGAATTATCAAGATCAACAGCTGGTAGGATTATGCAAGATGCTGTAAAGCTGGCGGCATTGCAATCGGCTTGTGCGCTTTGCGATCAGGCTCTGCCCGAGCGTGAAGGGCATCCGGGCCTATTTAATGGTCTTTGTGCTTTGTTGGAAATTCTGGAAAGTGATGTTTGGGCGCCTGCTTATATCATGTGGGAGGTTGCCTTGTTGAAAGAATTGGGCTTTGCGTTAGAGTTAAGTAAATGTGCCGGTGGTGGAAATAATAATACCTTGGCTTATGTCAGTCCCAAAACGGGTAGGGCGGTGAGCTATGAAGCGGGTGAGCCTTATAAGGATAAATTACTGCCCTTGCCCGGATTTTTGTGCTCTAATGGTGGGCCAGCAGATGATCAAGATATACTCACAGGATTGCAATTAACCGGATTTTTCCTTGAACACTGGGTTTTTGCGCATCATAATCGGGGAATCCCTGAAGCAAGACGAAGGTTGGCCTTGCGTTTTGCTGAATATTTTGACAAAAAACAAAACGATAACCTCAGAGATACTGATAGCTTAGGAAGCGAATTACATGCCGCAGGATAATACACTCGCCAATGAAATCATCGATGAACCGCTTAGCGATATTTTATCTGAGCGGTATTTATCCTATGCGCTTTCAACGATTATGAGCCGAAGCTTGCCGGATGTGCGTGATGGTATGAAGCCTGTGCACAGACGTCTTCTCTATGCGATGCACTTGCTTAAGCTTAACCCCAAAAGTGCACCCAAGAAATCAGCAAAAGTAGTTGGAGATGTTATCGGGGGATTTCATCCGCATGGTGATACAGCTGTTTATGACGCTATGGTGCGTTTGGCACAGGATTTTGCATTAAGATATCCGCTCGTGGATGGGCAAGGGAATTTCGGAAATATTGACGGTGATAATGCTGCAGCTTATCGATATACAGAGGCACGTCTAACTGCTGTAGCTTTGATGATGCTGGAAGGCATTGAGCAAAATGCTGTTGATTTTCGACCAACTTATGATGGCTCTAGTAGTGAACCTGTTGTTTTGCCGGGAGGTTTTCCGAATTTATTAGCCAATGGCTCTAGCGGTATTGCCGTAGGTATGGCAACGAATATCCCACCGCATAATGTGGCCGAGCTTTGTGAAGCTATGGAGCTTATGCTGGAGAAAGACCCGACGATTGCCGAGATTGTTGATATTGTGCAGGGGCCGGATATGCCCACAGGCGGTATCTTGGTCGAGAAGAAAGAAGATATTATCGCGGCTTATGAAACGGGTCGTAGGGCTTTCCGTATTCGTGCGAAATGGGAAAAGGAAGATCTTAAGCAAGGGCTTTATCAGATAGTGGTGACTGAAATTCCTTATCAGGTGCAAAAATCCAAGCTGATTGAAAAGATTGCTGATCTTATTCAGGCTAAGAAGCTGCCTTTGCTTGATGATGTGCGCGATGAGAGCGCTGATGATATTCGTCTAGTACTTGTGCCGAAAAACCGGAATGTTCAGCCTGAAATCCTGATGGAGGCTTTGTTCAAGTCCTGCGATCTTGAGACGCGTTTCAATATGAATATGAACGTGCTAGAAAATGGTCTTGTGCCCAAGGTTATGACTATCAAGGAAGCCTTGCAGAACTGGATGAACCACCAGCAGGAAGTTTTAGTACGTCGTTCACAATTCCGTCTTGATCAGGTTCTTAAAAAATTGGAAGAGCTGGAAGGCTATTTGATTGCCTTCCTGAATATTGATGAAGTTATTCGTATTATCCGCTTTGAGGATGAGCCGAAGCAAAAGCTAATTGATACTTTTGAGTTAACGGAGGTTCAAGCTGAAGCAATTCTGAACTTACGTTTGAGAAAACTTGCCAAGCTTGAGGAAATGGAAATTCGTAAAGACCATGAAGAGCTTTCCAAAGAACGAGATGAGCTTAAAAAACTGATTAATTCCGAAGCACGTCAATGGACAAAGATCAAAAAGCAAATCCAGAATTTAAGAAAAGAATTCGGGCAAGATACGGAGCTTGGGGCGCGCCGTACACAAATAGGTTCTGCTTTGGAGCCTATTGAGGTGGATCTGGATCAGATGATGATCGAGAAAGAGCCTGTGACGGTTGTGTGCTCGTCAAAGGGTTGGATCAAGGCGATGAAGGGGCATGGTCATAATCCGGCTGATATCAAATATAAGGATGGCGATAGAGGCGCTTACTTTATCGAGGTTCAAACCACGGATAAGATTATTATTCTGGCTACGAATGGGCGTTTTTATACGCTGGGCTGTGATAAGTTGCCGTCGGGTAGGGGCTTTGGTGAGCCATTGCGTCTGATGGTCGATATCCCGAATGATTCCGGTATTGCTGATATGCAGATTTATAGACCAGAGCAGAAAATTCTTGTGTATTCTACGGATGGGCGTGGCTTTGTTGTGAACTCCGCCGATGTGCTGGCGCAGACTAAAACGGGTAAGCAGATTTTAAATGTGAGTGGTAAATCCGAGGCAGCAGGGTGTTATTATCTGGATGAGGCGGATGATCATGTGGCTGTGATTGGTAAGAACCGCAAGATGCTAGTTTTCCCGCTGGTTGAGCTGCCGGAGATGAGCAAGGGCAAGGGGGTTATCTTGCAGAAATATAAAGATAGCAGTCTCTCTGACCTCAAAACCTTTAATCTTGAGAAAGGGTTAGAATATAAATACGGCGCAGGAACAACCACGGTTGAAGATATTGCTCCGTGGATCGGTAAACGCGCGAGTGCAGGCCGTCTGCCGCCTAATGGTTTCCCGAAGAGTAATCGGTTCGGGTATAAGTTTTAGAAAACCTGTACGTCATTCCCTGAATTTTCGAATAGAAAATTCTAACGGAATCTAGGGATAGGTCGCCTTAGAATGTCTATGACATATAGGTGATGACGATTTGGCGCAGATTACATTCTCTTAAATAATAAATATACCATTTTTTTAGCGCCTTTTGCACCTTTGACTTCATATCGTGTGGGAATCCAGTTTGCTGGCGGGGTTTGCCAGTCGGCGGCGCAACTGGCTTGCCATTCAAAAGCACCGTGATTGATGGTTTCAGTGATCATCCAATTGGCGAGGTCTTCGACATCTGTGGTCAGGATTAAGTCGCCGCCTTTTTTTAGAATGCTGGCAAAAATATCGAGGTTTTCCTGTCGCACAAGCCTACGTTTATGATGGCGAGTTTTATGCCATGGATCGGGGTTGAGGATGTAGATACCATCTAGTGACACTGGCTTGAAGGAGCGTGCCAGTAACATGCCATCATCCATAAGAAGACGTAAGTTATTCGTTGGAAAATTTTCTTCCTGAATATCCTTCAGGAAGGATGTCATGCCGTTCACAAATGGCTCTGCCCCGATAAAGGCTTTATCGGGATTTTGTAGCATAAGGCCGCGCACATGCTCTCCATAGCCAAAGCCGATTTCCAGCCAGTATTCATCATAAGGTTTATCAAAAAGATGCGTAGGATCTTGGTCGGCTTTTAATGTAAGATAATCTTTACTCACGCCAATTTCAGGCAAAAGCTCATCGAGTGCCTTTTGACGTTCTTTGCCCAGAGCGCGTCCTTGTCTGCGACCAAAAAGAGACCGTTCATGATAAACGGCCTCCTTATTATTCTTATTTGTCATTGTTACTGAATAGACTTCTTAGCCAATGATGCGTTGTAGATCATCAACAAGGTCAGTTTTCTCCCAAGAGAAGTGACCTTCTGCTGTTGGTGTTCTACCGAAGTGACCATAAGCAGATGATGGCTCGTAGATTGGCTTGTTAAGCTGTAGGTGCTCACGGATGCCGCGAGGTCTAAGGTCAACAAGTTGCTGTAGTGCTTCTACGATTTTACCTTCTGGCGCTGTACCTGTGCCATGTGTGTTCAGGTAAACAGAAATCGGCTTGGAAACACCAATCGCGTAAGCAAGCTGAATTGTACAGCCATCAGCGTAACCTGCGGCAACAATGTTTTTCGCAAGGTAACGTGCAATATAAGCCGCTGAACGGTCAACTTTTGTCGGATCTTTACCTGAGAATGCACCGCCACCATGTGGGGCTGCGCCGCCATATGTGTCCACGATGATCTTACGGCCAGTCAGACCAGCATCACCAACCGGACCACCGATAACAAAGCGCCCTGTGGGGTTGATGTATAGTTCTTCTTCGGGAGGCATCCAGCCATCTGGAAGTGACTCTTTAATAATTGGAATAACAATATTTTTAACATCATCATGAGAAAGCTCTTCAGCGTGCTGTGTTGAAACAACAACTGAACGTACACCTACTGGCTTGTCATTTTTATATTCCATTGTGACCTGAGATTTTGAATCAGGCTCAATCCCTTTGATTTTGCCAGCATGACGGGCTTCGGCAAGCTTGCGCAAAATCAAGTGCGAATAATAGAGAGGGGCAGGCATAAGAGCTTCTGTTTCTTTACACGCATAGCCAAACATGATCCCTTGGTCGCCAGCACCTTCGTCTTTGTCAACGCCAGTACCTTCATCAACGCCTTGCGCGATATCAACTGATTGCTTGTGCAGTTTTACATCAATATCAGCTGTCTTCCAGTTAAAGCCTTCTTGCTCATAGCCAACTTTTTTGATGGCCTGACGTGCAGCTTCTTCGATTTTATCCTTTGTGACGCTTTCGGGGCCGCGTGTTTCACCGCCAATAACAACACAGTCGGTTGTTACGAATGTTTCACATGCGACACGTGAATACGGGTCAGCTTCAAGGTAAAGGTCAAGAATTGTATCTGAAATACGGTCACAGATTTTATCCGGGTGACCTTCTGATACGGATTCACTTGTAAAAATATAGTCTGTTAGTGCTTTTTGTTGCATAGCTTGTCCTGAATACGGCATTGGTTAACTTTCTTGATAAAAATTAATCTTCGTTAATATTCGCACACAGTAATCCATAGATGTGTTGGATTTCAAGTGCAAAACAAAAAAGTTTTACTGCGATGCTTCTACGAGGACTTTTATCTTTTTGAATAAATCTTTGCGTAATTTCTTATCTTCGATGGAATAATAAACGCGCAATAGATCAAGAGTTTCCTTTTGATTAAAAAGATCTGTCTCTGCGAGTTTTGTATTATCTGAACTCTTGAAACCTTCTTGTTCACTATCAGAAAGGCCATAAAGCACTTTTCTGGACGTTTTTTTATCACCAACCAGATCTTCATAAAAGTAACCAACAGGAACTTGTAGAATTTCACTGAATTTAAATAATCTTCCTGCACTAATGCGGTTCGTACCATGCTCATATTTCTGTATTTGCTGAAAAGTAATCCCTGCAGCTTCCGCGAGTTTTTCTTGACTTAACCCTAAAAGGGAACGTCGGATTTTTAGACGTTTTCCTACATGCTTATCAACAACATCGGGAACGCCTTTTGTTTTTTGTTTTTTAGCTATCATTTGTATTAACCTGAACTCCAATTTTAGTACTTCATGCTAAGCCTTTCACATTACATATGTATAAGGCTTTGCTTATAAATATTATGATAGTTATAATATGACTACCAGAGTATGCAAATGATCTTAAGGTTATATTCATAAAAAGTCACGCAATCATCGTTTGAAAAGAAAATATTTATTTACATTTGCATGACTTTTTTTTCGTTTGTCTTGCTATTTATTAGTGACAGGGATGGCATTACTTACTGTGGTTCTTTCAAATAAGTTAGTTTGCTTTACGGTTCTTCCTAGATTGTCAAAAAGGCCTGATACCCCTGTATTTGCGACCCTTAATAGCGGAACATTATTTTCTATTGCTCTGAATTTTGTTTGCACGAGATGCTGGTATGGGCCGGCACTTTTTCCATACCAGCCATCATTTGTTACATTAACAATCAGTTTTTTATCCTTGTGACGAAGCGAAGAAAATGCTTTTGAAAAAATTGCTTCATAGCAAATTACGGGTATGTATGAAAAACCTGTTTCTGTCTCTTTTATTTCTGGTCCAATGCCAGATTGGAATCCGTTAAAACCTACTATGGGCGCTATATTAACAATCTCGTTAAAGGGTATGTACTCGCCAAATGGCACGAGATGGTGTTTATCGTAGATATTTACAATGCCAGCATTTTTATCAAAAGCAACAATGGAGTTGAAATATTGATCTTTGTCGGGGTTGTACCTCAAGACACCAGCAATCAGGGTAACATTGCCTTCATAAGTGGTTAAGACTTCTGCCAGCATTGCCTTGGCTTGCGGGTCTTGTGTTACAAATGGTGGAAAGGCTGTTTCGGGAAGAAAAATATAGACATCGTCCTTACCATTTTCTTTTTTTAGAGCCTCATGGATTAGAGCCAAATTATTCTCGTAATGCTGGACAATCTTTTCTTTTTGCCATTTTTCGCTTTGCTTTATGTTTGGCTGCACCAGAACAAGCTTTATGTGTTCATTATATTGTGTTGGGTTTTTATTCAGTCTTTGCGTGCCGAAATAATAATTGCCAACAAAGCTTAGCAAGCACAAAGCAGTTAGTGTTATTTTGATTGTTTTGCTTTGTGAGGTGCTTATCAAATATCCTAATGTTGCGCACCAGAATATGGTTAGAATATTGAGTAAATAAACATCCGCTAATGAAATAATTTGTATAACCTCAAGGTTTTCACCCCATGTATAGGCGAATAAATTCCATGGGAAACCCGTTAGGATATTTCCTCTGAGCCATTCGGAGATGCTAAGGAAGAAAACAAACCCAAAGAAGCCTGTTACCTTTTTTAAGTCGCAAAAACGTTTGATGCATAAAGCGCCAAATGCGGGAAAAAACGACAATAATGCAGGCAGGCCTGCAACAGCAAGAGGCCATGCCCAAGCATAAGCATTGCCCTCAACCAGCAAAGCGTTTGCAATCCAGGAGAGGCCAAAACCAAAATATCCCAATCCAAAGCAATATCCCGTTAAGGCTGCTGTAAGACGAGTTGAGCTTAAATCCAGAAGAATATATAAGCCGCTTAGCCCCAGAAAAATCAGCGGTACAATGTAATAGGGGGCCATGGCAAAAGAAGTTGCCGCGCCTAATATAAAAGCCATCAAGGCAAAACGGTATTTTTTATCTTTTAGAAAAGTTTCAAGATAAGTTTTCATGAAAAACTCTTACCCTCGGGACAAGGGGGATGCAAGAGCTATTCACTTGGTGGTAATATTTTCAAGCGGCCAACGCGTCGTGGATCAGCTTCAAGGATTTCGAATTCAAAGCCTGAATCGTGTTTAATGATTTCACCTCTGACGGGCACACGGCCAGCAACAGAAAAGACAAGACCACCAAGTGTATCATTATCATCTCGTTCTTCATCACTTAGGACTTCACCGAAGGCCGATTCAAAATCACCAAGATTAACGCGGCTATCGGCCACTATGGAGCCATCAGCGGCTTTGGCCATTTTCGGGTGATCTTCAGGGTCGTGTTCATCATCAATACTGCCGACAATGGCTTCGATAACGTCACCAATGGTAACAAGGCCATCAACGCCACCATATTCATCAATGACGAGCACCATATGCTTTTTGGTCATGCGCATTTGCATCAAAAGGTCCAGTACCGGCATGGCGGGCGAGACCACAGGAATTTCCCTGACAAGTTCCAGAGCATTAATGGTTTTACCTTGGGCAAGTGTAGCCATGATGTCTTTGATATGGATGGCGCCAATAACATTATCCAGTGTTTCACTGTAAATCGGGATGCGGCTATATTGCTTTTCCGAGAGTAAATTCAAGATATCGCTATGTGATGTTTCGTCGGAAAATGCAATAATATCAGCGCGTGGCACCATGACATCTTCTGCTTTGAGGTCACGCAAAGCCAAAATATTGGATATTAAAAGCTTTTCATGAGATGAAACCGAGTCGTGATCGCTGTGGCCGTTTTCTTCTTCGATATATTCTTCGATTGTATCGCGAAGGGATGAGTCGGATTTGAACTTAAGGACATGTTTCACAAAGGAAACAAGTCCAGCTTCGCCATTATTGTCATTTTGCCTATCAGGTTCCTCGCCGCTACGCGAAGGAGGTTCCTCGTCGGAAATTAGGTTATTTTCTTTATTCATTTCAAACATCTGTCTAAAGTCCCATTATGCCATAGTCTCATAGTATTTCATACGGATTTTTTACACCAATTTTGTTTAAAATCTTAATCTCGAGACTTTCCATCTTGGTCGCATCTTCTTCGCTTTCGTGGTCAAAGTGCAAAAGATGCAAGACTCCGTGAACCAGCAAATGTCTCATATGGTCGATAAAGGTTTTGTTTTGCTCGTTGCTTTCCTTGTTCAGGGTCTCATAGGATAATATGATGTCGCCCAGTGAGTCGATGAATTCCAGATATTCAAATTCATCAATTTCGGTTTGCGGAAAGGACAAAACATTTGTGGGTTTGTTTTTATTTCGGTAAGTAGCATTAAGCTCTTGAACAAAATCATCATTGGCTAGAACAATGCTGATTTCTTGTACGGCTTCACGGGACTTTCCGACTTCCTCTAAGGCAATATTCAGCGCATGTTCAACACTTGAGGCTATTTCATTCATATCGACATCATCCCATAAATGGGATTGAACTGAAATGCATATCTCTGTTGTTGGTTTAGTCTTTGGCTTTGTCATAGGCGCTTACGATTTTTTGAACAAGAGAATGTCTGATAACGTCCTGTGCGGTAAACTCGGTGAAATGTATATCAGGTATGCCATGCAGGATTTCAACGGCTTCATTCAGGCCGGATTTCACCCCTTTGGGCAAATCGGTTTGGCTGATATCGCCAGTGATGACTATGCGGGAGTTTTCACCCATACGGGTCAGGAACATCTTCATCTGGGCGCAGGTTGAGTTCTGTGCTTCATCGAGCAGGACGAAGCTATTGGCGAGGGTTCGGCCGCGCATAAAGGCGAGGGGGGCAATTTCGATATCGCCAGCTTCCATACGTTTCATCATAAAATCCCACGGCATCATATCGTGCAGGGCGTCATAGATAGGGCGGATATAGGGGTCAATTTTCTCGCGCATGTCACCGGGTAGAAAGCCAAGGTTTTCGCCTGCTTCGACGGCGGGGCGACAGAAAATCAGGCGATCAACCTCACCTTTGAGGAACATATCAACGCCAGCCGCCACAGCAAGATAGGTTTTACCCGTACCCGCGGGGCCAAGCCCGAAGACCATATCGTGCTTGGCAATATTCTTGAGGTAATCGGCCTGTGCGGGAGAGCGTGGTGCAATCGTCTTTACACGCGTTTTTATCGCCAGCTTATTATTATTTTCCTGATCGGGCATTTTTTTGCGCTTTCGTAATTCGGGTGATTTTATAAATCGTAATTCCGTATCAATATGAGACGGGGAGATATTCTCCAGCGCTTTATCTTCGAGCTTTTTATATAAAGATTCCAGAATAAATTTTGTGTTTTTAACACCGTCTTTTGTGCCGGAAATGCTCAGGGCGTTGCCGCGATCACTGATGGATACACCAAGCTTATCCTCTAGATAGGAAAGATTGCCGTGTAATTCACCGAATAGGAGCTGAGCTTGGGAATTATTCTCGAACTCCAATGCGATTGTCTGCGTCAAATGTTATGCCCCATAGCTGTTATAACTATTCTATAGTATAACTCGAAAATACGAAGAAAAGTATAATTTTGTAGATTATCTTTTTGTTTTAATGGATTGGAGTGAGGGTATATAGTTTAATCTAATAAAGTAGTTCTACAGGATTGCCTTCATAAGTTTCAGGAGGGTCATCATCATAGTTATAATTAAATGAATACTCCTCATCTTTTAAAGCGTTATCTAATAGTTCTTTTTTATCTTCCAATATTGCCTTTTTCAGCAGAGATAATTCTTTCTGTGTATAATCATCAACAGATAGTGACGGCAAACGAGTATTATCAAGTATCCTATGCAATTGGAAAATCATATAGCCATTAGATAATAGGGAATTATCTACATCTTGTGCTTCTTCTATTTGTTGTTTCCATGCCGCAGAATTGGCACGTTCTTCCTCACTATAATTATCTGGGCGATGATAAGAGCTTAGTATTTGCAGGAAATATTCTTTTTGACCTGGCACAAGACTTTCTGCAGCGGCATTGATTAATCTGCTCATGTAACCTGAAGGGGAAGCTTTTTCATCAAGCTCGTTTCTAAAAATGCCTTTTTCCTGATAGGCAAAGGCATGTTTAAATGTATTTAAGCCAGCGCTTTGTGCTTCTTGTTTTTCTTGTTTGCTTAATTTCGGCATAAAGAAAAATATAGGGCCATCGTCATTATAGCTATCGAATAAATTGTCTCTATCATCTTTTGCAGAAATACACCATTTGGTTCCAAACCCCTGTTTTTTAGCAGCATTTTTATCGTGTATCATATACACTTTTCCTTCTTCCCCACTATATACCAAGCTTGATTTGCCGCTTTTCAATTCTTTTTTGAAAGCAGCATTTTGATCACGTCTTATTTGATCACTTAAAAGATTTTTTACTGAAAAGATTAGGTTTTGAGCTAAATAGCTATCAATATGTGACGCTGGTGTGAAACTTTGTTTTTTAAATTTGCCGCAGAGTTCTGTTTGGGGTGCATAATCAGGTATTATTTCATTTTGTGTGTTGCTTTTTTCTCTTTCTGCAATTGCCTGCAGGGCGTCTCTTACTTTGTATAAATCTTCAAAATCAATCTGGTTTGTTTTGGTGTGAAGACTTATTACCTTATCAGGCAATACATAGCCTTCGTCAGTTGCCATAAAGTCACTTGGGATGGTTTGCTCCAGAAAGTATTTAAGTAGAGGTCTGACGTATTTTTCATAGTCTCCTTCAGTGTAATTTCTAAAATTTTCTAGATATAAATCAGAATTGCCCTGCCTCCATTCTTCACGTAGTTCTTTTTCTGGTTCGGAGTATTGAAAATCATGAAGCATGCCCAGAAACATTTGATCCTGTTGGGCTTCTATAATCAGGGCTTTTATATGATCCGGTGCATGGGGGTGAGTTGCATTTTTGGGGCTGTTTACAATTTTTTCTACAACGTTCAGGGCTTCGGCAGTGGCCCGATCACCATAATCAATAAAATATTGGTCGACGGTTTTGTCTGGAATTCCCATATCGCAGTATCACCATAATTATTGTCCATTGCCAGCATTATACATAAGAATAAATATTTTGTGAATAATTACTATTCCAATACTTCAGAGTTTTTAGAAATATTTGTTTTATGAGGTTAGTCTTGTTTTTCAATAGATTCCACCGTATATGCCAAAATATCAGAATTTTTACCCTCGGCATGAAAATGGAGTATCAGAAATTCATTACCTTCAATAGGTAGGAATAATGACTTGCCTGATTGGTGGCATACTTCCTTATCTTCACTACATTCATAGCTTCTATGGTAATCATACATATAAAATTCATCAGGAATATTCCAATCGAAGAGTAAATGAATATCATCTGTCATTTTCCACGAGACATATTTGTAATTACCAATTTTTTTATCAAAAATTTTATTTATAAATTTTTCTATAAACCCAATTCCCATACCTTTTTTGCTTTTGATAGTTACTTGGTTATCAAAAAATTCATTATCAATATTATCGTCTATATCAAGAGAGTATTCTTTATTAACCGCTTCTTTTTCTTTGGCGATTATTTTAAGATAAGAAGTTGTTAGAGAATTTTTATCCAATTCATATAACTGCGCAGCAAATCCATAATCATATTGGTTTGATCCCATGGTTTTGGATAAGAAAAATAAACCGCTAGAGATTTCTGCAACTAGTTCTTTTTTATCATTCATATTTTATAGGCTTACTCTAAGCCCTGTTTAGAACCTGACCGTCTTCAAGGACAAGTTTTCCGGTCAGGGAGTTTTCAAAGCCTTCGGAGATGCGCACCTTTTGGATTGTACCGATCAGGCGCTCTTGCCCTTGTACGTGAACGGATTGGAAATAGGGGGAGCGGCCGGAAATCTGGCCTTCTTTTTTACCTTTTTTCTCGAAGAGGATATCCATTTCAATCCCCTCGCATTTTTTGTTAAAGGCGAGTTGCTGCTCATTGATCAGGGCTTGGAAACGGCTCAGGCGTTCCGAAGCGATATGATCCATGACGAGGTTTTGCATATTGGCAGCAGGCGTACCGGGGCGGGCGCTATATTTAAAGGAGTAGCAAGATGCATAGCCGATATCACGGGCGAGCTGCATTGTGTCCTCGAAGTCTTCTTCCGTTTCACCGGGGAAGCCGATGATATAATCAGATGAGAACGCCAGATCTGGGCGGGCTTTGCGCAAACGGGCAACCACATCGCGGTAGAGATCAGCTTTGTGCTTGCGGTTCATGGCTTTCAGGATTTTATCCGAACCGCTTTGTACGGGGAGGTGCAGGAAGGGCATAAGCTTCATCACCTCGCCATGTACGGCGATAAGATCATCATCCATATCGCGCGGGTGTGAGGTAGTATAACGGATGCGCTCTAATCCATTAATTTCAGAGACCGCAACAATCAGATCGGCTAGGCTCCATGTTTTACCATCTGGCCCTGTGCCGTGGAAGGCATTTACATTCTGCCCCAGTAAAGTGATTTCTAGTACACCTTGATCAACGAGGCGTTTGGCTTCGTCGATGATTTCTGTGGCTGTGCGGGAATATTCGCCGCCGCGTGTATATGGCACAACGCAGAAGGTGCAGAATTTATCGCAACCCTCTTGGATGGATAGATAAGCCGCCGCGCCCTCGATTGTGTGCTGGTCGGGCAGATGATCGAATTTTGAGATGCTAGGGAATTCGGTATTGATCACGCGGTCTTCGCCAGTGGCTTTGAGAACCATTTCAGGAAGTTCGTGATAGGTTTGTGGACCGAAGACCATGTCCACATAAGGCGCGCGCTCCATAATGAAGTCACCTTCAGCTTGCGCAACGCATCCTGCTACGGCCATCAGCATTTTCTTGCCTTGTTCTTCTTTGGCGTCTTTATGTTTGCGCAGGCGCCCAAGCTCGGAAAAGACTTTATCTGTGGCTTTTTCACGGATGTGGCATGTGTTCAGGATAATCATATCCGCATCATCCGGCGTTTCCACAGGCTTGTATCCTAAACCAGCCAGAATATCAGCCATGCGATTGCTGTCGTAAACATTCATTTGACAGCCCCATGTCTTTATATAAAGTTTCTTGTGGTTTTCTGTGTTTTCTTGCGCCATTATTCAAATATCCTTTCGCGCTATAAATCATAGAATTACAGGTAAAATCAAGGATTTTTAAAGTCATGAAAAAAACAATTCTGGCCCTAAGGCCCGTACTTCCCGATGAAATGGCAGAGCTAGACTCGCATTTTAATGTTTTAAAGCTCTGGGAAGAAAAAGAACCCGAAGAATTTATAAAGGCGCATAAGAATGAGATTCAGGGGGTGCTTTCGACATATAATTCAGCAGGTGTGCGCGCTGCTATGATGGATGCTTTGCCTAATCTGGAGATTATTTCTCAATTCGGTGTGGGGTATGACAATATTGATATTGAGGCAGCAGAAAGTCGTAAGATTGCTGTGACAAATACACCTGATATTTTGACGAATGATACAGCCGATGTGGCTTTGATGTTATTGCTTAATATTGCGCGGCGTGGTGTGGAAGGCGATGTGTTTGTGCGTGTCGGGCGCTGGCAGAAAGGGCCTTTACCTTTGGGGGTGTGTTTGGCAGATAAAACTGTCGGGATTGTGGGCTTGGGCAAGATTGGCTCTGCGATTGCCAAGAGGTGCTGCGCTTTTGATATGAATGTTGTTTATTATGGGCGCTCGGAAAAGAATGTATCTTTTACTTATTATAATGATTTGAAATCTATGGCGCATGATAGTGATTTTCTGGTACTGGCTTGTGCAGGCGGGCCAGAGACTGAAAATATTATCAATCTTGATATATTGGAGGCTTTGGGGCCAAAGGGATTCCTTATTAATATCGCCAGAGGGTCTGTTGTGCATGAGGAAGATTTACTCATAGCCCTTCAAAATCGAGCCATTGCAGGTGCTGGTCTTGATGTTTTTGCCAATGAACCGAATGTGCCCGAAGAGATGCTAAAAATGGATCAGGTGGTTTTACTCCCACATATTGGATCGGCCACAGCAGAAACTCGTTCAAAAATGGGCAAACTTGTGATAGATAATTTTTTAGCCCATTTCGAAGGAAAACCTTTACTTACACCCGTGTATTTGTCATAAAAGCGCCAAAAGAATATTAGTGGAGTTGATTGAACTATGAAATCTATTTTGAGTTTACTTGTTTTTCTGTGTGTTGGCTTTGGCGGTTATGCCGAGGCTGCCGGATGTTATTCTGCTGTCGAGTCTGAGGCCGAGCAGGGTATTCGTATCCATAGTGAATTGATGGTGATTGGCCTTAATTGTGCGCATATGGCAGATGCTGATGGCAATAACCTTTATGTACAGCATAGCAAATTTACCAAAAAGCATGAAAATCTCTTTGCGCGTTATGAAGATATAATGATGGATTTTATGCGTAAAAATGGTAGCAACAATCCTGAAGCTGATCTGAATACGCTTAGAACACAATTTGCGAATAAAATTTCTACGGATGCGGCGAATATGCGTCCTGATATTTTTTGTAAAACCTATGCACAGCGGATCAAGCAAGTTGCATCCATGGATGAAGAGACTATTAGAAAATGGGCGGCTACGCCATTCAAGGGGCATCCGGTAAGCCATCCAATCTGTGAACACTAATTTTTTATTCAAGGGGGAAGTGAATAATGGCATCGGAGGAAGCACTTACAATAGACCAGCAGATTGATCTGTGGTTTCAGCCTATTCAGGAAGTGACTTCGAATGTTATATTTTATTCATTCCCCTTAAGTGAGACACAAAATGTGCCCTATATACTCCTATGGCTGATGGGGGCGGCTATCTTTTTTACAATTTATCTCGGCTTTGCAAATATCAGATATTTTAAGCATGCTATTGATCTGGTGCGCGGTAAGGAAGATAAGATCAATGATGATGGTCAGATCAGTCGTTTTCAGGCTTTAATGACCTCCTTGTCAGGAACAGTAGGGCTTGGGAATATTAGCGGTGTTGCTATTGCGATTTCCACTGGGGGGCCGGGGGCAATGCTTTGGATGATTGTTCTAGGTTTCTTTGGTATGTCCTCAAAGTTTGCTGAGGTTATGCTAGCTGTAAAATACAGGCATCATCCTGATCCTGATAGGCCGGATCGTATTTCAGGCGGGCCGATGTATTACTTAAAGGCTGCTTTTGAAAACAGAAATATTCCATATTTGGGTTCGATTATGGGTATATTCTTTGCTTTATGTGTCATGTTGGGCGCTATTGGTGGGGGCAATATGTTTCAGGCCAATCAGGCCTATCAGCAGGTTAAAATAGCAACGGGCGGAGCCGATAGTATTATTGCCGAGGCTGGCTGGGTGTTTGGTTTGGGTTTGGCCACTTTGGTTGGTTTGGTCATTGTTGGAGGGATTAAATCTATTGCAAATGTAGCTTCGAAGCTCGTTCCGACCATGGGAATTATATACTTGATTGCCGGCCTTATCGTTATTGGCCTTCATTTTCAACAAATACCTTCGGCTATAATGCTTGTTTTTGCTGAGGCTTTTTCTCCCTCAGCAGCATATGGTGGTATTTTGGGTGTGCTCTTAGTCGGTGCGCAGCGTGCGTTTTTCTCTAATGAATCCGGTTTGGGATCTGCTGCTATTGTTCATGCAACGGCAAAAACCAATAATCCCGTATCTCAGGGCTTTGTTGGTATGCTTGGACCGTTTATAGATACAGTTGTTATATGCAGTATTACAGCTATGGTTATTGTAATAACGGATTCCTATAAGGTTACAGGTGATGTTGAGGGGATAGCCCTAACGTCCAGAGCCTTTGAGAGTACTTTACCAGGATTTCAGTATATCTTGACCCTGACGGTATTTCTTTTTGCCTTCTCCACGATGATCACATGGGCTTATTACGGAACGAAAGGTGTAACTTATATCTTCGGTGAAAAGAAGCTTCCTGATATGGTTTTCAAGTTGTTTTTCTGCCTTTGTATTATTATCGGGGCTTCTGCCGAAATGAAACAAATGGTTGATTTCACAACGGCTGCAATATTCTCTTTAGCGATACCCAATATCATTGGTCTTTATATGCTGGCGCCTGAAATCCGAAAAGATTTAAAAGAATACGCTAAAAACCTGAAAAAAGATAAATAATTTACTTTTTGTAAAACCTTATTGATTATGCTTTGGCATAGGATCATAATGTCGTGGTCTTTATTCTATTGGATATAACGAATAAGTGATAATAAGGGTTTAGAAAAGTGCAGGGTCCAAGCGCAATAATTAACACCAAGTTTTGTGATGGTATTTCTGATATTTCAGATAGTTATGCCGGTTTTATCATAGATCAATATGGCGTACTTCATGATAGTGAGACAGTATATGACGGTGTCGTTGAATGCCTAAAAGAGCTTCAGCGTCGTAAAAAATTCGTCATTATCATGTCAAATTCCGGAAAAAGAGCGGAGCAGAATAGTGCCCGCTTAGAGAAAATGGGCATAAGCCGAGATCTGTATAATGAAATCATTACCTCTGGTGAGGTTACTTGGCAGGGCTTAAATGCTCAGAGTAGCGGATATTTTGAAAATATTGGTAAAAAGTGCATTGTTATTAGTCGCGGACAGGATCGCTCTATTGTTGAGGGCCTTGGTGTCGAGGTCGTTGATCAGCCGAGAGATGCAGACTTTCTGATTATTGCTGGTGCAGATTCGCCGGAAAAGACTTTAAGTGATTATGAGCCAATTTTGCGTGATTGTGCGCGGTATAAGCTCAAGGCTATTTGCGCAAACCCTGACAGCCTAGGTGTTATGGGGGGGCGCAATATTATGGGGCCGGGCACTTTAGCGGCTCGCTATAAAGATTTCGGCGGTGTTGTCGAGTACATTGGCAAACCTCATCAGCCTATCTTCCAATACTGTATCCGTATTATGCAGGAACATGATATTTATCCCGGTCAGACAGTTATGATTGGCGATACTATGGCGCATGATATTCTAGGTGGTTTTATGGTGAATATTGATACATGTCTTGTGAAGACTGGTATACATCATAAAACATTTATGAATAAGGAAAATCCTGCAGATATTGACCATGCCTTGGATTTATTGGTTCGCCAGTATAATAACGTGCGGCCTAAATACCTTGTTGATCGTTTGATTTGGGGTAAGGCTTTGCCGGATCGTAAGCATAAGAAACGTATTGCTTAAAAATCTTCAACATCATCAGTATCCAGTTCTTCTTCGATATCATCATCGTTGAACATAGATTGTGAAACGCCGGTATGAAGTAATACTTGGGCTGCGGCCTGTATCTCCGGAATCATTCTTTCCGCGGCTTCTTCACCATATTTGATTAATTCCTCTGCCTTTTCGAACTCTAGCAAACCAATATGACCGATATGTGGCTTGATATGCACATCGGGGGGTTCTCCTGCCAAGCGTGAGCGTGTCAGGCGATCTTGCAGGATGCCTAGGGCTGAAACCATCACACCAAACAGGCTTGGATTGTGATCTTCTCTGCGGAACAATCTTCTTGTTATTGTTGACGCTAGAAATGGTTTTTGCGCTTCTTCGGGCACATCTTCTTTATTGAACATATCAAAGCCCGTGATTGTTTGATAAGAATTGCCGGGCTTAACAGCTTGTCCGATCAGGTCAGCATTCAAGTCAACTGCTATAGTCATGCGTGCACCCATGGCTTGACATGGCGAAACAGGGCAGGGGTTTACCAGCGCTCCATCAACTAATAACCGCTCATCCATTTCTACGGGCGGAAAAACACCGGGTAATGAAAACGAGGCAATCATTGCAGGTAATAAATCACCGCGGCGCAGCCAGATTTCATGACCTGTCCCCAGATCAGTCGCAACACAAAGAAATGGGTGCGGGAGATCAGAAAACTTCATCTCATCAAAATGTTCACCCAATAATGTTTTGAGGCGTGCACCACCGATAAGCCCAGCGCTGCGGACGCGTATATCCAGATATGACAGGATTTTAAAACGATTTAAAGACAGTGCCCATTCTTCTAATTCATCCAGCTTTCCAGCGAGGTAACATGCACCAACAACTGCTCCAATGGATGTTCCGACAATCAAACTTGGGTAGATGCCGTGTTTGTTGAGTGTTCTTAATACGCCAATATGGGCAAAGCCTCGTGCCATGCCGCCGCCTAATGCTATACCAATTCCGGGTTGTCCATTTTGTGGTGTGTATTCCGAAGCCATATCGTCCTTTTAAATTATACGTTTACGTTTCATTCTTCTTATATTATACCATAGAAATAACGTTTCGAGGTAGAACGATGCCTGCTGCAAAGCAACAAAAAAATCCCCCTGAAACTGGTAATGCTTTTTCACTTCTCAAGCGGGTTTTAAGCACGTATTTGCTTCCCTATGGCAAAGTTGTAGGGCTGGCTATTATATTTATGGCCTTGGCGGCTTCCATGACGGCGCTTATTGCGCTTTTGATGGAGCCAATATTAGATGATGTACTTGGCGGTAAAAAAGAAGAATACATTTTGCCTGTTTGTTTGGCTGTGGCTGCGACCTTTATTTGCCGTGGTGGATCTACATATATCCATACCGTACTTATGAACCGGATTGGTCAGTCTATTGTGGCTGATATTCAGAGGGATTTATTTAGTCATTTCAGCAAAATGGATATGGCGTTTTTCCATGAGCATACAAGCGGTAGCTTATTATCCCGTGTGACGCATGATGTAAATGTTATGCGTATTGCGGTGAGCGATACGCTTACAGGTTTTGGGAAAAGTTTTTTTACGCTGATTTTTTTGGTTGGTGTTATGTTTGTGCAGGACTGGCAATTAACTCTGGCGGCTTTTGTTATTTTGCCGATTGTTTCAGGCTTTGTGATTTATATTGGCAAGCGCCTTCGTAAAATTTCCAAAGCCACACAAACGAGGGTTGGAGATTTATCTGCGCTGCTATCACAGAGCTTTCAAGGTATTCGGCTTATAAAATCCTATAATATGGAAGAGAAAGAAAATACACGTATATCCGAGGCAATTAATAAAGTTCGTGATCTTAATATCAAGACAGTGCAAGTTTCCACTCTTTCTACGCCATTTAATGAAACGCTGATCGGGGCTATTTTTGCAGCCATCATCGCCTATGGCGGGTATCAGGTTTTAAATGATCAGATGACGGCTGGTGAATTGGCTTCATTCCTGACGGCGTTTACTTTGGCTTATGAGCCATTAAAGAAGCTGTCACGTTTGAATAATTCCTTGCAGATTGGCCTTGGGGCTAGTGAACGCGTCTTTGATATCATGGACACATTGCCGAAAGTGCAGGAAAGAGAAAGTGCAGTTGCTTTAGAAACCAAAACACCAGAAATTGCCTTTGACTCTGTTGTCTACCAATATGAAAACACAGAAAAAAGTGCACTGAATAATATTAGCTTTAATGCGCCATCGGGCAAAGTTACAGCACTAGTTGGTGCTTCTGGGTGTGGCAAGAGCACGATTGTTAATATGATTTTGCGCTTTTATGATGTTGATAGTGGTAAAATTACCATAGATGGTGTCGATATTAGAGATGTGAGCATTCAAACTTTACGGGATCATATTGCTTTGGTTTCACAGGATATAACAATCTTTAATGATACGATTGCCGATAATATTCGCTACGGGAAACCGGATGCTACGCAGGAAGAAATTAAGGCTGCGGCTGTCATGGCGGCGTCACATGATTTTATCAAAGAATTCCCACAAGGCTATGAGACTGTTGTGGGCGAACATGGCGTTAAACTCTCTGGTGGGCAAAAGCAGCGTATCTCTATCGCACGTGCTATTCTGAAGGATGCGCCAATTTTATTGCTTGATGAAGCAACTTCGGCGCTAGATAATGAATCCGAAAAACTGATTCAGGATGCGTTGGAAAAGCTTGAGAAGGGGCGGACGACGCTTGTTATTGCGCACCGCCTTAGTACAGTTCAAAATGCTGATAATATTATTGTGCTTGATCATGGCAGCATCATGGAGCAGGGCAAACATACTGATCTTTTGAAGAAAGACGGGCTTTATGCACAGATGTATAAAACAGGCATCAAAGCATGAAAAAAGGACTGTTTTGGTTGGTCCTGATTGTTTTAGCCTTATATCTTGGCGTGTGTGTAAACCTGTACCGTAACCAGCGGAACATCATGTATAATGTTATTGATATCACTAATACTCCTGAAAACTTTTCTATAACCAGAAACTACGAAACAATAGTTGTTCAGACTAGTGATCATATCCAGTTAGAGGGTTGGTATATACCATCTGAAAACGGCAAGATGATCGTTGCTTTTCATGGTAACGGACAAAATATAGGTAGCACTTTTGGTGGTGTAAGCCGCCTGACAGAATATGGTTATGGTTTATTGATGGTGGAGTATCGTGGTTATGCAGGACATGAGGGCGAGTTTACCGAAGATGGTGCTTATAGGGATGCAAGGGCTTTTATTAAATGGCTGCATGAAAAGCAAAACATTCCATTTCAAGATATGATCTTTTACGGAGAGTCCCTTGGTAGTGCGGTGGCCTTTAAGATGGCCAGCGAATTGGATGTGGCTGCTGTTGTTGCTTTGGGTAGTTTTATTTCTATTGCTCAAGTGGCTCAGGACTTATACTGGTTCATGCCTGTGCGGCAAGTTTTGCATGATCAATATGACGTGGAGAAAATTATTGGAAACATTAATGAACCAAAATTATTTATTCATGGAAGTGATGACGATATTATACCGATTTCTTATGCCAAGGACTTGTATGCCATCACATCCGAGCCGAAGGCATTTTTGGAAATAAAGAGTGCGGGGCATAATGATTTATGTGATGATGCTACAGCCAAAAAAATTGCATTATTCTTAGAGGAACATGTTCAGGAAAAAAGTGATTAAGTTTCTAATAACTGCAAGCATTGTTTATGTGGCTCTTGTTGCTTTTATGTACCTTAAGCAACGAAGTTTTATTTATTTTCCAGATAAGACAGCCCCTGTTAATCAATATGGCGCAGAAATCGTTGAGATTGAAACTAATGATGGGCTGAAGCTTCGGAGTTGGTATTTTAAGGCGCGCGATCCCACCAAGCCTACACTTCTATACTTCCATGGAAACGCTGGGCATTACGGCTATCGTATTTATAAGGCTTCGCCATATATTGATAATGGTTATGGGGTACTGCTCGCGGAATATCGCGGTTACGGTGGCAATGCTGGTGATCCCTCGGAAGATGCATTTTATAAAGATGGACGGCTGTATCTGCAATGGCTTTTGGATAAGGGGTTATCGGAAGATAATATTATCCTTTATGGCGAGTCTATAGGTTCAGGCACGGCAACGCAGCTAGCCTCAGAGGTAGATGCCAAAGCGTTAATACTTGAAACGCCGTTTAGCTCCTTGGTTGATGTGGCGTCCAGCATTTATTTCTTTATGCCGGTTAGTCTTTTGTTGAAAGATCGCTATATGAATATAGATAAGATTGATCAAATAAATATGCCGTTACTGATTTTGCATGGGCACGAAGACGGCACAATTCCTTTTAAGTTTGCACAAAAGCTTTATGATAAAGCCCAGCAGCCCAAAGAGTTTATAGAGTTCAAAAGCGGCAACCATAATAATTTGTATGAGTATGGTGCCGCTCTTAAAATTTTAGAATTTATGAATAGTCTTGAGGAACTTAATCCTTAGGCTTGATCATATCGATCGGTTTCACCCATTCATCAAATTGTTCCGCTGTCAGGAGCCCCATATTGATGGCTTCTTCTTTCAAAGTAGAGCCATTTTGGTGCGCTGTCTTGGCGATCTTTGCGGCATTATCATAGCCGATATGAGGGTTCAGGGCCGTGACAAGCATCAAGCTTTCATTGAGGAGTTTATTGATTCGCTCTTCATTTGCTTCAATGCCGACAACACAATTATCAACAAAGCTGTTTGCGCCATCTGCAATCAGGCGAATTGATTGTAAAACATTATAGATCATCACAGGCTTAAAGACGTTAAGCTCGAAATGGCCATTAGAGCCTGCCACAGTCACGGCAACGTGATTGCCCATGACTTGCGCGCAAACCATAGTCAAAGCTTCACACTGGGTGGGGTTTACCTTGCCTGGCATAATTGAAGAGCCTGGCTCATTAGCTGGCAGGCTGATCTCACCAATACCGCAACGCGGGCCAGACCCCAGCAAGCGGATATCATTTGCAATTTTCATCAGCGATGTAGCCAAGACATTTAGGGCGCCCGAGACCTCAACCATGGCATCGTGAGCAGCCAGTGATTCAAATTTGTTTTCTGCTGTTACAAAATCAATGCCTGTAATTTTAGCTACGTTTGCCGCGAACTTCTCGGCAAAGCCAACTTTGGAATTAATGCCTGTTCCTACAGCTGTGCCGCCTTGTGCGAGTTGTAGCAAGCGGGGCAGGGTGTTTTTTACACGCTCAATACCAAATTCAATTTGCTTGGCGTAGCCTGAAAATTCCTGACCAAGTGTCAGTGGCGTGGCATCTTGCAGGTGTGTGCGGCCAATCTTGACAATTGTTTCAAACTTCTTGGCTTTCTCATCCAAGGCGGCGTGAAGGCGCTCAAGGGCTGGTATAAGCTCGTGATAGACTTGCTCTCCTGCTGCGATGTGCATGGCGGTCGGGAAGGTGTCATTGGAGGATTGCCCCATATTCACATGGTCATTTGGATGAACAGGGGATTTTGTACCCATTGCTCCGTCCAGAATTTCAATCGCACGGTTGGAGATTACTTCGTTCGCGTTCATGTTGCTTTGTGTTCCGGAGCCAGTCTGCCAGACGACAAGTGGGAATTCTCCGGCAAGCGTACCTTCAATTACTTCATCTGCAGCCTGTATCATGGCATCACCAAGTTTGGCATCTAATGAACCAAGTTCTATATTGGTAAGGGCGGCGGCTTTCTTTTGAATGCCTAATGCACGAACGATAGGCTCGGGCATCTTTTCCCAGCCAATTTTGAAATTCTCGCGGGAGCGCTGTGTCTGTGCCCCCCAATAATGATTTGCCGGCACTTCGATTTCACCAATCGAGTCGGTTTCAATTCTGATTTGATCTTCGCTCATTTTTGCAGCAGCTTCTGACATGGTTTTCCTCTAGCTCTTTTCTTGTAAAAACGTTACATGGCCCATCTTGCGACCTTCTCTGGCTTCTTTTTTACCGTAAAGGTGTACGCAGGCATTATCCTGTTTCATATAGTTATTTATGTCTTTTACATCATTTCCAATAAGATTCAACATCTCTGCGTCACTATGTGCTTCTGACGAGCCGAGCGGAAGGCCGCACACAGCGCGCACATGTTGTTCAAATTGGGAAACCGCGCATGCATCAATAGTCCAATGGCCAGAGTTGTGCGTGCGCGGGGCAAGCTCATTAGCCAGAATGCGGCCATCTTCACAGATAAAAAACTCTACCGTCAGAACACCTATTAGTTTAATTTCATCAGCAATTTTTTGAGCAATCTCATGCGCTTTTTCAATGACATCTTTGCTAAAGCTGTTCGGGTAAATTGTTTTGTATAAAATATGATTTTTGTGGATGTTAAGCATCGGGCCATAAATAGCACTTTCACCTTGCTTGTTTCTGGCTATTATCACGGACATCTCATCGGTGAACGCTACTTTTTCCTCTAGGATGAGATCATTATTTTTATGAGTTTCAAAAAATGATTTTAGTTTTTCACACGTATTACATTCATCCAGAGAGCTGCTGATCTGTCCCTTTCCATCGTAACCAAAACGTGTCGTTTTTATGATGAAATCCTGAAAACCAGCTTGCAAAAGATCTTCGGTCGACTCCATTTTCTTCCATCTGGCTGTTTCAATTCCTAGGTCATTTAAAAACTGCTTTTCCTTGATACGGTCTTGCGAGACATAGAGCAGTCTTTCATCGGGGAAGACTTTTGCACCAATTTCTTCGAGGTATAAAACCGTTTCTACAGGGATGTTTTCAAATTCATATGAGATGACATCCACTTTTTCTTTAAATCGCTTGAGTGCTTCTTTGTCATCATAGTCTGCAAGGATTGATTCATGGGCTACATGGAAGGCAGGGCTGCGCTCTTCGGGGGAAAAAATAATTGTTTTGATACCTAGACGCGCTGCGGCCATAGCGCTCATCCGGCCCAATTGTCCGCCACCTAATATTCCGAGGGTCATGCTTTCAAGAGCAATGGTCATTTTCAATCCGCTGGTGTTAAACCGACGCTATCTGTTTGTTTTTCTCTGTAATCTTTTAGCGCTTTTTCTATTATTTCATTATTCAAAGATAAAATCGAGGCGGCCAATAGCGCAGCATTCTTAGAGCCGGCCTTACCAATTGCCAATGTTCCTACTGGAATACCGCCGGGCATTTGAGCAATTGATAAAAGGCTATCCATACCTTTGAGAGCTTTGCTTTCAACCGGAACACCTAATACTGGAAGGTGAGTAAGGCTGGCGACCATACCCGGAAGATGCGCCGCGCCGCCTGCACCAGCAATAATCACTTGCACGGATGTGTTTTCAGCCTCACGGGCAAATTCATATAGGCGCTCTGGCGTTCTATGCGCGGAAACAATCTTGCATTCATGCGGAATTTCAAGGGTGTGGAGAATCTCGTGCGCCTCTTTCATTGTCTCCCAGTCAGACTGAGAGCCCATAATGATCGACACGAGCGGCTTCGGATCAGAATTCGTCATAAATTGGTTTATAGAAAAAAGCGGGGGCTATGGCAATGGGGTTTGAAAAGTTTTAGGCGATTATGTCGTCAATCAAGGCACTTTCCATTTTCTGGATCATGTCCTTGAGCCATAATTTTTTCTTCTTCAATTGCTGGACGTGAAGTAGATTCACGGGAGTATCACTATCGAGTGCACGCTCAATAATATTATCAAGAGCTTGATGCTCGCTTTGATATTCAGCAAGCTTTAGCTTAAGTTCTTCCTGTTCTTCTTGCATATCCCGAAAGTGTTTTTCTATCCGTTATCACCTAAAATGAACGACCATTTTAACATAAATTTTAGTTCTTGATAAGATAAAAATGGTGCTATGCAATAAACAGGTTAATCCTTTACACTTGAAAACGCGCATCTAGCTATAAATCTAAAATGTCACGGGAGAGTATCATGTCAAAACGTATTGCTATTTTAACTAGTGGTGGAGATTGCGCAGGGCTTAATGCTGTTATGAGGGCTGCTGTTTTGCGCGCCGATAGTTTAGGCTGGGAGATTTTGGGTATTGAGAATGGTACCGCTGGATTACTGGATGATCCACCCCGTTACCGTATTTTGAAGCCTTCTGATTTTGATGGTTCTGTTATGCGCAGAGGTGGAACAATCCTTGGCACAACTAATTCGCGTAATCCATTTTCCTATCCTATGCCAGATGGTAGTAAAAAAGATCGCTCTGATGAGTTGATAGCTACGCTTAAATCTCTGGAAGTTGAATCCCTGATTGGTATTGGTGGTGATGGCAGCTTTGATATTTTAAATCGCCTGACTAAGCAAGGGGATATCAAATTTATTGGCGTGCCCAAGACGATTGATAATGATGTTAGCTTAACAGATATGTCTGTAGGCTTTGATACAGCTGTGGCTGTGGCAACTGAGGCGCTTGATCGATTGCAACCGACAGCAGCCAGTCATGATCGGATTATGATGCTTGAAGTTATGGGGCGGGATGCAGGTCATATTGCCCTTCATGCGGGCATAGCAGGCGGTGCTGATGTCATCCTAATTCCTGAAATTCCTTACAAGATTGAGAATATTGCCAAGAAGATAGAATCGGTCAAAAAGGGAGGGCGTAACTTCTCGCTTGTTATTGTCTCGGAGGCTGTAAAAACGCCGGATGGTAAGAAGCATCAAGTGGTTTATCATGGTGGGGAAACCCGCTATGGAGGCATTGCAGATTATCTGTGTGTAAAGCTGGCGGAACATACAAGCTATGAGGCTAGAGCAACTGTTTTGGGACATGTTCAACGCGGCGTTGACCCCGGTCATACAGATAGGCTTTTAGCCTCTGCTATGGGAGTGAAGGCTGTAGAGCTTATTGCCGAGGGAAAATTCGGACGCATGGTCGCTTGGCAAAACCGTAATATCGTCGATGTTGCCATAGAGGATGCTGTGAAAGATTGCTTTACTGTTAATCCCAAAGGAATGTTGGTTCATACTGCTCGTTCACTGGGAATTTCCTTTGGTGACTAGTACTGCCTTAAATTGTGAAAAAGTGCATTAATAAGTCATTCAAACTTGCGGTTCTAATTCAGGGAATGTAAGATCAATAGGTCTTTTCTTAAAGATGGTGAATGCGCCAGCGCTTTAACATAAGATTTTGTGTATAATAATAATTAGGATAATCTTTACTATGCTTTATGTTCAACAGTCGCTAGGTCCCGACGAAGAGCTGGTTCACGTAGGAAAATTTCACTGGATGTATACTGTAAGCGCTTTTCTAGCCATATTTTGGGGGCTGGTTGGTGCTGTGATGGTGATTGTTGCCGCGTCCTATGCCTATGGCTTTATGGACAAAATACCGGCAGGCACTTCAGTATTCCAGTCTATTGGAATATTGCACCCCGGAATTAGAATTTTTTCATTTTTGGTTTTCATTTTTGGCCTATTGCGCTTTGCGCAGATGATGGTTGTGAAGGCTACCACGGAGATAGCAATTACTAGCAATCGGTTGGTTTACAAACGCGGCTTGATTGCGCGTCATGTAGGTGAGATTAACATTGATCGAATCGAAGGTGTTAATGTTTTACAGTCAATATTTGGACGGATATTTAATTTCGGACGTATAATGGTCCGGGGAATGGGTGTGGGTGAAGTTCTATTGCCTCCTATTGAAGACCCCGTGTCTTTCAGGCGTGCTATTGAAAAAGCCAAATCCATGTGAGGGACACTTATGAGTACTAAAAAAGAAACGGCATCGCAAACAACTAGAGCTTCGAACACCACTGTAGATTCTGAAATACAAAAAATCCTAGTTGATGGTGAACATGTTATCTTAAGGGCAAAATTTCACGGGGCCATATACTGGAAATCTGTTGCTGTACTTATTTTCTCTGTTTTAATAGGTTTATTTGTACATCAATTTGGTATTTTGTTTATGATTGTTGGTGCGATTATGCTTTGTATCGCCATTCTAACTCAACATTATCTTTTGCTTGTTATTACCAATAAGCGTGTTTTAGCGCGCTATGGCCTTTTGCAGATGGATGTTATTGATATCCGCCTTAGCAAAATCGAAAGCATTGACCTTGAACGTATGATGCCCGGTCATGTTTTTGGTTATGCAAATGTTGTTGTTATGGGTACTGGTCAACGCCTTATCCGTATTCCTTTTGTTAAAAATGCCAATGATTTTCGTAAATTCTATAATGAAATGGTTTTGGCGGAAGAGGGGAATGAAGAGGCCGAAGAAATTATAGAAAAGGAAAAGGCTACAAAAAAGACGGCTGCCAAGAAAAAGACACCAACAAAGAAGAAAAAGAAAACCTAATCTTTTTCTTGTTCCTCATATTGCCTTTCATAAAAAAAGCTACTAATTCTGTATGTCCGCTTAGCGTAAGCTTGGCGTTGTAGTAATTATAAACATGCAGGTATAAAATTATGACTTTTGATGAAAAGCGCGCACATAAAAATGGTTGGGATAAATCAAAGCTTGTTAGCCGTTATGTGACGGAAGGTCCTAAAAGCGCGCCACACCGTTCTTATTATTATGCTATGGGTATGACCGAGGAACAAATTCATCAGCCTTTGGTTGGTGTTGCTACGTGCTGGAATGAAGCTGCACCCTGTAATATTTCCCTTGCCCGTCAGGCACAGGCCGTAAAAAAAGGTGTCGATCATGCTAGCGGAACGCCTCGTGAATTTACGACGATTACTGTGACAGATGGTATTGCCATGGGACATGAAGGCATGCGCTCATCTCTCGTCTCCCGCGAAGTTATTGCCGACTCCGTTGAACTAACTATGCGTGGACATTGTTATGACGCACTTGTTGGGCTTGCAGGCTGCGATAAGTCTTTGCCCGGTATGATGATGGTGATGGTGCGCCTGAATGTGCCCAGTGTCTTCATGTATGGAGGCACAATTCTGCCCGGGAAATTCCGAGGTAAAGATGTTGATGTTGTAAACGTGTTTGAAGCCGTAGGTCAGCATGCGACTGGGCAAATCTCTGATGAAGATTTACATGAGCTGGAGTGTGTGGCTTGTCCATCTGCTGGAGCTTGTGGAGGTCAATTTACCGCCAACACTATGGCTTGTGTGTCTGAAGCTATGGGCTTAGCTCTGCCAAATTCTGCGGGCGCGCCAGCGCCATATGAAAGCCGCGATGAATATGCATTTGCTTCTGGTGAGACTGTGATGAACCTTATTAAAAATGGTGGCCCATATCCACGCGATATTGTGACCCGTAAATCCTTGGAAAATGCAGCAGCTGTTGTCGCAGCAACAGGTGGCTCAACAAATGCCGCGCTCCACTTGCCAGCAATTGCTAATGAAGCGGGTATTGATTTCAACTTGTTTGATGTCGCTGAAATCTTCAAGAAAACGCCTTATATTGCCAACCTTAGACCGGGTGGTAAATATGTAGCCAAGGATCTCTACGATGTGGGCGGCGTTGGCATTGTGATCAAGGAATTGCTGGATCATGGTTATATGCATGGCGATTGCATCACGGTAACTGGTAAGACACTGGCCGAAAACCTTGAAGGCGTTAAGTTGCCGGAAGATCAAGATGTTGTTTATCCGGTGAAAAAGCCGATTTATGAGACTGGCGGCGTTGTGGGCCTGAAGGGTAATTTAGCTCCTGAAGGCGCGATTGTAAAAATTGCAGGTCTTGAGGAGCTAGTCTTTGAAGGGCCAGCTCGCGTTTTCGACGGAGAGGAAGCTTGTTTTGAGGCTGTCCAGAAGAAAGAGTATAAGGATGGTGATGTTCTTGTCATTCGTTATGAGGGGGCGAAAGGCGGCCCGGGCATGCGTGAGATGCTTTCTACAACGGCGGCTTTGTATGGTCAGGGTGCTGGCGGCAAGGTTGCATTGATTACGGATGGGCGTTTTTCTGGTGGTACACGTGGATTTTGTATTGGTCATGTTGGGCCTGAGGCTGCTGTTGGCGGTCCGATTGGTTTGCTGAAAGATGGTGATATTATCCGCATTGATGCGAATGAAGGCACACTTGAGGTTAAGCTTAGCGATGAAGAGCTGGAAGCTCGCAAGAAGGATTGGGCTCCGCGCGAGAATAATTACCAAACTGGCGCACTTCATAAATATGCCCAGCTTGTTGGCCCCGCCAGAGATGGCGCAGTCACGCATAAAGGTGCAAAGGCCGAGAAGCATACTTTTGTAGATTTGTAATCATATCAAAAATGACGGACGATTACAGGCCTCCGCTGGCAGTTTCGGCTGAGTTTCCTTGCGGCGCGTTAAAGCGTCCAACATTGCCCAAAAGCTGTTGCAGGAAGGTGAAATCATTGCCGTGTGTGGGCGTTGAGTCATCGGAATAGGGGACATCAAGGCGATCAGTATCAATTTCTTCAACGGCTTGTACTATGCCCTGATCATTAAAGGTGACAGAGATAATGCGTTCATCTATGACTTCGTGATCTAGAATGCCGTATTTTTCTGTTTCCTGTCCTATGTAATACCAGATTTTAGTATCAAAGGTTGATTGCGCGGTTGGTGAGCCAAAGGTTTGCAATACATCACGCATTGTACTTTCACCGGCGACAACTTTGGGGAGCTGCGTATCATCAAGCATATTGCCGCGCTGGGCTGTTACAGGGGAACACGCATTAAGAACGATAACAACACTTAAAAGAAGGGCTGTGTGGAATGCGGCTATTTTAAACTTATGTGTCATAGCTATTTTATTTTGTTTCGTATATTGATATAGAACAAATCTAAGATGTTTAGACCAAAAAACCCAGAGTAAATAAAGATGTTTTCGGCTTTATTCAGGAAAAAAAATAGTAAACAGCGCGAAGTTTATCAAAAAGCCGAGGCGCTATATTCGCAAGCGCTGCTACAGACTCGTGAACCTGTGTTTTATACGGAAATGGGTGTGCCGGATACGTTTGACGGGCGTTTTGATTTACTGCTTTTGCATATTTTTATTCTTTATTACAAATATTATGATGAAGAGTATTATAAGACCTTGGCGCAGAATCTGTTTGATATCACATTTCAGGATATGGATCAGACCTTACGGGAGATGGGCATTGGTGATATGGGCGTACCTAAGCATCAAAAGCGTATGATGAAGGCTTTTAACGGGCGGATGCATAATTATATGGCGGCCGTTGCACCAGAGCGGTTGGATGCAGATACGTTAAGCAGGATCAATAAAGGTACTTTGGAAGATGTTTTGATGCGTAATCTTTATGGCTCTTGCACCGAAGATGTAGATAAAGAAGCACTGAGGAAAATAACGGAATATATAACAGCTAACATTAACAGCCCCTTGAAAGATGATGCTGTTTTTGTAAACCCTCTGAAAAAGGCAGGATAAATTTATGACTGAGACCTCGATAAAAATTAAGCCGGAATGGTCGCATGAAATCGACGCGGACAAGATCACGGAAAAAACCATGCGCATTACAATCGAACCGGATGATGAGGAAAAAAAGGGTTTGTGTAATCGCCTTGATTTACATGAAGTTGGCCCGATGAAATGCGAATTTTTAATCCAGCGTAATGATGGCAATATGGTTGTGCACATATCCGGCACGATTACCGGAGCAGTCGAGCAAAAATGTGTGGTGACATTAGAGCCGGTTCATAAGGAAATCCATGAAGAGTTCGAAGCATGGTATGCGGATTCATCTCAGGCCGTTTCCTTTGCTAGAGCCAAGCGTGACCGCCTTAGTCCTCAGGACAAGGAAGAGCAACCTATTTTGGAAGAACATGAAGACCCGGAGCCAATAATTGATGGTAAGATTGATATTGGAGAAATTGCCACGCAGTATTTATCTTTAGCACTTGATCCTTATCCGCGTTCAGAAAATGCAGAATTTGAATCCAAGACGAAGCCTTTGGGGGAAGAGCCGGATGATTTATATGATAATCCTTTTGCAGCTCTAAAGAACTGGCGAGAAAAAGAGAAATAGAAGATTTCCAGCTAATATTGCTCGAATGTTTCCTCATCCATCTCTAGTATTTTTCTGGCGATGTCGTAGGAAAATCCAGCGCGAGCAAAGCGACCCATAGATTTTTGAAAATCCGGTCTTCTGGATTCTTCACCTTCATAGAAAATTCCAAGACGTTTCTTTCTGGCAAAAGTAAGAGCTGCGCGTGTCTCAGGATCGGCTTCTGTGTCCGTATTATTGCGAGAATCAACATCACTTAGGGCAGCCTTTATTTGATCATCATGCAAACCTTTCATCTTCATTTTTTGCTGAATCATTTTGTAGGATAAGCCTTGCCGGCGGTAAGATGTCGCCAGTCCATGTGCAAAGGATTCATCATTTAGCAGGCCGGCTTTAACAAACTTCAATGCTAACTCATCGATCATCTTCAGGCATTTCTCAAAATCCTGATCTTTGTGATGCATACATGAACGCTGGGCTTTGCGACGCATGACACCTTTGAAATGTTCAGTACTAGCAGCGTAACGCTGAAGATAGTATAAGCCGGAATTATGGAGATAATCAGATGTGATGCGCCTTGGAATTTTTTTCTTCCGCGTCTTTGTATTATTTTGGAAATCTCGCTTTTTTGTACTTGCCATGCGTCCATAGTGATTTATTCTGTGCGCTCAATCAAGTCGGGTCAGGATTATGAAAGAGTTTTCAAAAGAAAAACGTATTCAAGGTATTAACACAGTTGGGCTTTTCACGCTTATTCAGCGTGAAGTAGGGCGTTTTTTGAATGTCTATACGCAAACCATTCTTGCCCCAATGGTAACGACATTAATGTTCTATACTGTTTTTGCTCTGGCTTTTGGTGGATTGGCACGTGAAATTAGCGGCATTTCCTATATGGCCTTTATTACGCCGGGTTTGATTATGATGACTATGGCGCAGAATTCTTTTGCCAACACGTCTTCATCGCTCATTATCTCAAAGGTGCAGGGTAATATAGTTGATGTTCTGATGCCGCCATTATCTGCGGCCGAGCTGTATATGGGGTATGCTGCCGGAGCAGTCTGTAGGGGATTGTTTGTCGGATTTTGTACAACCTGTTTACTTGCTCTTTTTGCGCCGATTCAAATATATTCCTTGGCTGCGGTGTTTGCCTTTGCCTTTTTAGGTTCTCTTATGCTTGGAACATTAGGTATTATTGGCGGGATTTGGTCTGAGAAATTCGATCACATTGCAGCAGTAACAAATTTTATCGTTACGCCTCTGACGTTTCTTTCGGGCACGTTTTACAGTATTGAAATGCTACCAGAGCTATGGCAAAAGATGGCGTTGTTTAATCCCTTTTTCTATATGATTGACGGGTTTCGATATGGCTTTACAGGTATAGGCGCAGAATATGTAGGCACAGGATTAATTGTGCTTTGTGCCATTAATGTACTTTTGGCACTCGTTTCCTATAAGATGATAAAGATGGGTTATAAGATAAAATCCTGATAAAATGGAAATAATGCTAACGGATAATTACGTACAAACATTCCAACTGGAAAGCTCTAATCTGCGTGGTCGAGTCGTGCGGATCGGCAGTATTATTGATGAAGTGCTTAATGCCCATCAATATCCTAAACCTGTGGCGCATTTGGTTGCCGAGACTATGACACTGTGCTTGGCTTTATCATCCATGTTGAAATATGATGGAATATTTACTTTGCAGGCGCAAGGTGATGGTCCCATCAAAATGTTAGCTTCTGATGTCACATCTAGTGGTGATGTAAGGGCTTGCGCTACATTTGATAAAGACCGGTTTCAAACCTCACGTGAGCAATTATCAGCGCTTAAGGCGACGGAGAGTTCGCAAAACCATCTCGCACAATATCTTGGTAAAGGGTATATTGCTTTTACCGTAGATCCATCAGGCAATGAGGATCGCTATCAGGGAATCGTAGAATTGCAAGGCGCTTCTATGATTGACTGCGTTCAGCATTATTTCAATCAATCCGAGCAAATTGGGACAGGTATAAAAATGGCTGTTGGTCAGCGCGATGATAAGTGGCGCGCATGTGCCATTATGCTCCAGCATATGCCGGAGGATGAAGCGAATCCTCAAAGCAATCTTGATGAGGATGATTGGCGGCGCACAATGATTTTGCTGGATAGTTGCACAGAAGACGAAATGCTGGATGAGACCTTGGAATCGGATCAGCTTTTAATTCGGTTATTTCATGAGGAAGGTATCAGAACGTTTGACAGGAAAGCCGTTCAGCAAAACTGTCGCTGTGATAAGGGGCGCGTAGAGAATATCTTGCGGACAATGTCAGATGACGATATTCAATATATGGCAAAAAATGGTAAAATCACCATGACTTGCGAATTCTGTAGCAAGGAATATATTTATGACCCTAAAGAATTTTTAAAAAATGAAACATCGTAAATTTTTTCGTATTTTTTCTCTTTTCTTAATTCCAATAATGCTCTCATCTTGCGTTTCTGACGGTAAACCATTGGCACAAATGACCTTTGAGCATATACAAGCCAAGCCTGTTTATATTGCCTCATATGAAGTGATCAATGATTCTGGTGCTGTTAGACAGCAAGGTTTTATTGGCGATCCTGCTCAAAGTATCACTGACTATTTTAGCAATCGCTTTGTAGCATCTGGCTCTAATGGAAAACTGATTGCCCGTGTGAGTGATGTTAAGATTGGTCATCGTGTAACAGAATCATCTAATAGCTTTGGTGCTTTTCTTGGTGTTGATAAACATGACGAATATATGGTCAATGCTGTTATAACCTTGCAACTCTATGGTTATGGGGATCATAGTTATCAGGAAATCAAGGTTAGAGCCAAAAGAGTTGTTTCAATCTCTGAACACAAATCCTTGGTCGAGCGCGAGCAAATCCAGATGGAAACCATTGACCACTTGATCGATGATATAGATATTGAAATTCACCGTATCATGAGAGATGAGTTTCAAATTCTTCAACCTTATTAATTAATGTTTCCAGAAGTTTGGTGATAGCATCACAAGGATCGTAAAAAGCTCTAGACGGCCTAGGAGCATGCCTAAAGATAGTATCCATTTAGCACTATCAGGTAGGGGCTGGAAATTACCGGCTGGTCCGATGATTGGCCCAAGGCCAGGACCAACATTTGATATACTAGTTGCCGCGCCAGACATTGCTGTTATGAAATCGAGCCCTATATAGGATAGTGCTATCGCCAATAGTGAGAACACTAGGGCGTAAAGGAAGAAAAAGCTCATAACCGCTAGGGGGACGTCTGCGGGTAGGGGCTTGCCGTTATAATGAGGCAGGAATACGCCATGCGGATGCAGAAGTTTTTTGAGCTGAACATCTGTTACGGAATATAAAACCTGAAAGCGAAAAACCTTGATACCACAAGATGTTGATCCAGCACAGCCACCAACCACCATCAGGAAGAAGAACAAGCTAACGGACAGCCCTCCCCAAGTACCGTAATCACCATTGGCGAAGCCAGTGCCGGTCATGACTGAAACAATATTGAATGAAGCTCGGCGAACTGCCTCACCACCATTCATATCAAATTGCATGATTAGGTATGAAGACATAATAAAGATAGAGCCTATTAATATTGAAAGAAACCAGCGCACTTGTGAATCGGTAACTAGTGGCCTGAGATTCCCTCGAATGGCTTTGAGGTAGAGTACAAAGGGTATACCGCCGATGACCATAAAAATAATTGCTACAGTTTCTGGGCCAATCTCGTGATAATGAGAAAAAGATGTGTCATATGTAGAAAAACCTCCTGTCGAGATTGTGGTCATGGCATGAGCCACAGCATCAAAAATTTCCAAGCCGACCAACATATAACAAAGAGCGCAAATAATTGTTAAAGCTAGATATATTATACCGATAGAGCTCGCGAGCTTTGCTGTTCTAGGTAATGCTTTTTCCCCCTCAGATAGCTCGGTTCTGAATATTTGCATACCACCAACTTTCAGGAATGGCAGAACAGACATCGCCATGATAATAATCCCGATACCGCCCAACCATTGTAATATGGCACGCCACATTAATATGCCGGCTGGCGCGTAATCAAGCCCAACAATGACTGTTGAGCCTGTCGTTGTTATGCCAGATATACTTTCGAAAATAGCATCTGTTGCGGACATATTTAGCGATGAAAGCCAGAATGGTAGAGCTGAAAATAAGGGCAAAAATACCCAAGTAGAGTTTGTGATAATCAGAGCTTGTCTGGTACTCACCTTAAAGTCATAGCCACTATTTCCAAAAATCAGAGCGCCGCCAAAAAAGGCCGTAATGACAATACAAGTAAAAAAGACCTGCCAGTCATCATGACCAAAATAGAGGTCTGCGAGTAGTGGAAGAACCATACATACGGAGAGAACAGAAAGCAGGATTCCGTTAACATAAAAAACCGGTCTTAGGTCCAGAAAACTCACTTTTTGTAATCCTGAATATATTTAATGGCTATAGATGTTTTATCAAAAAAACGCAGAACTTAAAACATTATCTTAAAACGAAAGAAGCCCAGATTGTTCTGAGCTTCTTTAAAATAGAATATAATCTAACCGATACCTTATTACTCAAATGTAATATTAACGCGACGGTTAGCTGGCTCTCTGACGTTATCAGATGTTTCAACCAAAAGATCTGTTTCACCACGGCTCTCTACGGCCATAAGCTCGGCATTTACACCTTTGGATACAAGATAATCGCGAACAACAGATGCACGACGGAAGGCTAGTTTTTCGTTATATTTTGCATCACCGGATGTATCAGCATGCCCGAGAACATTTATTTTAGCCGGTGTGTTTTTTCCAACTTCTGCTGCTACAGCATCAAGAACACTCTTGGCGCCGGAGCTTAATACAGTTGAATCCCAGTTAAAGAAGACAAGGTACATAGCTTCTTCCGGGACCATTGGAGGAGGCTCAGCCTTCGGCATTTGAGGGGCAGGCTGCTGTACTAGAGCCTCAAGCTCATTTATAGCATCCAGAAATTCTTGACGGCACTGGATAATTGTTTCACCTTCCCAGTTTTCTTCCTGACGCTCGATCCAGCAATCATAACGAGCTTGAACCTTGGCTGACATTGCTGGAGCAATTTCACGAGCACCCAAATCAAAAGCGATTATGATACGCCCTCGTGCTGATGCTAATTCCTTAATATGTTGTTCGCTTAAATTCCAGTCACTTACAGGTTCGGGCATAACAGATTCGCCGGAAGCTGCTGCCAGACCTTTGCGTGCAAAGTGAAGAGCATCAGGATAATCAAGCATGTCTTCTAATTCACGATTTGCGAAAACTTTATATTCCTCAGCCAATGAGCGTGTAAACGGGCTGCCTGTGGGCTTGGCTTCGTTCAGAGCATCAATCTCGCTGTATGTGTCAAACATCGTACAGCCACTTAAAACAATAAGTCCTGCAGATAAGATAAGGTTACGCAAGGGTTTCATAATATCCGGCTCCTTCAATACACGCATTTGTCTTGATATAATTAGTTAAGAATTACCATTTGCAATTAAAATAAACTCAAACTTTGTAAATACGTTTTATATGTCATTGACAAAAAAGTAAAGTTTAGTTTTCTATTTTCGCTAATTATCCCACATATGTTGATATTCCTCGGTTTTTCTTTTGCGGCGCACAAAAAATTAGGTTACTATAATATTTATCTTGAGTAACCTACACGGAAAAGGATTTAAAAAATGGTATTTGCTGATAAAAAGGCTGCGTTTTTAATAGAGAATGGCTTTTGTGAAAGAGAATACGCTGAAGTTCAAAGTATATTCGAAGAATTAGGTATCTCGTCACGGATTATTTCATCTGAAGTTGGCCTTTTAACAGCTTGGAATAAGCTAGATGATCCCAAAAATTCTTATTGGGGGCAAAAATATGCTTCGGATTATAAGCTGGAATCTGTATCACCGAGTCAATTTGATATTTTGGTCCTACCTGGTGGTCGCCGTAGTAGTGAAAAGCTGCAACTAGATAAAGGTGTAAAATCTTTTATTTCTGGTTTTGTAGTTTCCGGTAAGCCTATTCTTGCATATAATCTGGCGCATGATGTGCTGGCTTTTTATGATTTGTTACAGACATACCATATAAGTAATTATCAAGATGAAAAGGAAAGCAATATTACATCAAAAGTTTTGGCGCTTCATGAAGATGGAATCGTTAAATCCCGTAATTTGATTTCTCTATCTGGTTATGATCATGATAAAACTGTTATAACGTCATACATAAAAGCTATTCTGGAAGGTGACTTATCAGAATTTGATCCATCACCAACGTCTATTGATCAGGGCCATAAGGCTGCTTGATTTCTTATTCTGACAAGGTTAATAACGTTATGTTTTAAAAATCTAACGACATAAAGGGTTGTTAACTATGAATGCTGAGTCGCAAGCTGTAGCAGAGGACATTCAAAATTGTGTTTCTTTGCTGAGGAGGAGTCTTTGACTGGGATGTTTCAGTCAAACGTCTGGAAGAATTAGATTCCTTGTGTGAGGATCCTGATTTATGGTCAGATACTGATAAAGCACAAAAAATCATGAAAGAACGAACTTTTCTTGAAAGTGGTATTAATGCCGTCAAGAAAATAGAGGAAGATCTTCAAAATGCCACCGACCTTATCGAGCTAGCGGAAGAAGAAGGCGAAGATGATGTTATTAAAGAATCCCATGCTTCACTCGTTGATCTACAAAAATATGCCAATCGTAAACGTATCGAAAGCTTGCTATCCGGTGAGGTTGATTCAAATGATGCCTATTTGCAGGTTAATGCAGGGGCAGGCGGAACAGAGGCGCAAGACTGGGCAGATATGGTTTTGCGTATGTATATTCGCTGGGCTGAACAAAATGGCTATAAGGTAACAGTCCTTGAACAAAGCGCTGGAGAAGAGGCTGGTATTAAATCCACGACTATTAAAATTGAGGGCCATCAGGCTTATGGCTGGATCAAGACCGAGACTGGGGTTCATAGGCTGGTTAGAATTTCACCTTTTGATTCAAATTCTCGTCGCCATACAAGTTTTGCGTCGGTATCAGTTTCTCCTGTTATTGATGATAGTATTGATATTACTATCGAGCCAAAGGATTTACGCGTAGATACATATAGGTCTCAGGGAGCAGGGGGACAGCATGTTAATACCACAGATAGTGCCGTTCGTATTACCCATATTCCAACAGGCATTGTTGCCGCTTGCCAGAATGGTCGCTCTCAGCACCAAAACAAAGATATGGCTATGGAAATGCTAAAGGCCAAGCTCTATGAGGCTGAGTTACAAAAACGGCAAGAGGCACAAGCACAAGAGCATGGTGAAAAAACAGATATTGGCTGGGGACACCAAATCAGATCATATGTTTTGCATCCATATCAGATGGTTAAGGACTTGAGGACACAAACCGAGACGACGAATAGTGGCGCGGTTCTGGATGGGGACATAAATGATTTTCTGGAAAGCTCACTATCGTATTTCAGTCAGCCTAAAAAAATATAATTGCATGTGGAAAACCCGTTTTTTTCTTGTAATTTCAATATAGTCGTATTATGAATTTTATATTATGAGAAAAGAGCTACTGAGAACACTTTGTGTTACTTCAATGATTTTGTCAGGAAGTGCGCTATGCTATAGTACTGCGCGCGCCGCAGATGAGTTAACACCACTCGTGATTGACCGAGACTATGTCTATCGTACAAATGGCGATATGATGTCTAATTATGACGGTTCGTCTAATGAAAAGAAAATAAGACAATTAGAAAAAGAGAACAAAAATCTTCTCAAAATTCTGGAAACCATCAAACAAGACCTTGATGAGAAAGATTACAAGGGATCGGGTAACAATGATGAGCTCGTTACTCTTAAGAGTAACCTATATGATCTTCAAAATGACAAGGAGCAGCTAACATCAGCTCTTGAGGTTGCTTCGCAAAAGATAGAAGTCTTGGAAAAGGTTCTGGAAAAGCACGAGTTGAATAATAAGTATTTAACTGACAAGCTCCAGAATATTGATGACCATATGGATGAGAAGGCCGTAAAAGATATTCAAAAGCTTAAAGGTCAAAATAACTCTTTGCGTGAAACTATTAAAGCGTTAAACGAGACCTTAAAAAATAAAGAAGAAGAATTGGCGCAAATTCATAATCAGAATTTAAATAATCCTAATCAAGCCGAAGAAATGCAAGCGCTTGCGGTTAAGAATGCAGAGTATGAGCAAACTATAGCTGGTCTGCAAGAGACAAACGAAAGTCTAAATGCGTCCTTAAAAGATAAAGACCAGAATATCGCAGCCTTACAAGAGCAAGTTGAGGCCATGACGAAGGATAAAGACTTGCTGAATGAGAAAATTGCAAAGCTGGAAGCTGAGGAGCTTAAAGAAAAGCAAGTGATAGCGTCGAAAGCCCCTAATAAGGAAGTTTATTTCAAGCAGGAAAAAGTTCCAACTGTTGATGATAAAAAACAGAAAAAATCTAAAAGCAAGAAGAATAAAGAATTGGAGCAATTATCCAGTCTGGATCTTTTGAGTATTGAAGCTGGTGAGTCCAAGATTAAGTATGTTCGCGGTGAAAAAGAAATGATCTCGGGTACTAGTGATGAGTCTCATATGGAAGATACAACGGTTGTTGAAACAGAGTATCCACCACTTGAAAAAACCTTACCTCGTGCAAATCTCAATAATTAGTTTTTTCTGTATTACATACCAAGGATTATGGCTTTATGCAAAATCTAGATGTGCCTGATATAGTTTACAATCTTGAACCTGATTTATCCGTTCAAGAATTTTACGAAATTTTACAAACTTCTACTTTGGCGGAGCGAAGACCTGTAGATGACGGGGCGCGCCTAGCTGTAATGCTTAAAGAAGCAGATATCATCCTGACCGCTCGAGATGGCACGAAAATTGTAGGGATTTCAAGAGCTATCACAGACTATTCCTATTGCTGCTACCTGTCTGACCTAGCAGTTGATAAAGCTTATCAGGGGCAGGGGATAGGCAAAAAATTGCTGGAAAAAACCCATGATGCTGCCAGCCATAAAACCAGTCTAATATTATTATCAGCACCGACTGCGCGGAGCTATTATCCTAAAGTCGGTATGGAAACTATTCAAAATGGTTGGATTATGCCTCGTAAAAATTAAATTTTAAGAGGTGGAAAGTTCTTATTAAAACTAATTCCTATTGCTGATTTTGTACCTTTGTTGAACTGGCCCCTTAGTTGGCATAAAAAAGCGCTGCTTGTGATGGAGCAGCGCTTTGTATTTCTGTCTTATACTATACTATTTTAATTTAATCTTTTGATTTTGATGATTTATCATCAGACCCATAGGCCATATTGAAAGGCGGTAGCATTTTCATGGCCTTCTCGAACATCTCCATATTCTGACGAGATAGCTCCTCTATGTTTTTTGGGGTATTGGGAAAAACACCCATTTGTGACATAGGGTTCAAGCTACTCATCTCTTCAAGAGACTTTGTAAACTGCTCTTGAATCTTTTCCTGATTTGTAACAAACGTGTTCAAGGATTGCTCAAGATATCTTGGCATAATGGCCTTCGCATTATTGCCGTAAAAGCCAATCAATGTTTTCAGAAAATTTGTCGGAAGAAGATTCTCATCTTCGGCTTCCTGATCGGCTATGATTTGTGTCAACACACTGCGTGTAATATCGTTGCCACTTTTGGCATCGATTACTTTGAATTCATAACCGTCCTTTGTCATTTCACACAGATCATCCAGAGTCACATAGCTGCTGCGCCCTGTATCGTAGAGACGTCTATTCGCATATTTTTTGATAATAGTCGGCTCGTCTTTTCCGTTTTTCGTCTTAGACATGTTGCACCTTTGCCATAAAAATTTTATATTTGATGATATAACTATTATGCACAAATTTTTGAAAAATAAAAGCGAATCATGAGTGCGGCGCAAAAAAAATTTATTTTTCAAGATAATTTTGGTTTTTTGCATGAACAGCTCACAGCGTAAAAGAACAGGTCCAGCGCCATTAGGTATTCATACTGGTATGCTGCAAATACCTTTTCCGCCTTTTGAGGATTTTGCGCAAAAGAATCTCCAGCCCTATAGCCAAGATGAGTGTTTACAAATAATCAGAGGGATTCAAGCATACCAAAGTAGTACGCATATGCCAGATAAACCGCCTTTAAGGTGTATATATGAGGATAATGGTATCAAGTTACTAAAGGTAGGTCGTGATGATATTGGCGCATCATACAAACACAGCTTGATAATAATACCGTCTCTTATAAACAATGCTGAAATTTTTAATTTGAATACTGAGCGTTCATTTATGCTCTGGTTGCAAAAAAGTGGTGTCGAGGCCTTTTTATTGGACTGGGGCGATCTGCATCAAAATCGTCCCAATGAAACTATAGAAAATTTGATTAGTGTGGTTTTGCCCCACGTGATCGATGTTGCGTCTAAAAATGCGCAAAATAAGCTAGCTTTTATGGGATATTGCATGGGGGGCACATTATTAATGGCTGCACGACAGTTTTTAAAGCAGGAAAACCCGGATATCATTCTACTCGCTTCACCATGGAACTTTCATGTGAAAGGAACGGCATTCTATGAGAATGTGAGACTATGGTCGCCATACGCCTTAAATGCAATCGAGCAACGAGGATACTTACCAGCTTTGTGGACGCAATCTTTATTTGCTATGCTGGATATGCCGAAAGCTGGTGCAAAATTTATAGACTTTGCACAGATGAAGCCAAATAGTAGCAAAGCACGTCTTTTTGTTGATGTGGAGGATTGGCTTAATAGTGGTTGCGATTTACCAAAAGATATTGCACAACACTGTATCCGCGAGTGGTTTTCAGGTAATGTTACAGCGCAAAATCAATGGGTTATTAAAAATACAAAAATTGATCTAAGCTCATGCACAAGCAGAGTATTAGTCATAGCCTCTGAAAAGGATAAGATTACACCTTATGAGAGCGCATATAGTATTTTGCTGCATCTTAAAAATGCTGATACACATCTTATGAAAAGGAAATGTGGCCATATCAGTTATATTGCGGGACGGAAAGCTATTCAGGATATCTGGCAACCCTTGCTTGAGTGGTTGGAAGAAAAATAATACTTACTTTTACGCACAAAAATCTTGAAAATTTTTTATGTCTATATAGTGTGGCCCTACGTAAGTCATGGAGTTAAATCTGAAAGGAAAGATCATGAGTGATCCTGTTGTAATTGTGGCCGCAAAAAGAACTGCTATTGGCACTTTAGATGGTGGGCTTGGTACGGTGCCTGCCTCAACATTGGGCGCAGCTGTTATCAAAAATTTATTAGAAGAAACAGGTGTTTCTGCAAGTGATGTTGATGACGTAATCTTGGGACAGGTTCTTACAGCAGGGTGTGGACAAAATCCGGCCAGGCAAACATTAATTGAGGCAGGAATTCCTGAAAGCTCTACGGCTTTAACCATCAATCAGGTCTGTGGATCAGGCCTGCGTTCTGTTGCCTTGGGCATGCAGGCTATTGTCTCAGGTGATAGTAAAATTGTTATCGCGGGGGGGCAGGAAAATATGACACTCTCACCGCATGTTATCAATTTACGCAAACCAGTAAAATTTGGCAATGCGGAAATGAAAGATAGCATGATCCTTGATGGGCTATGGGATTGTTTTAATGATTATCACATGGGGATTACTGCCGAAAATATCGCCGAGCAAAACGGGTTTAGCAAAGAAGAGCAAGATTCCTTCGCAGCGCAGTCTCAAAATCGTGCAGAACGGGCTATAAAAGATGGTAAATTTAAAGATGAAATTGTGCCTGTAGAAATTCAAAAACGTAAAGAGACCATAACATTTGATCTGGATGAATTTCCACGTGCGGGCACTACGGCCGAGGGACTGGGCAAACTTCGTCCAGCATTTAAAAAAGATGGAACTGTCACAGCGGGTAACGCATCTGGCATTAATGATGGTGCCGCCTGTTTATTACTCATGAGCAAAAGTGAAGCAGAGAGCAGGGGGCTTAAGCCTTTGGCAAGTATTGCTTCTTGGGCGACATGTGGTGTTGATCCATCTGTTATGGGCACTGGCCCGGTACCATCTTCTGCTAAAGCCTTGGAAAAGGCTGGCTGGTCTGTGGGCGATCTTGATCTGGTCGAGTCAAATGAGGCTTTTGCTGCACAGGCGCTTTATGTTTTAAAAAATGCAGGATTTGATCCAGAAAAGACAAATGTCAATGGTGGGGCCATTGCGCTTGGCCACCCAATTGGTGCATCTGGAGCGCGTATTCTTGTGACATTGCTGCATGAGATGAAGCGCCGTGATGCAAAGAAAGGGCTTGCAACATTATGTATTGGTGGTGGCATGGGAATTGCCTTGACCGTCGAGCGTTAATTTTTACATAGGATTTTTTTAAGGAGAATATAAATGAGTAAAGTTGCCCTAGTTACTGGCGGGACGCGTGGTATTGGTCTTGCAATATCACAACAGCTCAAAGAAGAGGGATTTAGAGTTGTTGCCATATATCACGGAAATGAGGAAGCCGCCGAAAAATTTAGAAATGATACTGGTTGTCATGCCTATAAGGCCGATGTCGCAAATTACGAAAATTGTGAAGCTGTCTTTAAAACTATCGAAGAAGAAGTTGGTCCGATTGAAGTTCTTGTTAATAACGCAGGCATAACAAAAGATGGTACTTTGCATAAAATGGCGCCGGAAAACTGGCATGCTGTTATTGAAACAAATTTAACATCCTGTTTTAACACAAGCCGCATAGTTATTGTCGGCATGCGTGAGCGTGGTTTTGGGCGCATTATTAATATTAGCTCCATTAACGGGCAGAAAGGGCAGTTTGGCCAAACAAATTACTCTGCGGCCAAAGCAGGCATGATTGGCTTTACAAAGGCTCTTGCTCTTGAAGGAGCGGCCAAAGGTATTACCGTTAATGCCATATGCCCAGGATATATTGAAACTGATATGACTGCTGCGATCAAGCAAGAAGTGCTGGATTCTATTATTCGCCAAATTCCAGTTACCCGTATGGGACAGCCTGATGAAATTGGCGCCGCGGTTGCTTATCTGGCATCGGACAAAGCTGCCTTTATAACTGGGGCGACACTTTCTATTAATGGTGGCCAGTATATGGCTTAATAAGCTGTGAATTGTTTCTGATCGCATTTGTATGCAATCCAGAATTTAATTACACTTTGCTTATGAACAAGAAGAAAAATAATAAGCGCATTATTCTGGAACGTCGTTTTGTTCCAAAGGGTACTGTAATTATAGAGGAAGGTGAAGCCGCTTTTTGCGCTTACCTTATTCAATCCGGATCTGTGCTTGTTTATCGAAAAAAGGAAGATAATAAAATTACCGAATTGGCAACGTTGCATGCTGGCGAGATTTGTGGCGAGATGGCCATTATATACGATGAAACAACCTTACGCAGCGCCAGCGTAAAAACCTTACAAGACTGTAATCTTATTCTTATTACAAGAGCCGCCTTGAAGGATAAGCTGGAAAATTCAGATCCAACGGTTAAAGCTGTGGCAGAGATGTTGGTAAAACGTGTGCGTGAAACAACGGATAGTGTTGTCAAATTAAAAGGCAGCAAAGAAGAGTAAAGCTGCACTCCTATCAGCTTGTATCAGACGCCCTTAGATCATATAGTAGTCTTGCTTTTATAAACCTTACAGGACGGATACTCGTGAAAAAGTTATTAGTTGTTTTTATCTTTCTTTTAGTTATTGTCGTTGTAGGCTCATTGGTTGCACCAAGCTTTATAGACTGGAATAGTTATAAGACTCAAGCGACTGAACAAATCAAGTCTGCAACGGGTCTTGATGTGTCTTTGAAGGGTGATTTGGCTTTTAGTATTTTGCCACTTCCAAAGCTTATGGCTCATGACATTACGATTCTAAGTCCTGAAGATGCTAAGTTTGATTCTATTGCTTCGCTTGAGCGCTTTGATGTCAATGTTGCCTTAATGCCGTTACTTAGCGGTAAAGTGGATGTACAATCCGTCTCCTTGATCGAACCCAATATCAATATTGAAGTTGATAAGAACGGAAAATTACTTTTGATGACAGATAAGCTTAATGCTTTGATGACAACAAAAGAAGATGGAAAGGCTCCATTGAAATCCTCTTCCATGCCCGACATCTCTTTCCGCAATGTTACTGTTAAGAATGCCACCATTACTTATTACGACCACAAATCTGGTAGCCAACACAATATCAGTAATATCAACTTTGATCTGGCGGCTGATAATTTAACTGGTCCTTATGACATTAATGGCCATCTTTTTCATGAGGGGCGAGCGCTTAATATTAATTTAGAAACTGGTCAACTTGACCTTGAGGGAAAGGTTGTTTCCCTTAAATCAAAGGTATCAATTACACCAGATGATATTTCTTTAGGCTTTGCAGGGGCTTTGAATTTTGATGCAGAGCCATCTTTGCAGGGGCAATTGCAGTTCGAGTCAACTGCTAAAGCACCATATATTACCAAGCCAGTTAAAGGGCAGGGACTTCTGACAGCGGACAAGAATGCTATTAAGTTTACGGATATGGAGATTGCTTCGGCAGGAGATATTTCTGTTTCAGGTGATGCTTCTTATGAAATTACAGCTTCCAAATTTGCTGCGAATTTAAAATCTGGCAAATCTGTAAACGCCAAAGCACTTTTGGGAAATGCCTTTCCCTTTGAAACTATATCTTTTGATATAAGCGCCAGTGGTGACCTAACAAAAATATCAATTAAGGATTCCAAAATTATATTGGATAAATCACAACTGCTTGTCTCGGCAGATTATTTATTGCCTGTAAACGGTAGATCAAAACTAGATATGGACGTCTCATCAGAAAATCTGGATTTGCGGAAATTATCTGCTAGCTCACAAGGAAATGCAAAAATTCCTTTGAAAAAATCACTGCAAGATACTGCAAAGTCTCTGACCTTGCCTTTCGATCTTGATATTGCTGCCAATATTAAAAATCTAAAATATGCAGATTTTGATCTTAGGGATTTGATTTTAGATGCAAGTATTAATAAAAATTCTGCAAATATCACAGATTTCAAAACCTCTAATTTTCATGGCGCTACAATCGGGGTTAAGGGAAAAGTAGCGGATATCAAAAGCATTGCGGGGATTGACTTAGATACTAGCATTACTGTTACGAATATTAGTGTCTTTAAAAAGCTTATTATGATGGAACAAAACCCTTATGCAGTATTATTGGATAAGGCTACTATTTCTTCAAAACTTGATGGTGGCATAGAGAGCGTAAATCTTACATCTAATATTGCGGCTCAAGGCGCTAATATCTATGTGAAGGGTAAGGTTTCTGATCCAGTTGGCAGTTTGGCAATATCGGGATTGTCCTTGCAGGTGAAACATCCTAATACGCAAAAGTTCCTAACTAGTGCGCTTGGTTTTGCCGATATGGGATATGATTTAAGTAAAACTCTGGATTTCTACACAGATCTCTCTATGTCAGGTAACGAAATCAAGCTTGCCAATATCAAGGCCAGTATTTCCTCTATACCTTTATCAGGCGCCATTACAGTTACTATGAAAGATCCAAGACCTTATGTTGCAGGTGATTTTAAAACTGGTACAGTTAAGTTAATCAGCAGCAGTGCTGCAACAAGAAGTGCGGAACGCTGGTCAAAAGAACCCATTAGTACGGCCGCCTTTGGTGCGGCAGATGCAAAGATTACGTTTGCTGCTGAGAAAATTCTTAAAGATTTGATTGTGTTCAATCAACCTTCTTTTAATCTATCTCTTAAGAATGGCAAAATGGATATTAGCAATTTCAAAGCTGGCATTTTTGATGGATCACTGGCGATGGAAATGAGTATTCAAACTGTACCCGAGCAAGAGAGACAGCCCCTTCATATTACCGCCAAAACAAAGCTAAGCGATATATCTTTGAGAAAAGCTGCTGAAGTTCTGGTTAGCCGAACTTTTGCAAAAGCAGAAGGGACAGTTGGCGCTGATATAGACATTAAAACATCAGGATTAAATCAGGCAGCTATGATTTATGATCTCTCCGGTTCGGCCTTGTTAAATGGTAAGGCAATTACTGTGCATGGGCTGGACATTAAGCGTTTTGCCCGTGCTTTGTCCGCGGAAAGCAAGACAGGTGATAGTGTGCTGGGCTTATGGAAGAGTGCCTCTTCTGGTGGTAGTACGTATTTTGATACACTTGATGGACAATTTTCAATCAAGGAAGGCATTATAAATATTAACAAGCTTGATTTGGATGGTCCTCAAGCTTATTTGCAAACAAGCGGTAATGTAAATCTGCCGAAATGGTCTCTCAGTACAAAGCATAAGATTTCAGTCAAAACGGAAGTTGAAGGTGAGGCTGAAATTCCATCTTTTGAAATCGGTTTTTCCGGGCCGCTGGATAATCCGTCCCAGACATTCGGGCAAGGACTGCTGAAGGATTATCTGAACCGGAAAATCAATCGCAAGATCAATGACATTTTGACTGACGCCATAGGTGGTAGTCGAGAAAGATCTAATGATAGTGGACAGGATGTGCAGCAACAAGAACCAGCTTCTGGTGGAAACGGTAGACCTGAACCTAAAGAAGTTATCAAAGACGTGCTCAAGGATTTACTTCGCTAGGTCCGTCATTCAAAATATAATTCAAAATATAAACCCGAATTGCACTAGAAAGATTATCTCTTTTCCTCTGCTGATCGATCTCGGTTATTATGGCATTGAGAGACAAGCCTTTTGCCTTGGCGATTTTCTTTAACAACACCCAGAACTCTTCCTCAAGTGAGATACTTGTGTGGTGATTAGCTATCTTGACTGAATATTTTTTCATGATTGCTTTTTTGTGAATGATCCGATAATACACGCAAGTTATACTGGAAATGTACCTTTGTATAGCGGATAATCCACGAGAAAAAGAGAGAGTGTTTAGCCATGCCATGTCATGTAGCCATTGATAAGAAGAGTGCTGTTGTCGGTCCTGACGTTACTGTTGAGGCTGCTCTGGAAAAGATCCGCAAGGAAAATCTGTCTGGTATTGCAGTGCAAGATGAGCAGGGTGAGTTAATTGGTCTTTTTACAGCTAAAACATTACTTGGAAATATTATTCCCGTTTCTATTGCGATGAGTGATGGCATTCAAATTGACGTTAAAATAGAAGCGGCACCCGGTGTGGCAAAACGTTTAAGAAAAATGTACCCGCTAAGCATTACAGAGGGTATGGAGCGTAAATTTGATACTGTTGGCACAGACGCTCCTATATGGGAAGGTGTTACCAAGATAACCAAATATGGTGGTCCTTTGGCTGTTCTTGATTCAAAGGGCAAATTTAAAGGACTTATTACAAGCGAATCCTTGGTTAAGGCTCTTGAAAATACAGAAGAAATGGATGCATAGGCCAATTCTATGAAGTTTTTACTGAATTATTTTTTACCGATTATTATCTTTATGGGACTAGTTTTTGTTCTTGTTGTACTCGTTATGGCATCATCGCCAATGCCGATAACAGAGCCTGTTCCTGATCAACAAATGCAACAAGGCAAGGGGCCTATGGTGCCTCCTGTACCTTCTGAAAACACTGCTATAAAATCACCTGAAGTGGTTAAGTCCGAAAATAAGCTTGTAGTACCTCCACCAATTGAGGGCAAAAAGCCAGAGGATTTAAATGTCCCACAAGCTTTGCCATCAGAGCCTTTAACGATCACACTATCAAATGGTGAAGATATTGTATTTGAAACAGAGCTAGCAAAAACACCGAAAGAAAAAGCAATAGGGATGATGTTTCGTGGATCTGTTCCAGAGAATACAGCCATGTTATTTCTCTTTGATGAGAGCAAAGAGCGTAATTTCTGGATGAAGAATACGTTTGTTCCACTTGATATTATATTTATCAATATTGATGGAATTGTGCATCATATTCATGCCGAAGCCGTACCAGGCAGTCTGGCTCCTGTAAAATCTAATGGGGAGGTTCCAGCTGTTCTAGAAATTAGCGGAGGTGAAGCTGAACGCTTTGGTATAAAAGTTGGAGATCAAGTCGAAAGTGATACTCTGTCATTATACTTGAACCAACTTAAAGCCGAATAATTCTAAATATATTCTTGCTGTTTCATATTTCTTCGTGTAAAACACGTCACATCTTGGCAAACCGCCAACATCGGAGCGTAGCGCAGTCTGGTAGCGCACCTGTTTTGGGAACAGGGGGTCGGGGGTTCGAATCCCTCCGCTCCGACCATTAAAATCAATAGGTTAGTGTGCATAAGTAAATTTTACCACCGCACATAGATACCACCTAGATACTCCCATAAAAATCTTTCTTTTAAAGTCATTTGATTGATTTAAACAAGATTTTATTTCCTTGGGCTTGGCTTAAATTATTTTGATCCCCCCCCCACACCCTTCAATTTTTATCTACATAAGAACCTGATTCACGTTGGGCAAAAATCAAGTGTCCCGCATCATTTTGACACTTGAGGACTCAATATTCAAACTATGCTGTCTAGCGGAATAAGTAGTAAGTATGGATTACATCGCTATGCGGTTTTGTGTAGAGTTTGCCTGTAAACCATAAACCTCTTGGTTAGCAGCTTCTCCTTGGGTCGGAATAGTAACAATATTCTCGGCAGCAACACCCTGCACATATTGATTATAAGTTGCCAGATAGTCTTTGACATCATTGTATTGACCTTCATCCATAGCCTCAACTGACGTCTCGAAATCATTTCTGGCATCTTGAAGCCGCTCACCATAATAAGCCTGACGATCGGGGTCTGCCTCAACACTCATTTTATCTTCAAAATACTCGGCTCTAGCCTTTGCTTGCAGAAGATCAAGAACATCACCCCGCTCATTCAAAGCGGCATGATCTCCTGTTAATTGACGCGCCGTAACCTCCTGCAAATCAACAGAGGGCAAGGCATCATATATTCCCTGAGTTCGCAGCGTATTACCGCTCATGTAATCATAGGCATCATCGGCAGCATTTAAGGCAACTTCTCCGGCAGCTAGGGCACTCTGTCCTGCATACTCCGCCACATCAATCGTAGCAGATGGCAAGCGATCAATGTTTTGCGCGATATATGTTCCGCCATCTTTCAGCATCAAAGCCAGTGAAGAAGGCTGTAGGGACTCGCGCAATTCGCCTTGCACGTTATAACGATCCGCCCAGTCATTAAAGGATTGTTGAACGCCCGCTTCCCCTAAAACAACTGTAGGGTCTGCACCTTGGGCAATATGCCCCGCCATAATGATATTATACTCAGCAACAGCCTCCGGTGAAATTTGGCCATTATCTATAGCCGTAGCAAGCTTGTCTTTTAGCTCCGCTGCTTCCGCAGTATTCGGCAACATTCCGACTATCGGAATTGCACCAAGTATAAGCATACCTGTCTTTTTTACGACCGGACCAGCGGCTTCGGAAACGACATTATAGGCTTTCTTGAGGGGGCTATCGACTTTAGGCGAGTTTGGCGCACTGTAATCCAGTGGTTTTAATGGCTCTGTTTTTACGGCATCACCTGCACGCGCATAATCTGTCCGCAAATCACCCTTGCCTAAAACACGATCAGGCATATTTTCTAACTGAACTCTGTATTTCTCTAGATGCTCAATCCAACCACCATCTGAGACGGAACGGATTTCTGGAGTTACGCCGCCCATATTCTTTGTAGCTTCTTTTATTTCATCAGCAAATATTCCAGCACTTTTTCTGCTTCGGTCACGCATCAGCGTTCCAGCATGCCCATCACCTTCAGTAAATTGCGCTGGTGTAAACGTTATCCGAGCATTATTAGCTTCTGAACCATTGTAAAAAACCATTCGGTCATTAGACGTATCAATAATATATTTTGTATTTGGATCATTAAGTGTTTGCCGGACATGTTGGCGGAAATCCTCTTTATCGAATGCTGATAAAGGACCACCTCTGGAATCTCCTGCTGTACGCTGTTTACCTTTACTATCTTCATTTCTAAGATCTTCAAGACGCCGTATCCCAGCATGTTCTGCAAGGCTATCTATATACTTTTCTACAACATCGTTTTCACTCATGAGTGATTTTCCTGAAGAAATTGAGAAACACCTAAATTATCAAAAAGCATATCGTATAAGTCATCTAAAACCTTCTGCCAGCCATCTTTTTCATCTAATATAGAGGATATGATTAAGTTATCCGCCTCTCTGGTAACTTTATGGAATAATTCAACCTTATCTAATGTAATAACAGTGATTTCATTATCTAGTAACGTAGATAATAAACTTAGGATTTCATTCGCTTCATCAAGTGTAAAATTCCGAATAGAAAACTCCAAATCACCATAATGATCGCGCAGATAGGTTACGACTTCAATTAACGTAACACGCTCATATTCTGATAATTCTAGCTGCCTATCGCCATTTTCAAGGGTTTTTATTTTCATTATGCCGCTTTCCCCATCTCTAAAACCATTATCATAATCATGGCTTTTTTCCTTATTTTCACACAGAATTATGCATCATAAGAATTTTAATAAAAAAATGCAAGTTTAGCATTTTAGAGACAGTACCTTTGTATCATTTGTTGCAATCCTTAGTTTTTATGAATACAAAGAATATGAGCTTGTCGAAAAAGGGCAGCTTGGGGCTTTACAACCTCACTAACGCGGTCAAAAGACATCAGGCCGATATTCGTGATGTCGCTTTCTCAATTTTGGTTGGGATGGCGGCGGAATATAAGAGCGCTTGCGTAAATACGCTGCGCCGTTCGTTAGACGGTTGTAAACATCCCAGCTACCAGAGTTTCTCTGGTGGCTGTTTTTTTATTTATTAAAAGGGTTTTTGCAAATGCTTATTTTGATTTTTTCTTCTTACCTTGTTGCAGATTATTATTTTAAAAAAGGCCTTTCAATAGAAGCCACTTTAACTAAGTGCTCTTTAATCAATGGAATAATAGTTATATTTTTTGGGCTTGCGAAATATGCAATGTCAAAAGATCAGCAGCTAGACACTCCTTTGGGAAGCATAATTTTCTCTTCTCTTGTTACTTTAGCTATATCCCTTTTATTTTGCTTTCTATTTTACAAATGGAAATTAAAGAATGCCGCAAAACCGGAAAATAAGATTGATGAATAAATTAAAGGGAAAATATAACAAAAGAGGATTAATATGTTTCAGTGGTTAAAAGATAAAGTTTTATTTGGAGCAATTCAAAGCGGTGATATAACAGCTTTTACGGAGGCATTACAAAGGGGCGCAAATCCAAATTCGTACTTTCGCGGTCAAACACCACTCATTTGGGCTTGCATGAGGGGCGAACAATTTATGATTATGAAATTAATTGAATGTGGCGCTGACCCTTATCAAAAAGACAAGAGCATGAAATACAATGCTTTTGATATGTGTAAAAAGCAAGAAGAGCATGGCGTTATCAATGAAGGTCTTTATGATACCATGATGCAGGCAATTGAAATGTATCAAGTTAGAAAAGATTTAATAGGGAAAGAGCCAATTCCTGAATGGTTAGAATATCATAATTATTACGGAAAAAATAAAATAGGCTAATACCTTATAATATCTAAATAGAAACATTCTTCAAAGCCCTACGAATGGCCTTAACCCCCTCTGATCTTAACCCATGCTTATAGGCATTCATTTTGCTTATATCCTTGCCCTCATTGGTCTTTGCGCCTGTGCTATGCTCCCAAGGTTTCCAGCCTTTTATAAGCTCTGCCTGACGTTTCTTGCGCTCCGGTGTCCAGCCGTTCAATAGTTCGTTCGTCACTTTTAGCTATCCCCATTATTGATTTGCTGATTATAGGCATGGTTATTCTGGATCAATGTATTGGCTCTTGGCTGGTGCATAGCGTTTAGACTTGTCAGAGTTTTTCGGCTTTGTTCCTGCGCCTTGAGGGCAAGATGCATAAGACTAATACGGGAATGCGCTGTAGGGGCTTGTATAGCCATTTCCAGCACGTTCTCAAAGATAGAGGCAAGCGTTATGGATTGGGCAAGCAAGATTGATTGGATATGCGTAGTATCGCCGCCCTGAATTTCCTTGGTTAATTCATGCAGATCATAAGCAAGGGTTTTAAGTTCCTTACCCTGCCGGATTGCCAATTCATTCTTTGTCGCGGTGTCTAAGTGCATAATCAAAACTCCTTAACGGTACTATAGTACCACTTTAAAGTTTATGCAAACTTCGATTAAGTAACTTTGATTGTAATAAAATACTGTGTTTACAATTTTTAACACTTATAATAAACGAGTAATGTAATTATAAAAAATTTTAAGGAAGGCCTGTATATATGAATTTTCAAAAATTTAAAGACAGGCTATTTTGGAAAACTCAATTTGATGAAATCTGGAACAGAGAATTGAGATATGACTCTAAAGCTCATAAAATTTTTACTTTTGATGAAATTGAGAAGCAAAAATACTTTTGGAGAGAGAAGAGAGGGCAGCAATTTAAGTATAGTCCAAGGCTCGCAGCCTATAAAGCTTTCAAAGAATTAGCTGATAAATGGTATAGAAATAATGAATATCACGATGAAAACGCATTACTTGAAGTTGCGTATATTCTAGAAGGTTTGTTTCCCTACATAGATGAGGATGGGAACTATCAAGATGCAAAAAAAAGTCTTGATGAACCTTGGAAAAATTTTGCCAAAAAGTTCTGGGAAAACTGGGAAGCTGAACAAAAAAAAGAAAAGACATTTGAAAATGAATTGCAATCCTATCGTTTTGAGATGGCAGAAATAGATAAAGCATGGGAAACTTTAAAGTCTGGGAACATTCCTAAAGTAGCCTACAAAATTTGGGAAGCATCTTATCCTCGAAAATGGGCGCAAGAGATTATTAGTGATGCTAATGTTTCTATCTATGATTTTGTTTTCTGGATGTGTGTTTTTAAAGCGTATCTAGGCTATAGGGAAGAAATTGTAATGGAAAAGCATATGTACGTAGGAACTAAAGAAAAGCTTCAGGATGTCATTAGTTCAAAAATAAAGAATATTGCAATATAATATCAATAAATTTTACTTTTTTCAAAAACAGTTTTCTATATTTAAATCGAGCCATAAAAAACCTACAAAACCTACAAAACCTACGAAACAAACTCTACTCGATAAGCTTTTGCCGAGCGGTTTCCAGTGGCACAAACGAAGCGCATTCCATCTACGATGCGGTTTTGATTACGCTTTATCCAATGGCCAAGAATTTTTCTGTTAATCATGTTTTTATCACTGGCAATCTCAAATAGTATTTCACTTAATTCATGGTCTTTTGAAAGAATATTTACTCTATTTACGGCATCGCGCACCATGCGCGGGGTAGTTCCAAATTCTTTATACCAAGCATGTAACAATCTCCCCAAAAGTTCTTGGTCAGGATCATCATTCATGGCCTCAAAAATAGACACCGCAGGATCGTCAAGCCCAAGCCATAATAAGGGCTGTCTGCATAAGTCTGACCAATCCAAGTAATTTGCTACTTGTATGCATTCTGAAATTGGCTGTCCTGCCTTAATCCATGCAAGTATAATTGTCAGGGCAGCGGAAACATAAGCTCCACGATTTTCTTGCACTTGCTTTAAGAGATTAGGATTTTTAAAAACTCTTGCCGCTGGTGTTTCACATTTTGGATCAAGATTGATTGTTATACAGCGCCGCGTCATATCCTTGATAGGGCTAACATTATTTCCGCTCGATAAAAAAAGTGTCCGCGTGCTGACTGTCGCAGTCCTAGATTCCCCCAAAATTCGCCCCGTCATAAATTCGGATGTTAATGCCGTACAAAGACTTTTGTGCGGAAATATATCAGAGGTCAAGTTATCAAATTCAATTACAGGTGGGGCGCGTAACAATTCAGCGAGCAACAATTTTCTACATTCTTCATCATCATAGGGGAAAGCCGTTGGTGTGCCGCGTCTAGGTGTTGCGAATGCTGTTATCAATTCACACAAATATGACTTACCAGAGCTGATTTGCGGTGCGCGGACATGAAACATTGGCGCAGCTATTATGCTTGGTCTAATTGCCGCCGTTAAAATTGCAGATAACGCCGCCGCTTTATCGTTCTGTTTTGCGAATGAAAACTCTGCCAGAAGTTCTTCGATTACACTCAGAGATTTTTCTGCATCCGCTTTGCTTGGGCATTCGGGTATATCAAAATGATTGGTATCAAATACTCCAAAAAAACCTGTGTCCCCATCATAACCTGCCTCGCTTTTAATAGACCTATCGGGCCTAAAATATGGTTGGTGTACCAAACCATTTAAAGCAGGAAGATACTTAAACGATGGTGCATCAAATACAATATTTACGACTTTTTGCGGAGGATCAATTCTTACACACCTGTCCGATCGTTTGTCGTACCTCTCCCATAATGCCGCCGCTGATAAAGACGAAAGCAGGGCTGGTTTAGATATATTTTTTACAAAAATATCCCTAGTTATAGGATCATTGGAAATTGTGACGATAAAACCGCCGCGTTGATAAAATCCAGATTGTTTTGCCAAGACATGCTCCGCGCGGTCGCTAATGCGATGAATTTCACCCGCAATGCATTTAATCGTGGCTTTCATAGATGCGTTTTTGGCTTCAATTTCCAAATACTCCAAAAATTCGCGTATTTTCCTATCTGTGCAATGCGCATGAAAACAGTTAAAACCGCCAATCGGGTGGTTATCGTCAGGCTCAAAATATGCTGTTCCACCGTCTGCTTGATCTGTATGTTCATTTACCCAAGGGCAAGTAATATCGTGTACTCCATTGCCTAATGGCTTTTTGTATAATCCTTTAGAGTTCAAAGACAAAAGCACTGGGTTTTCAGTAGGGCATTCAAAAAATATTTCATCATGTCCATCGGGTCTTGAGGGTTTAGCTTTACCTTTATTAACTGAATCCATATCTAAATTGAGTTTATTGATAAGGTCATCCACGCTATATCGCAACTCGGGATTCCATTGCTCTAGCTTGCAAACAAATGCTGGCTCTTTTTTTCCATTTATGGCAAAGGGTAGGCGAACCAAGCGATTTAATGCTCCTTTCGCCCCTGCATCACAAAGGCCTGCATTGATAATCGCTTCTAAAATATTTTCTGCAAGTTTTGCATCTTTAAGAGGAACATCCAAAATGTATCCTACCTGATAATTGCCAGCGGAGGTTTCAATCAGCCATGAGGGGGGTAGGGTGAGTCTTTCCATAGGGATTTTTGTTCCTAGATCATCCAGCATAAAAGCATAAAGCGCGTGAAAATATTTTTTTTGTCGCCTATATTCCCCTTCGTCATTTTGGCGATATGTGGCAAGAGTTGTATAATTATTATAATCGTGCCTTAAATCGGGCACGTCTTTTTGCCACCCAATTCCCGACCATTTTCCGTTCTTCGGGTTGCCCATTAAACTTGACCAAACAGGCAAATATTCTTTCAGATCATCGCCAAATATTCCACGCATGAAATCGTGATTTGACTGAATGTCGGTTTTATCGGTTTTATCGGTTTTTTTTCTTGGATTTTCAAAATTTGTCATTATTCACCTCCTGCATAAGCAGAAGTTGAATTAAATTTGCGGTCATTCATCCATTTTTCGATATCGCTCATATCATAAAGGATTTTTCCGCCGCATTTAATGAAGGGGATTCCACCACCTCGAATGCGATCTCTCTGCCAAGATTTGATACTGCGGTGCGTAAGTTCGGCAAGCTGCCTTTCAGTTAGGTATAAAATGTTATGCATTTCATTGCTCCTGTTAAATTAACAATGAGCAAATGTTAGGTTAAATTCAAAACGACGTATAAAGACACATCCTCAAAAGTGGTTCTTGAATATGTCGTTGTATGAAAATGACTGTTTAGTCTTGCTTTCGCGCTCTCTGAATTCTTTTTTGAAATGCCGCGGCACTGTTGGGGGTTATATTTTCAATTTTTCTAATTTCAGGAATATTGAGCAATAGATTAAAAATAAACTGTTGTTCCTTAGTGAGCATATCATCTGTGTATGAATCAACTGGTTTTGTACTTGTTATTCTAATTCCTGATTTTTCTAATATTTTCTCTATGTTGTTTAAAAATGAATCGAATGGTTTGTGCAATTTCTTATGATCTTGTTCCATTTCCTTAAGGATTTTTTCGCATGCGTATGAGGAAAAAATCACACCATCCATAATATTTTCAAGGTTGTTATGTTTTAGTTTTGAGTTCAGTTGAATTAGAAGATTGCTAGAGGTATTGGCTTTTGATTTTTCTTCTGGCGGTGCGTTTTCAGTTTCATCATAAACACCAAGCTGTTTCTCTTTAGGATAATTTGTGCGCGTCCTATGAATTTCTTGATATAACTTTGAGGCTTCAATTAAATTTTTACAAAATTTGCGAAAAAGCTTGTCTTCTTTTATATTGTTTGCTTGCTCATTAACTAGTAAAGCTTCGTAATATTCTTGTAAATACCCCAGTATATTTCTCCTCGTATCTTGATCTAGTTTTTGGGTTAGAAGTGTTTCTTGTATCCCCCAAAAATCATCTGTGAAACGATTAAAAAAATCATTGTATTCAATTATAAAATCTGCCCCCGAGCCAGTTTTATTTGCCATGTCTTTTCTAGCCTATTTATTTAATAAAACCACATTATCCTTATTGGATTTTCCGCGCATAGCATCCAATATCCTATTCCCGATTGCATCATTGGCAGTTTGCAGGGGATCATTGGCAAGGTGGGCGTATCTATCTGTGGTCTTTATATTCTTATGCCCTAGAAGCGTACCTATAACCTTTAAGTGCATACCGGAGGCCAGCCCGATACTGGCAAAGTTATGGCGTAGATCGTGCAACCTTACATCACCCAGTCCAGCGGACTTGCGTATCTTGCCCCAAGGGTCTTTGATATTAACCAAGTGTTCACCTTCATTCTTGCCGCATATCACATAAGGGTTGCCTTCAATGCGCGGAATTTCGGATAAAAGCTGTAGGGCAGGGGCGCTTAAGTGAATAACCTTTTCACCTGTCTTTGACTCCGGCAAGCGCATTTGCTTGCGCTCAAAATCCACATATTCCCATTTCAGGGTAATGATTTCATTACGTCTTGCACCTGTCAGGATCAAAAGCCGAATTGCCGCTGTGATATAAGGCGTAACAATATTGATTTCTGGTTCTTTGTCTTTCTGGCTTATCAGAGGCTTTATAAACTGGTGTTCTTGCTCATAATCCTGCAAAGCCTTACCAAGATTTTGCAATTCGCTTTCCGATAAATAACGCTCGCGTGATTTCTCCTTGTACTTCGTGATGGTAGAGCAGGGGTTAGAGTTGATACCCCTGTGCTGTTCCTGTTCGCACCAGTTAAAGAAGGCCTTTAGCATCATAACCACACGATTAAAAAGAACTGGTCTATCAGTTAGTTTAGAGACTATGCGGGATATATCCTGCTTGCCTATATCTTTGATCCGGTGCTTTCCAAGTTCTTTCTTTATATGCTTGTCAAAAAGGCGTTTATATTCTGCCTTAGTGCGCTCTCCGCGTTTGCCGTGGCTTTCATCCATAAAGGCGTTAAAAGCACTTTGCACATCAAGAGAAACCTTATCCCGCTTTCTTTCCAGTGCCGGATTGCCACCTTGGGCTATAACTGCCAAAAGGCGTTTGGCTTCATCTCTTGCACTATCCGGTGTCCATGGTGATCCAAGCTTACCGATAGTATAGATATGCTGCCTTGCGCCTCGGCCTGTGCCGTTACGGTATTTTAGAACAAAGGTACGGGCATCTTTTTGCATCCGACAACCAAAGCCCTTTGTTTCGGTGTCCCATAAAGTTTCTCCAGCACTCATATTCTTAACGGCGTTAATTGTAATTTTTTTGCTTGGCATGGTCTTATCTTTCTATGTATCGGTGGTATCTATTTTCTATTTAGATACCACGTAGATACCACCATATCAATCATTATTGAGTAATCTTGACCAGCGATGTCTGCATAAGTATATGTTATATATGCATTTATGATCATCTGTGAGGATAGATGGGTTTTATAACCCGCTGTTTTGGGAACAGGGGGTCGGGGGTTCGAATCCCTCCGCTCCGACCAGTTTACAAGGATTTAGTTCAGAAAACACCCCTCTATGGGACACTCATGGGACACTAAATCTTAAGACTTCTTGATAAATCACGATATTTTTGGACAAGAGGAAATTCGGAAGAAGACAATATGGGTTTTTCTCCGAATGCAATTTCCTTGATGTTCCTTATTGTACCGTTACGATCAAGGAGGACTAAAAATGGCAACTTTTGAAAAGCGAGTAAATGAACAAGGGAATTTTAGCTATCGTGCCAAAATAAGAATTAAAGGGCATCCGACACAATCAGCTACATTTAAACGACTAACTGATGCCAAAGCTTGGGCAAGAAAAATCGAATTAGAAATGCAAGAAGGGCGTTTTAAATTAAGTCAAAAGCAAAAGAAAACACTATCAGAACTTATTGATCGTTATAAGCAGCATCTAAAAATTGAGAACCCTCGCCGCATCAGAGATGCAGGATACATATTAGACTGGTGGAGTAAAGAATTAGGAGATTTTTATCTATCAAGCTTGACTGATACAATGATCGCCGAAAAACTTGAAAAGTTAAGAATGACAGATTTGCCAACTCGTGATGGTAAATATTCTAAAGCAACAGTTAATCGTTATAAATCTGCATTACAAACGGCTTTAAGTATGGCTGTACATCCTTGGCAATGGTTGGAGAGCAATCCTGCAAGTTTGATTAAAAACTTAAAAGAGCCAGAAGGACGCGTAAGGTTTTTGTCACAGGATGAACTAAAAAAATTACTTGAGGCTTGCCGTGTATCAGAAAATCCATATTTGTACTCAATCGTTGTTATTGCTTTGAGTAGCGGTGCACGAAAAGAAGAGATTAGAACGATTAAATGGAAGAATGTGTTGCTTGACGAACATAAAATTATTTTACCTAAGACAAAGAATAAAAAGCACAGAGCTATTTATTTATCTCATCAGGCTTTTAAGGAAATTCTTAAGAGGCATGAACAAAAAGATATAGGAGATGTGTATATTTTCCCTTCATCCGACAATCCAAATTGTACCCCGTCAGCACAAGTTGGACAGATGATGGTGTATTGTTAAGGTGATGTTTTTGGCTTATCGAGAGACTGAAAGGAACGAAGATGAGCAAAAA